>Ga0315542_1000229_pt1 | contig 33655 bp, 29 predicted proteins | sample SalMarSW160120MG_FD_202541 | JGI IMG/M metagenome (GOLD analysis project Ga0315542, IMG submission 202541) | Salt marsh sediment microbial communities from the Plum Island Ecosystem LTER, Massachusetts, United States - Salt Marsh Sediment SW1601-20 ...
TCCTGTATAAATGCAGTGATTATTATTGCCCGGAGACTGAAGGAGGTGTCCTCTGGTCCGATCCTGACCTTGCGATTCCATGGCCGACTCAGGACCCTCTCGTTTCCCGAAAAGACGCAGCCCATCTCCGGCTCAGGCATATCCCTCAAGACAGACTGCCTTCTTTGAACAACGGACAATGAACACACACAATCCCCGCGAAAACGCGCAAAGGCCCAAGATAGCGGTTTTTGTCTCCTTCTCCGGTACGGGGGGCGCCGAACGGATGGTCCTGAACCTTACAAGGGGCCTCGGGGACCTGGGGGCGAATGTTGACCTAATTCCGGTCAGGACAAAAAGCGCCCATCTCGACGCCCTTCCGACCCGAGTACATTCCGTGGATCTCGGGGCATCGCATACCCTCACCAGCCTTCCCGAGCTCGTTCGTTACCTCAGGACGGAACGCCCGGCAGCGCTCTTGGCTGCAAAGGACCGCGCGAACCAGATAGCCATCCTTGCGCGCTATTTTGCGGGAGTTTCCACTCGACTGGTCCTGCGCATGGGAACAACGCTATCTGCGGCCATGGGTGGAAGGCATCCCATCAAGGAACGCCTCTGGTACCTGCGCATGAGAGTTCTGTACCCGTTTGCTGACGCGGTGGTGGCTGTCTCAAAAGGAGTGGCCGATGATTTGCAAAAAAACGCGGGACTTTCACCCTCTCTTTTGCGAGTCATTCAAAACCCCGTGATAACTTCCGAACTCATGGCCCTTGCCGATCAACCCGTAGAGCACCTATGGTTCAGGCCGGAAAGCGCACCAGTCATCATGGGCGTGGGCAGGCTGACACGGCAGAAAGATTTTCCGACCCTCCTGAGAGCATTCGCGCTGGTAAGAGAAAGACGGCCCTGTCACTTGGCCATACTGGGAGAGGGCCGGGATCGCGTAGTGCTGGGATCGCTCGCTCGAGAACTGGGCATCACGAATGATGTGTGGTTTCCCGGGTTTGTTGAAAACCCCTACGCATACATGCGCAAGGCGGCACTTTTCGTCCTCTCTTCTGTATGGGAAGGTTCTCCCAATGTTCTGACCGAGGCGCTGGCGCTGGGAACGCCGGCCGTCTCCACCGACTGCCCGAGCGGGCCAAGAGAAATCCTTGCAAACGGCCAGTACGGCCCGCTGGTCCGTATGGGCGACTATCATGCACTGGCACGGTCCATCCTGACAATCATCGACTCCCCGCCGGAAAAATCCCTTTTAAAAAGCGCTGTGCGCGACTATACTGTGGAGGCGAGCAGCAGAAGATACCTTGAGGTGTTGCTCGGGGATGGTTTTTGAGGCGCATACATGATCCTGTCCCTCCGCTATAAGTTCCTTTTCGTCCACATCGCCAAAACGGGCGGCACGAGTATCCGCGCTGCGCTTCGGCGGTATCGGTGGAAAGATCCGTACCGCATACCCCAGTTCCTGTGCAGCAGGATCAGTTCAGTTTCGCACCATCGCCTCGGCTGCAAGATTCCCCGTCACGCAAAGGCCATCGCTGCTTATGAGATGCTTCCGAGAGAGCTGTTCAACGAACTTTTCAAGTTTGCCTTTGTCAGGAATCCCTGGGACTTGCAGGTGAGTTCGTACCACCACATTCAAAGGGAAAGACCCCATCTCCTGGAGGGCATCAAAGATTTCGAAGCCTTTCTCCGCTGGAAGCTGGATCCTGCCAGGCCCTACCAGTATATCATTGATACCTCTATCGAGCTGCAATCAGAGTACCTGATCGACCTCAACAGGAATATTATCGTTGATTTCATCGGCAGATACGAACGCCTGGAGGAAGACTTTCAAGAGGCGTGCACCAAAATCGGCATAAAGGCACCCAAACTGCCCCACAAAAGAGAGGCAACGGATCGCACGGCGTACCAGAAATACTATACGGATGAGACAGTGGATCTGATCGCAAGGCATTTCAGGCAAGACATCGAGATGTTCGATTACACTTTTTAAAATCGCAATCGCCCGACCGCACGGCTGTTTCCCGGCCGGATGATCCAGCGGACAGCCTCCAGGATATCCTCGGCGATATAAGCGGGCCTGACCGGCTTCCCGGGCAGGACGTATTCCCTTTCTCCCCGGCCATAACCCGTAAGGGCCAGAACACCTGCAAGCCCCGCTCTTTCCGCCAGTTCCAGATCCTGGCACCGGTCTCCAACCACATACGATTCGGCCATATCTATGTCAAACCGGTTTCTAGCCTGCACTATGAGTCCCGTACCGGGCTTCCTGCAGTCGCAGGCAATCGCGTATTCCTTGACCTGGCCCAGCGGATGGTGCGGACAGAAGAATATTCCGTCAATCCGCGCGCCCTCCCGGGAGAGGAGTTTTTCCATGCGGTTATGAACATCGTGGACCAGGTCCATGGGGAAGTAACCCCGTGCTACTCCGGACTGGTTGGAAACGACGATGGTCAGAAAGCCGTTCCTGTTGAGTTCCCTTATCGCTTCTGCTGTGCGTGGGAACAGCAGGAATCGGCTTGGATGATTGATATAGCCCATTTGCTCATTGATGGTTCCATCACGGTCAATAAAAACCGCCGGCCTGCTCATCTTATTCACTTCCTCTTTTGAACTGATCACGCTGTCGGGTTCAACGATGAACCTGTCTCATATCTGCTTCTTATCAAATGTATCCTGCACAAGGTGGAAAAAAACATCCGCTCCCTCCAGAATACGAAATTGGATATCCACATACCCCATCTCATGGGAAACGATACCTGTCTGCTGCACCTTGACCCAGTCTTTTCCTGTCGTCAAGACATAACGTGCATCCCGGTCCTCCTTTTTCTGGAGGAGCGCTCTGATTTCCCGGGGAGTGTAGACATGATGGTCCTCGTAGGCTTTGAAAGCCAACAGCTTTACACCGAGGCCTTCAAGGGTGTCATGAAAATATTTTGGGTGTGCAATCCCTGCGAAAGCGACAACAGGCGCACCATACAAGTCTTGAGGATCGACTTTCGCGCCTCTCACGGGAAAGACGACACGCGTCGGAACATGGTCACTTAGAAAAACGGGAGTATCGGGCATCTTCCTCGAAAGGTGCGCCAGGACCTCGTCGGTCTTCTTCCCCCTGCTGAACCTTGTCAGAACGAATACGTCCGCTCTTCCCAGTTGTCCTACCGGCTCCCGGAGCGGCCCCCGTGGGAGAGAAAACCCGTTCCCGAATGGGTTTGAAGCATCCAGCAAGACGATATCCAGATCCCGGTGGAGTTCCAGGTGCTGAAACCCGTCATCGAGGATGAGAAAGTCGGATGAAAACCGTTCACAAGCAAAAAGTCCGCCTTGATATCTTGCTTTCGAAACGATGACCGGTACGTGCGAGAGCATCTGCGCAAGGAGGTACGGTTCATCTCCACTGGCAACAGGTGCCGATTCGATCCTTGTTCCATCGGAAACGACAAGCACCTTTCCCCTGAAATTTCCCCCATATCCCCTGGAGAGAACCGCCGGCCGATATCCCTGATCCAACGCCCACCCAGCGAGCGTTCGGACGGCAGGAGTCTTGCCTGTTCCTCCGACGCCCAGGTTCCCGATACTCACGACGAACGCGGGAAGCCGTCGGCGTCGCAAGATACCGAGACGATATGCCAGAAACCGTGTTCTTACACCTCCATTGTAGAGGTGAGAGAGAAAGGCCAGGAAGAGTCTGAAGGGATCATTTCTTCTGTCACCATGCATTGCTGACCAGTCGTACCCTTTCACTCGCACCCGAGGCCACTCCCCCTTTTCCTCAGCAATCGATCAATTTCGGCCATGACTCGCTCTACTGCTCCCCTGTTGCTGAAAACAAATTCGCGCGCGCTCCGTCCCATGTTTCTGCAAAGTTCGGAATCACTCAGGAGTTGCCGGATCGCGTGTACCAAATCATCCTCGTTACTGATTCGCCATCCTCCACCTGCTTTCAGAAGTTCCTCTGACATCTCGACAAAATTCTCTGTGTGCGGTCCAAAGAGGACAGGGCATCCGAAGCTCGCCGGCTCGAGAAGATTGTGTCCTCCAAAGGGAACCAGGCTTCCCCCGACGAAGCTGACCCGGGCCAGTCCGTAAAGACGGCCCAATTCCCCCATGGTATCCAAGATGAGTACATTGTACTCTTCGGGGTGATCCTGCATCTGCGTCTTGAGCCTTACGGCAAATCCCGCTTCCTGGACCATTCTGAAGACCTCATTGGCGCGTTCAATTTTCCGAGGCGCAAGGAGCAGGCGCAGCATGGGAAATTTTTCGAGAGACCGCCTATAACCACGTAAAAGGATCGCCTCTTCACCAGGATGGGTGCTTCCCGCGACGAAGATATGGTGTTCAGGTTTAAGTCCCAATGTCTCCATCCACTGTGACTGTTCTGTGTCGGTCATCTGAGTCCATGGACAGTCGAATTTGATATTACCTGTTGTCTGTAGCCTTTTCTTGTCGATCCCGATGAACAACAGACGGTCGCGATCCAGATCGCTTTGCATCAAACACTTATCGAATGGATCAAACATCTTCCGTGCAAGGAATGGAATTCTCTTGTAAAATGTATAGGTTTTCGGCGAAATTCGCCCATTTGCCAGGAGACACTTCACCTTTTTCTTCCGCAAAAAGGCCGGAAGGCCGGGCCAGATGTCCGTTTCGATCAGGATGAACAGTGCGGGACCCACGTGATGAACCGCCCGGCGAACAGACCACCAGAAATCCATGGGCATGGGGATCAAGGCTTCCACCTTGTTCTCCAATTTGTCCCGAGCGAGTTCCATTCCCTGTCGGGTCGAGGCTGAAAAGACGAGGTCTTTCCCGGGGTACCTTTTCCTGACCGCATCGATCAACGGGAGTGCTGAGATAACCTCGCCAACGGACAATGCGTGCACCCAGATCGGTTTTCGAAAAGGAGCCTCGCCCCTCAGGTCCAGCCCCAGCCTCTCCCGGATCCTTTTCCCGGACATGAAAGGGAAAAAAGGGAGGAGGATCAAAACGATGCAGGTCATGAAAGTGTGGTAGAGAATCAGAAGCATGACCAATTCATGTGCATATATTCTTTCTTCAGTTTAGAGAACATCGCATCACATTAGAGAAAAAGGGCTTTCTTTCTCCGTTGTCTCCGTGACCCTGTTCACAGGAAGTTCGATGATGAATTTCGTCCCTCTCGGTTTATTATCCTCGACACGAATGAACCCGTTATGATCGGAAATGATGCTGCTGACAATGGCCAAACCCAGTCCGGTCCCCTGCTTCTTTGTCGAGAAATAGGGTTCAAAAAGGCGCGACTTATGGGCTGGTGGGATACCTTTGCCGTTATCGGCGACCTCGACCTTCACCATCTGAGGATCCGGTTCGAAGGAAAGGGAGATTGTGATCTCTCCTGTTTCCTGGATGGCGGCAATAGCGTTATCGAGCAAATTGATCATGACCCGCTTTATCTGTTCGCGATCCAGTTGGAGAATTGGAATTCCTTTGGAATCCCGGAACAAGATACGTATACCTTTGTGTGCTTCCTTGTAGAGGTTCACCACCTCGCGAATGATTCCCCGGATATCTTCGGGCGAGGGTCTCGATGCAGGCATCCTGGCAAAGGAGGAAAACTCATTGACAAGCGCCTTTATCTCTTCCACCTGCTTGATAATCATGTCGGTGCATTCGCTGAAGATCTTTTCCTCATCCTTCTCAAGGCGCGTGCCGTATCGCTTATTCAGCCGTTGCGCCGAGAGTTGAATGGGGGTCAGTGGGTTTTTCACTTCATGCGCAATGCGCCTGGCGACTTCACGCCAGGCTGCCATCCTTTGCGCCCTCTGAATCTCGCTCAAATCTTCAAAAACAGCAACCAAGCCTAGATAATTCCTCCGATCATCCCTCAGCACGTTCAGGGAGACGAGAAGAGGAAGGACTGTCCCGCCTACCGTCAACCGGATTTCTTTTCTGAGATACCCTCTCCGGAAAAGCGCCCTTTCCGTTACAAACTCTTCAATAATCCCAATATAGTCGTTTGAGAGCACCTCCTGATACTGTTTCCCGATGATTTCCTGGGCGCGAATATTGAGCATTTGTTCAGCGGATTTATTGATGGTCAGAATCCTGCCCTCCGCATCGGCTGAAACAACGCCCGCTCCGATATTCGCAAGCACAACCTCCATGTAGGCCCTTCTCTGTTCCAGCTCAACGTTACCCTTCACAAGTTCCCTGTGCGCCTTTTCCAACCTCTCTTTTCCCGTCTTGAGATCTATGGTCATCTTGTTAAAGGACTGGACCAAAAGCCCGATTTCATCACTGGACTCGATGTCAATGGAAAAATCATAATCCCCGGAGGCGATGCGGTTTGTCCCCTCCGCCAATTCCTGTATAGGCACGGTTATCTCCTGGGAGAGATAGAAACCGAACCATATGGAAGAAAAGATAATGAGAAGCGTAACAATGGAGAGGGTGATCATATGACTAATCTTGATAGGTCGTTTGAGCATCTTCAGTTGTCGATATTCCTGAAGACCTCGGGATATGGCCCTGAGACGGTTGACAAAAACCGCCGGGACGAACTTTGATGCGAAAACAAGGCCCACAACAGCCTTGGATTGCGTTCTGGAAAAAATGGGCACAATCCCGGTGACCAGATCGCCGTGGGTTGAAGATTCAATAAAAGGTTCCTCGTTCCCTTTCTCAAGCGTCTTGCGCAAAATATCCACGCCGGGTCCCTTGAACGCGCTGAGATCAATCGATCTGTTTTCAGAACTGCAACGAAGATCGAGCTTCGTCGGAAAGATTTTCAGCGAAGCAAGATGGTACTCCTTTCTTTTTCCCTGCACAAATTTTTCCAGATCACCCTTCTTGGAAATCAACATGTATCCTTCATAAGTAATGACCCGGCTTATGTTGTTCTCGAAGGCGAAAATGTCGTCTGTCATCCTTTTGTAGTAATCCCGGCCAACTTCGAGGGAATTTTTCAGCGATTGTTCGATCTGGAGATGGAACCAGTACTCGATGGAGGTTGATATGAACTGCACGGATACAAAAAAGAGAATGATGGTAGGAAGCAGTGAAAGGGTAATAAAGGCAAGGACGAGTTTCGTCCTGAGCTTTGCCCCCATAATGCGTTTTTTTCTTTCGAAGAACAGTTTTACCAGGTTCCTCACCGAGAGGAACAGCAGCAATAACAGCAAGATAACATTTACATTGATGAGCACGAAAATCAGGATACTGCTGGGGAAAGGAAGTTCAATCCCGAGGTCGAATACCCGCGTTCCCGCATAGGTCAAAAGAGAAACCACTCCAGCAAGGAGAACGATCAGGTATCTTTCCCGGCGTCTTCTTTTCTGATCCCTCTTTTCTGCTTCTTGGTACTTCTTCATTGCGTGAGTTCGCCGCGGTGGCCCGAAATGGAGGCTTGGGGACGAAACCTGAACCGGTTCACTTCAACGGCCTTTCATGCAAAATTTTGCCCAGCACATCCGGGGATGGGGAATGAAATTCGTTTAAGTCAATATCAGTATCCGAATTCGACGGTATACCAGCCGGTCTCGAAATTCCATAACGAAAGGAAAAAGAGGACATAGTGCAAGTGAAGCGGTAATTCTATCCTGTCGAGTTGGGCCTTCATCTGCACTCTGTATCGATTTTTCTTCTGAAGTCTCGCGAGTTTTATAACGTTCAAACCGACAATTTCAGTCATCACTTTCTTGGCTTCTTCAAAATCCTTGACCGGTATCACTTTTCCCTTCTTTTCTTGCAGGGTTATGAAGTATGTCCTCTTGAGACTGTCATACCGAATCGTATGACTCACTCTCAAATCCGCAACTTTTCTGTCCAGGGCATAGCCCCTCTCTTCATAGAGTCGAATAAAAAAATTAAAGGTTGTCGGGATTCCATTCTGAATAGCCTTTATCATTTGGGTTGTGAAACAGTCTCTCACGCTGAAATAAACGAGCAGATCATCTCTTGTATTCGTCACAACGATATCTTCCAGGCGTGCTTCCTGCGCCAGCGAAAAAATCTCTGTTGCCGGCAGGAGGACACAGAGGATGAGCGTGACCCGCACGAACCTCCCATACTGAAACCGCAACCTCCACATCGCCCGCTCAAATCCTCCTGCATCCGCCAGTGCTTCAAACTCAATCCTGAGCCACCATACCCGGTCATTCGTCACGCAATAGTCATCTATAACTGATACAATCGGCGATTCGACTGTTTTTCACGGGCAAACTGGTTATCCGGCTGAACCCGACCCTTTCGTGCCAAGAGACGCCTCACCGGCGGAGCCCATCCGGTTTGCATTCACGTAGCGGATTTTTTCACAAAATTGATGCGGGTATGATAGTGAAGGCACCTCTGAATTGCAAGCGGTAACTCCCAGGACATCCTGAAACAGGCTGAAGCGGATCAGGGAAGGTGATGAGCCAAAGCAATAGAACGCTTCGCTGCAATAGACAGGGCATTCCCGCGAAGGTCGATCAAAAACGGCAGACTCCTCGTCACTGGCTGTGAGCCGAAAGTCTGCCGCCAGGAAACGATGCGTGAAGCAGAATCAGGCAGGCATGGCGTCCGGACTTCCGAATGCCGGTATTCTTACTTGGTTCTTGGAGCAGTCCTCCGGTGTCTTGAACGTAACGATCTCCCAGCATTTTCTCTGCTTCATGAGGCTCCTGAACATCTGGTGATTCAGAAAATGTCCGGATCTTTTCACGACAAAATGACCGATAACCGGATAACCTATGATGGAAAGATCACCAATAAAGTCAAGAATCTTGTGGCGTACAAACTCATCCTTGAACCGCAGCCCGTCTTCATTCAAAATCTTGAAGTCATCCAGCACAATTGCATTATCCAGGGACCCGCCGCGTGCGAGTCCATTGTCTTTTAACATCTGGATATCTTTTAAAAACCCGAATGTTCTGGCCATGCTGATTTCCCGAACAAAGTCTCTTCCGGAAAATCGGAGCTCATACTCCTGCTCCCGCAATAGTGGATGAGGGAAATCAATGAAGTAAGTTATCTTGAGTTCCTTGGATGGGTTGATACAGACCGATCTATTCCCGTCCTTTAGCTCAAAGCGTTTCTTAATAACCAGGAATCGCTTCGGCGCTCTCTGTTCATTGATTCCCGCACTCCTGATGAGATAGACAAAAGGGGCAGAGCTCCCGTCCATAATAGGCACTTCAGATCCATGTACCTCGACCAGAACATTATCAATACCAAGCCCATAAAAAGCGGCCATCAGGTGTTCAACTGTCCCGATTTTGCACCCGTTTACTCCTATGGTCGTAGCCAACATGGTATCCACGACCTGATCAAACTGGGCGTTCACCGTCGGATGCCCGGCTAAATCAGCCCTGGAAAACCGTATTCCAGTATTTGGGGGAGCAGGACGAAGAACAACCGTGCTCTTCTCCCCTGAATGGAGTCCGATACCGGTACACTCTACCGCCTTTTTCAACGTTCGCTGTCTGTAGTCCACTATTCGCTCCTGGATTCAGTTTCTCGGCCTATTTGCAAGCAAGAAACATGCCAATCACCCCCCTTTCTCCTCCGTCATTGATTCATGTTATTGATATTGCATGTTTTTCAGTCACGACGACAGGATTGGCGGCTGAAAAAGGTGAATTAATACACGGTGTTGTTGCAAAAATACCACAGCATTTTTACCTTTATCTATCATAAAACGCCTCGGTCCGTGTATCTTTTCACCTCAACAAATCCTCTCTTGAAAATCGGCGCCAGGTATAGTAAATATCTGGGCCGAGAATGCCTGGGCTTAAGTTGCCCCCGGGGAAGGCGTGTCTCATGCCGTATCTCCGGAAGGGCTGAAATGACCTGAGACGCATATCATGGGTAGTGCCCATCCACAAATGGATACTGGGCACTAGCGGGTTTCCAATCCAGAGATGAAATATACTATCGACCGCCGAAAAAAATACCATCTTCTTCACTCTCTAGGGGCGATACTGACCCTTTGTTTCCTCTCCACTCTGTTCGCTTGCTACCCCCCACCCATCAGGGAAGCGACGGAGCCTGAAGAAGCCCTCAGCAGGGTCACTTTCTTTTATCCCCAGTTCACAGACGATATGGATCTCGATTCGCTTGTTTCGGCCATTGACCGCAATCTGCTGTATCTGGACAAGCTGCCTGGGGAATACCCTTTCTCCTATGGATCCGACACGTTTACTTGCAAACAAGTCAAAGAAAGTGAGAAGGCTCTCTTGGCTCTCCTCTCTCAAGACAAACAACCGACCCAACTGAACCGTGACATCAGAAACCACTTCCGGATCTACAAGGCAACGGGGCGTCCCGCCAGCGCCAAAGTCCTTTTCACAGGATATTTTGAACCCACCTTCGAGGCAAGGCTAACCCCTGATCCGGTGTTCAGATATCCAATTTACCGGGAACCCGGCGACCTTATCAAGATAGACCTTTCCCTTTTCAAGGAGAAGTATAAGGGAGAAAGTATCGTCGGCCGACTGGCCGGCAATACCATAGTACCGTACTATACCCGCCTCCAGATTGAAGCGCAGAAGGTGCTCGGAGGGAGGGACCTGGAAATCGCATGGCTCAAAGACCCGGTGGATGTTGCTTTTCTTCAGATTCAAGGTTCCGGCCGCCTGATCCTGCCCGGGGGAAAAACCATTTGTGTCGGGTATAGCGGCTCAAATGGTCACCCGTATCGCAGCATAGGGAAATATCTGCTCGATAACGGCTTCCTTGAAAGAGAAGAGATTTCCATGCAGTCCATACGGGACTTCCTGGCTGCCCATCCAGCCCTTGTACAGGAAATCCTGAACTATAATCCATCGTATGTTTTCTTCCGGGTCTTGGACAAAGGTCCTCTTGGAAATATCGGCGTTCCCCTGACACCCGGGAGGTCCATTGCTCTCGATTCGAGGTTGTTCCCGAAGGGGGCGCTGGCTTTTATCTCGTGTCAGAAACCCGTACTCGGCGAAACAAATACCATAACGCGATGGGAGACATTTTCACGCTTTGTCCTGAATCAGGATACAGGGGGCGCAATACGGGGAGCTGGAAGGGCGGACATATTTTGGGGGAGCGGCCCCTATGCCGAGATCGCTGCCGGTCACCTGAAGTGCGAGGGCGAGCTCTACATATTGATCAAAAAGCCCTGACCCAAAGAAACGGGAAAATTTGTAACAACAGAAATCAGATGGAAAGCCTTGAAAAATCGGCAATACTCATAAAAAGTCCAGCTAGCCGTTGGAGCAGACCTGTCCGGTTTTCCCGGAGGGACTGGGAATCCTTGGTAAGAATTTCAACCCCTTCAAAAAAATCATCCACGGGATTTTTCAGACAGGCCAATAAATCCATTGCCTCGGCATACTGCGCGCTGGAGACAGACATTCCGATTTTCCCGCTCACTTCCTGGTACTTGCCCCAGAGAGCTGTTTCACACGGCTCCCGGAAGAGACCAGGATCTACATCATACACGGTTTCTTCTTTTTTCAGCATGTTGCTGATGCGCTTGAATGTGAACGCAAGGGCTGCAAACGCATCAGATTCGGAGGCATACATCCTGACCTGCTCGATTCGCGGCTTGATGAGATGAACGCGGTCGAATCCCGCTGAAATCACCGCATCGATGTATTCACTTTCGTACCCCGCGCGAAGCATCAATTGCTTATACCTCTCCCTGAAAAACAGGAGTACGCTGGCGAAAACCGGTTCGATCTCGAAAGTCAAATCCCTGTTCAGGACGGAAAGAGTTGTTTTCACAAACGCGACTAAGGACACATCCCACGCAAACGTCTCAAGAATCTTGAGGATAGCGATGGCATGTCTCCGGAGGGCATAGGGATCGGCCGTCCCCGACGGCTCCATGCCCAGCGCAAAATAGCCGCAGATCGTATCCATCCTGTCAGCCAGCCCCACGATGGCGCCGATCTTTGAGTCCGGGATCTTTCCGCCGGCCTTGTCAGGGAGATAGTGCTCATGAATCGCAGTGCAGATTTCCTCCGGATATCCTTCCAGTCTGGCATATTCCCTTCCCATGATGCCCTGGAGAGAAGGAAATTCTGTTACCATCTGCGTCACGAGATCGCACTTGCAGAGTCCCGCAACCATACTGATATCGTCCAGCAGATCAGGAAGGATGCTTTTCCCGAGATATTCGGCTAATTCGGTGAAGCGTGCGACTTTTTCATATGATGTTCCCAGTCGAGCTTGAAATATGACTCCCTTCAGATCTTCTAGACGCTCCGCAAGTGGACACTTTCTATCCTCCTCAAAAAAGAAGTCAGCATCGGAAAGCCTGGCCCTGAGAACCCGTTCGTGCCCCGTCTTCACGACCATTTCATTCCTCGCCAGGGTGTTGTTGATGGCGACGAAGTTCGGCATCAAGCCTCCGTTCTTATTGTAGACGGAGAAATATTTCTGATGCTCTTTCATGGGGGTTATCAGGACCGGCGGAGGAAGACGGAGAAATGCCTCATCAAAGTGCCCGCATACGGCCGACGGATACTCCACCAGGTTTGCCACGGTAGACAACAGCTCCGGGTCCGTCCCTGGACTTCCGCCAACCTCCGTCGCTGCCGATCTGATCTCTTCCTCAATGACCCTTTCGCGCTCCTTTTGATCAATGATAACAAAATGTTCCCGCATTGCCCGCAGATAGTCGTCTATTCCGGAAATCCGCACAGGATCGGGAGCCAGGAATCGATGTCCGAATGTCAGGGCATCCGCCTTGATACCCGCTACGGTAAACGGGACTATTTCCCCGTCAAACAATGCCAGAATCCAGTGTATAGGTCGAACAAACTGGAAGCCCACGTCTCCCCACCGCATGGTTTTGGGCCAGGGGATCCGTTCCACTACTTCCGGCAAAATCCCGGCGAGAATTTCGCCTGTCGGTCTTCCTGCAATTTGTCGTTTGACATAGAGATATTCGCCTTTCGGCGTATCTATGGTCAAAATCTCATCAAGGGAGACACCCTGTTTCCGGGCAAAACCCTCCGCAGCCTTTGTGGGATGACCGTCCTGATCGTATGCCACCGCCTTCGGAGGTCCGGTAATTTCCTGGATGACATCCTCCTGTCTTTGGGGGAGATCCCTTCCCAGAAGAATCAACCGGCGCGGAGTCCCAAATGCTTGAAGCTCCCTGCCGATTTCAATCCTTTCGTCTCCGAGCAGTTCGACGGTCAACTTTAAAAAGGCCTGCAGGCCGCTTGCCAGATAACCGGCAGGGATTTCCTCTGTTCCAATCTCCAGCAAAAATTCGCCTCTCATGTTTTCATCCTGTTTTCCGTTTCCCATACCAGACGACCACATCGAGCATGATTTGCACTCTACGTGGTCCTCCGAAGCAAGGGGTACCCGAGTTTTTCTCTTTGATCGAGATAATTTTTTGCAACCAGCCGTGCAAGGTGTCTGATTCGATCAATGTACTGCGACCTCTCCGTCACACTGATAGCACCGCGTGCATCCAGTATGTTGAAGGCATGGGAACATTTCAGGCAATAATCATACGCAGGAAGAACAAGGTCTTCCCTGCTCAGATTGATGGATTCCGCCTCGTACATATCGAACAGTTTCAGGAGCATATCTACATCAGCCTTTTCGAAATGATATACGGACAGTTCCCACTCCCCTTTCTTGTGGATGTCTCCGTACGTTATTTGATCGTTCCAGTCGAGGTCGTACACATTTTCTTTTTCCTGCAAGTACATTGCGATTCTTTCAAGGCCGTAGGTAAGCTCTACCGAAATAGGGTCCAGGCGAACACTTCCGGCCTGTTGAAAGTAGGTAAATTGCGTGATCTCCATCCCGTCAAGCCAGACTTCCCAGCCCAGACCGGAAGCTCCCAACGTTGGAGACTCCCAGTCGTCCTCGACAAATCGAATATCATGGTCAAGCGGATCAATTCCGAGTGCTTTCAGGCTGTCGAGGTAAAGGTCCTGGATCTCCAAAGGCGATGGTTTTATAAGTACCTGATACTGATAGTAATGAGAAAGCCGGTTTGGATTTTCTCCATACCTGCCGTCTGTCGGTCTTCTGGACGGCTCCACATAGGCCACCGCCCACGGTTCCGGACCCAAGGCGCGCAAAAGGGTCGCCGGGTTGAATGTCCCCGCTCCCACCTCCAGGCCATACGGCTGTTGCACCACACACCCTTTGTTCGCCCAGTAGGCCTGCAATGACGAAAAAAGCTCCTGAAAGGTCATCGATACCTCCCACCAATCGATTTCTGCAGAGTCGAAATCACGCTCATGAATGAATTCAAATTGAGGGTGTGGAGGTTAACACTGCAATGAGGGAATGTCAAGGTGGAGCCGCCCTGATACCGGATCAGGGGTTATGGCGGCTGGTTTACATTCTCCGGCGGCCTGTGATAGAATAAGCGCAAAAGAAATCGTCGATTTATCCATCAACACCAGTTGGAAAGCCACTATATGAAATCTGACTTCAGTCTCGCACGCGAACGCATGGTCAAGAAGCAGCTGATTCCCCGAGGAATCAAGGATGCCCGTGTCCTTTCGGCCATGAAAAAAGTCCCCAGACATCGCTTTGTCGAAGAGGCCCTTTGGAGAGAAGCATACAACGACCACCCCTTGCCCATAGGCCATAAGCAGACAATTTCCCAGCCATACATCGTCGCGCTGATGACCGAAGCGCTCGAACTGTCCGAGGGTGAAAACATCCTGGAAATAGGCACCGGCAGCGGGTACCAGACTGCGATTCTCGCCGAACTCGGTCACAGGCTTTATACCGTCGAGAGGATACGGCAACTGATGACGACGGCAAGGGATATATTGGCAGAACTTGGATATACAAATATCCTCTTCAAGGCCTTTGACGGAACCCTCGGCTGGCAGGAATACGCACCATACGATGCCATCATGGTGACCGCCGGAGCCCCCAAAATTCCCGAACCTCTGCTTGAACAGCTGGCTCCGGGAGGGAGGCTCGTAATTCCCGTGGGGGACCACCTCAACCAGGAATTGATAAGGGTCACGAAAAAAGAAAAGGACGTCTTTTTGCGGAAAGGATTCGGCGGATGCAGGTTCGTTGATCTCATCGGTGTTCATGGATGGAATTCTCGACCTGTTTACTGATCAAAGCTGCCCTACTGTACATGATTCCATTTTCAAAACAGAGATTTTCCCTACCGCTTATATCCCGCAGGAAATCGCTCAAGTCCCTTGAAGTTCCTTCCGATGAACATTTGTAAGCGAAAAGACCCAAGGGTCGCGGACATCCAGAAACAGAAGAGGTTTTTGGGTGGCTGCCGAATCGAGGGTTCCAGGGCAGTTGTACAAAGGAGAAGAGGGCTGAAACCCGGCCGCATGGAATTTACCATTCTCATAGTTGATGATGATAAGGCCCTGTTGTCCGTTTTGCAGAAATTTTTCGCGGATGAGAATTATCATATCTCCGTCTCTTCGAACGGTCTGGATGCAATCGAGAAATGCAGGGCAAATTCCTATGATCTCATTATTTCGGATATCATGATGCCCGGAGCGACCGGGCTGGAAGTCCTGAGTGCGGCAAAACAGCTCAATCCCAACACCCTTGTCATTTTGATCACCGGCTTTGCCTCCCTGGAAACGGCGGTACAGGCCATTCGAGAGGGAGCGTACGATTACATTACCAAACCATTTGGCCTGGAAGAAATTAGGATAGCGGTCAAAAACGCACTGGAGAATGTTCATCTGTTACGGGAGAATGAAAGACTTGTGGTGGAACTGGAGGAAGCCTATCAGGAGCTCCATTTTGTTAAAAAGATCATGGCTTCCCATAACTTCCCGACTGCCGAGGAGCCTCCCTCTCCATCTGGAACTGTTCAGGGCAAAACACTCATTGGCGGAGATCTACTATCCCATCACCTGATCGGCGCCGGGGATATAAATCGACCGTCATTGATTTCAAATCTCGAGCGATTATCCCATTTGAAAACAAAAGGACTGTTGTCTGAAAAGGAATTTGAACTGTGCAAATTGAAGCTGTTGCAAGATCGGAAGTAGAAAATCGCGGTGATCTCGGATCACCGAAGGTTCTGGTGGTGGATGACGAGGCCAGCATCCGGGAAGCGCTTGAAACCTATCTCCACCATCTCGGGATTTCCGTTGTCCACACGGCACAAAACGGGAAGATCGCACTTGAGGTGTTGAATTCCGAGAAATATGACTACCTTTTCATGGACCTCATGATGCCCGAAATGGACGGTATGGAACTCCTCCAAAACTTAGATAGCAACGGCAGGCCAATGAGCATCATTATCATGACCGGCTACCCTTCCATGGAAAAAGTAATCGAGGCTATGCGAAACGGCGCATCCGATTTCCTGATAAAGCCTTTTCGTCTTCAGGATCTGAAAGTCTCCATGGAAAGGGTTCACCGTCTCCATATGTTAGCCAGGAAGAACTGGGTCCTGAAAAGGCAGTTGGAGCAGAAACGCCAGGTGGAAAAGCTCAATCAGGAACTCCAGGCAAAGATGCGGGAAAAGACGCTCCTGTACAATATCATTGATTCGCTCTCCAAGGTGACCAGATCCGACGATCTCTACGGATACCTGGTCAAGAAAGCTCTCGAAGTCTGTGACGCGTCCAAAGCATGCTTCTTTCTCTATGACCATGAAAAGAAAGATCTTGTGACCCTTTCCCAGAAAGGATTGGAACCTGTCGGCCCCGGCTATCAGGTTCCCGTTGAATATGATGCTCAGGGCCGCAACTGCATAAGCTCCGAATTTCTCAGAACGCATTTTCCGCTGAGAAACAGCGAAAGCCTATCGGTGGATAGCCCCTCCTATTCACAGGATCTGCTGGCCATCCCTTTTCGCATCCGGCAGGAATTGTTCGGCGTCATGCTCATCGGAGACAAAAGAAAAAATGTATCCTTTTCGCAGGAAGACCAGTTCCTGATGAACTTTCTTGCGGAGCGCACCGCACAAAATATTGAAAATCTGGCTCTCTATGACAGCATAAAAGAGAATCTCTTCGCTACACTCGGGGCTCTGGTCAGTGCCATAGAAGCGCGTGATCGCTATACGCGACAGCATTCTCAGCGTGTGACGCAAGTGGCTTTACGGATTGCAGAGTCCATGAACCGGCCGTTTGAGGATTGCAGACGACTTGAGTCCAGCGGCCCTCTTCACGACATAGGAAAAATAGGAATTGACGACCACGTTCTAAAAAAACCCGGTCCCCTTACCGAGGAAGAATTCAAAAAGATCCAGGCCCATCCTCTCATTGGAGTCAATATTGTATCTCCCCTGGATCTGGATGATCAAGAACTGGCAGTTATCAAAAACCACCATGAGAGATGGGATGGAAAGGGTTACCCGGATGGCCTGAAAGGAAAAGGGATCCCACTGCTCGCACGGATTTTATCAGTGGCCGACGCCTTTGACGCAATGAACTCCGATAGGGCCTACCGGAAAGCTCTTCCTTTTGAGCACTGTCGCAGGGAACTGATAAAGAACAGGGGAATCCAATTCGACCCGGAAGTAGTCGACGCTGCACTACGCGTCCTTCAGCCCTACACCCGCGACTAGGCGGGATTACTCCCTTTCCCTTAAAATATCAGGCTGCGCTCTGATGCCTCCATCTGAAAACCCTTAATTGGTGGATGCTTACTATTTTTATTGCAATTGATTTTGATTTATGCTTTTTTTCAGCGTAAGGATTTGCAGGAGCTGAGCATGGCCGGCTCCATTCGAAAATCCTTAAGATGCAGATGGCCCGGATACGGCCAAATAAAGCATTGGGGGGCACGGGATGACTGCTGAAAACCGGCGTGAATACCTGCGAACGGATGTACTCATATCTGCCCGATTGCGGACCTTGAGCCGGGAAGAATCGGCCTTGTTCGAAAAAGGAGATGCAAGCGGTGTTCTTGCGGGACACGTCCTGTCAAGCCCCATTGATGAAATTATTGAACAGGTACCCACGGGGTCGACAGAGGAAACTCTCTACCGGTGCTTGAAAATGATGGACAAAAAGCTCAATTTCATTATTGAACAAATGACCTCTTCATCTGCCCAGCCGGACAGATCGTTGGATGACGTGGTAGAGCTGAGCGGATCAGGACTGAGATTTCTGAGCGCGAGATCTTATCCCGAAGGCACCCTTTTAAAGATAGACCTGATCATGACCGAGACATTTGAATTCAAGGTGACCCTGATCGGAAAGGTCGTGCGCTTGGACGAATTGGAGCCCCGGCGCAAGTCCGGGGTCGGTTCTTTCTCTGTTGCCGTGCATTTTGCTGAAATTGAGGAAAAGGCGAGGGATGCGATTATTGAAACCATATTCAGGAAACAGAGGAGATTAATCCGGCTGGAAAAAGAGCAAAAGGGGGACTAAATGGAACTGCTCCAAGTATCCTTGAACGATCTTGCACACCTCTGTCATCTCGCCTCTCTTGGGAAGCTCCTTGGAGGGCTCATTCATAACCTGAACAGTCCCCTGCACAGCCTGGGGATGCAGATGGATGTCATGCAACATTTTATACTCAAGAAGGACGGGCTCAACAATGATGTTTTTGGGAAGCTCTCGGCACGACTCACCCAGATGAACGATGAATTTGATAACTTGAACGCGCAGATCAAAATCGCAGGCATGCGTGCGGACTTCATGGAAACTCGCCCTGAAAAGCTGGATATCAACCATTTTCTCCATCAAGAGATGCAGTTTCTGAAAACGAACCTCTACTTCAAGCACAATGTTGAAGCCAAATTGGAGTTTTCCCCATCGCTCCAGGCAGTAACTCCGTGCCCTCCCTATTTTAATCTTGCCATGGGTCTCTTTCTCGAAAGACTGGCGGAGGAGCTTGAGAGAGTGGAAAGCAAGAGCCTATGCCTCGGTACCAGCACCAAGGAGGGACGTCCAACCATCGCTGTGGATGTGGGTGGCACTGCGCTTTCGGAAAGTTTTTGCGACATTCTGAAAATGAATCCGGAGAATCCCCCTTCTCTTCAGGAGATATCGGGAGAAATGAATCTCTTTATTTCTGTTCTGCTCCTAAAAGGTGAAGGAATAGCATTTGAAACAGAATTCCAGGATCGGGGCACGTCCATCAAGCTCATGTTTTCTCAGTAGACACAACCAGAAGGAATCAGTAGTAATCTCCGCGCCTGAATCTCGCCACTTCGGTGCCAAGAGCGAGATCCAATTCTGAAACAATGGTCTTCAATTTTTCATCCATACCTCCCTGTTCTTTGAGCAAACGAAGCCCATCCATTTTTCCCTCAAGATGGGTGACGAGCGGTTCGAGAGAGGCGGTTTTGACGGCCGGATCACCGAGTTTTCTTGAGTAGAAACCAGCCAGATCCAACACGTTTTCCAACTCTTTCATGACCTGAGTTCCGGACAGGCTGTCATTTTGTCCTCCGATGTCTCGAATCATTTGCGTGGGGCATATATTCTGAGGGAATTCCGGCGAATTCACCGAATGGGGGCGCGCAGTCTTCCCATCCTGCTGTTCCATTACCTCGTTCATTACTTTCTGGAATGAACCGTTCGCCTTCGATTTTCCGCCTTTTTGGATGCTCATCTCAGAGAACACTGATCCCTTTGTATCGGAAATCTTCATCTTTTCTCTCCTTTCCGCGACTTCGCAGAGACCTCTCCGGTTGGCTTTCTTGCCTGTCTCTCTTCCTGAGCCGCCGGGTCTCATTAAACTCTCTGCAAGAATATTGCCAATCGAAGATTTCGGCTCAGCCGGCCCCAGTTCACTCCTCCATCAATGGTTCGACATGATTCTCCCTCGCTCGGACCAGAGAGTTTCAGTTCATTTTCTTGGATCACCACTGCCAAGGCCTGTTCTCGCCACCGGTGCGGGGCCTCTCTACACACGCCGATGGGAAAAATTTACCGGTCGAAAGGGCACATCTGTTCCACTCAGAGTTTTTCGAGGAAACCGCATACTTCCCAGAGCCGGTATTCTCACTTCTCATCTGCTTGCGATCTCCCATTTCAACTGCAGGGATCGCAAATTGAAGAGCAAATCATATGAAGGCGTTTCAACCCGCATAATGAGCGGATAGAGAGGTCTATTGAAAGGCCGCGCACCGTGAAAAATGGTCACAGTGCAAAAAGGTCTTTAGATTGGGGAGAAACATTCCGATTATAATCAACAAAACATTATCATGAGAAAACATCCACCTTTACCTTTTGGAAAAAAACCATGACTTTCAGGAAAAAGATAATCGTCTGGGCGATAGTGTTGGGCGGGGCGTATTTCCTGCTGGGCTATCACATCATATTCTTCGGGAAGCACCCGAGGCTCTTGAAAAAATCACATCTGTCCTTGAATTATACCTTCTTCAGTGTCCAGAAAAAGCCCAATAAGGAGATCCTTGCCATCCATGACCTGCGAGAGGATGGGATTGCGGATATTCTGGTGGAAGAGGGAAGGATGACCGAAGAACAGCGCGATCTCTATCTCCAAAAATACGATGACACAGGAGATTCAGATTAGACCTCGAAATCCACTTTGATCTTGAATACCCTCACGGCGGGAAGATTTAAGATCTCTTCCACCCCGCTTTCTTCAGCTATCTTTGCCAGGGCAGACTGAATATACTCCATATCTTCCGCGATGAATGTGAACCAGACGTTGTAGGCATGGTTCCTCAGATAGTTGTGCGTAACACCCGGATAGGCGTTCACTGCTTCTACAAACAGAGCCAGCTTGTCCTTCGGCACTTTGGCAGCGCAAAGAGTGCTGGTGAAATCGAGCCGGTTTGAGTGAAAATTACCCCCTATCCTCCTGATAATTCCTCGATCTTTCAGCTTCTGCACTCTCCTAAGCACCTCACTTTCTGACAGGCCGAGGCGTTTTCCAAGCTCCCCATACGGATGCGGGACAAGGGGAAAGTCTGATTGAATTTCGTTGAGAATATTCCTATCCTGGATATCCATTTTTTGCCTGTTTGGAGGGTTCATGAGCGCACAGTGGTTCCTCAGCAAGAAAATCTCCGGTGGCCTCAAAGGCACGCGCCCGGCATCCTCCGCAGACCCTGATAAATTCACACCGGCCACACTTTCCTTTGTACAGGGAAAAGTCTCTCAGCTTCCTGAATATCTCTGAATCTTGCCACACTTCCTCGAACGTATCCTCCCTGACATTCCCGCACTCCAGTTCCAGATACCCACAGGGCTGAACGATTCCGTCATGGGAGACGAAACAAAAGGCCGTTCCTCCTAAACACCCTCTGGTTACCGCGTCCAGGCCATAGCTGGCAAAAGTCACTTTTTCACCTTTTATTCGAGCTTCCTGCCGTAATATTCTATAATAATGTGGAGCACATGTAGCCTTCAGATGAATATTTACTTTAGATCTCATCCGATAAAACCAGTGCAGCAGCTTTTCATATTCAGCGGCCTCAATTTCCTGATCCACCATTTCTCTTGCCCTGCCTGTCGGAACAAGGAGGAACAGGTGATGAGCTGCTGCGCTCAAGTCCACTGCCAGTTGCAATATGTCTCCGGCAAGATGGGCATTGTGCCTGGTAATGGTGGTATTTATCTGGTATTCCATCCCCTCGTCCTTGAGGAGGTGTATTCCGGTTATGGCTGCATCGAACGACCCCTGAACCTTTCTGAAGGCATCGTGCGTTTGTCCGCTCGGGCCGTCAAGGGAAATACTCACCCGCTTGATTCCTGACTCCTTCATCTTTCGGATGACCGAGGAATCGAGCAGGGTACCGTTCGTGGCCATGACCATCCGCAGCCCGAGCTTCGTTCCATATTCCGCGAGGTCAAACACGTCCTTCCTTAAAAGAGGTTCGCCCCCGGTAAGAATAACAATGGGACTTCCGATTTGACGGATTTCTTCCAGAAGCTTCAGGCATCTGGCCGTTGAGAGTTCCCCGGGATAGGGCCCCCTCTCTGCAGCAGCCCGGCAATGCACACAGTTCAGATTACAACTGCGCGTGATCTCCCACGCAACCAGCCGGAGTTGATTGTCTTTTGGGGTTTTCTTATCCATCATAGGGATTATTCTGGTCCAGACTCTGAGATTCTCGGGGGATCTGCTACGTGCCCGCTAAAAGGCGTGCAGCGTCTTTTGCGAAATACGTTAGAATGAGATCAGCTCCTGCACGCTTTATGGAAGTCAAGGATTCCATCATGACCCGTTTCCCATCCATCCAGCCGTTCAATTCTGCCGCCTTGACCATAGCGTACTCCCCACTCACGTTATATGCGGCCAGCGGCACAGGGCAAATCTCCCGTACACGGGAAATAATGTCAAGGTAGGGAAGAGCGGGTTTCACCATGATCATATCAGCCCCCTCCGCCAGATCCAGCTCAGTTTCCCGGAGGGCTTCAAGGGCATTGGCAGGATCCATCTGATAGCTGGAACGATCTCCAAACTGGGGTGCAGAGTCGGCTGCGTCCCGAAAAGGTCCATAGAAGGCGGAGGCATATTTGACAGCATAGGAAAGGATGCCAATCCGATGGTAGCCTTCTTCATCAAGCGCTTTTCTTATGGTGGCGACCCGGCCGTCCATCATATCAGAGGGGGCAACCAAGTCCACGCCTGCCTTCGCGTGTGAGAGGGCCTGACGGGCGAGCAATTCTAAAGTAGCATCATTGTCCACGTCGCCGTCCTTAATGGCACCGCAGTGACCATGGTCCGTATACTCACAGAAACAGAGATCCGTGATAACGACCATATCCGGCACCGCCGACTTCACTTCGGATATGGCCTGCTGAACGATACCGTCCTCAGCCCATGAACGGCTACCTAATGGATCCTTGTGGTCCGGCAGGCCGAAAAAAATGACTGCCGGTATTCCGAGATTCGACAGTTCCCTGACTTCCATGAGCAGGGTATCCACTGAAAATTGGTACTGCTCAGGCATGGAAGGAATCGGATCCCTTGTTCCGTGCCCCGGCTTCACAAATAAAGGCGCTATGAAATCCTTTACAGAAAGATGCGTCTCCCTCACCATATCTCGAATCGCTGGAGTCCTTCTCAGCCTCCGTGGTCGAATAATCATACTTCTCTCCTCTGTCGACGTTCTTTCTCCGTTGCTTCTTCAAGCCCTGTATTTTTCCCTTCTTCAGTGCCCAGGGATTGGTGCGAGGATGGCCGTGATTTATTCCGGTTTGCCGGCAATTTCATCATCATTGAGGTAGCATGCCGGATCCGGCGCCCAGATATCACCGGTAACCGCCTCGGCGCGTACGCGGAAGTTCCCTCCGCATATATCCAGCCAGTGACATCGCGCGCATCGCCCGTTGACATATCTCTTCTTGTCTTTCAATCTCGCCATTAACGGATTGGAAAGATCGGTCCAGATTTCGCTGAACGGTCTTTCAAGCACGTTTCCAAAGCGATAGTGCCTCCAGAACTGGTCCGCATGCACTGAACCATCCCAGCTCACACATCCGAAACCCCTGCCCGAGTTATTTCCCTCGTTCATCTGAAGGAGTTCCAGCACCTCAGGCGCCCTCGGGTCATTCTCTTTCACCATTCGGAGATACACATAGGGACCGTCAGCATGGTTATCCACAGTCAAGACTTCTTCGGTGATCCCCCGCTCGTATAAATCTCTTGTTCTGTCGATGATCAAATCCACCGCCCGGCGCGTCTCTTGATGACTCAGGTCCTCTTCCACGAGTTCGGATCCGCGCCCGGAGTAAACGAGGTGATAAAAACAGACCCGGGGGATGCTGTGGGCCTCGAGCAAATCGAATATGGGGGGAATCTCTTGGACGTTCATGCGATTGATGGTAAAGCGCAATCCTACTTTCAATCCCACTTTCTGGCAGTTTCCGATCCCCTCCATGGCCTTCTGGAAAGCACCTCTTTTTCCTCGAAAACGGTCGTTTACCTCTTCCATCCCGTCAAGGCTCACTCCCACATAGGAAAGACCGATATCTTTCAGCTTCCGTGCCATTTCCCTGTCAATGAGCGTCCCGTTGGTGGAAATAACAGCCCGCATCCCTCTCTTCACCGCGTACCTGGCGAGGCCCAGAAGATCCGCCCGCACAAGGGGTTCTCCCCCGGAAAACAGGATGACCGGAACCCCGAATTCCGCCAGATCATCGAGCAGGGCCACTCCCTGTTCGTGGCTGAGTTCCTTTTCCCTGCTCTCCTTCACCGCCCTGGCATAACAGTGAACACAATTCAGGTTGCAGGCCCGGGTCACATTCCAGACAACAACGGGTTTCTTGTCTTCGGAGAATTGCAGCAAGTGGGAAGGAAGTTCTCCTGAGCGTCTTCCGTAACGGAGCGCATCCGAAGGCTCAACAGTTCCACAATAGAGTTTTGATATTCCAATCATTTTATGTAGTTAAGGCTAACACCTCAATCTCCGCCAGAGGCTCCGTGCTGGTTCTCCCGGTCCGGGAGACGAGACTCACTCACGGATCTTGAAATTGGGTATCGGCCCCTCGTATTCTTCACGATAATACTGCTTCAGCAAATCATTCACGAATTTTTCCATGTCAACAATCGCCTCACCGTTGATGGAAAAATGTTCAATGCCCGAACGATCCCGAACCAGTTTGAGGCCGTATTCAAGTTTCTTGGCAAGCTGGTACGCCAAGGCACCTGCTTCCTCATCCTTTTCGATGGCCTGGCGGATTATCTCGTCTATCGCGCTGTCCTCAAAAGAGACACTTACTTCCAGTTTCTCCGGCAGGGAGGCTTCCTCGATCTTTATCTGTCGATACATGCCCTTAAAATCTTCAAGAATGCTATTGATATCAGACATATTTTTCAAATACAATTCAGAAAGCAATTCAATTCGTCGTTCACCCAGTTCCAGACCGGAATTCTTGCGAAAACTTTCGGCGCTCTTGGCGACATAGGCCTGAATATTTTTGAGTTCCGTCTTTTTTGCACCCTGAAACCTGGAAATTCTCTCGGGATCATCCGGATTATCGAGCAGCGCCTCGAGCTCCTTGGCGGGGTTTTTCACCACCTCAGAGGTCACCAGAAAATACTTGATATCGGTCGAGGGGAGAGTCTTTTCAAAAGGAATCAAGACCTTCTCGACGGCACTGACGAGTCCTCTTGCTCCGGTCTTTTCTGCGGCAGCCATTTCCGCCAGCTCGTCCAGCGCCCCCAATTCGAATTGTATATCGATACCGTACGCGGTGAAGTCTCTCCTCTTGCTGATGAGGATCGGGTTATTCGGGTTTTCCAGGATCTCCAGCAGATCTTCCTTCCTGAGTTCATCAAAAACCACCACTACGGGCAGTCGTCCTACAAATTCGGATTCAAAGCCGAACTCAATCAAATCCTGTGCCTTTACCCCCTTCAGGATCTCCCAGGGCACTTCCGTCGACCGCACATCAGCTTCAAATCCAATTCCCTGTTTTTGCAGCCGTTTTCGAACGATCTCCGTCAGATCGCCGAAGGCCCCGCTCACGATAAAAAGGATATTCTTGGTATTGACCACGCGTTTTTCTTTCTTACCTGTTCTCCTGTACTGCTCGATGGCCTGAATCTGGGAGATGGGATCATGAGGCACCTTCAGATCAACTTCGGTCTCTTCCATGGGCTTCAAAAGGGCCCTCTGAACCCCGGTCCGTGAAACGTCATGCCCGAACACATTGTGCGCCGAAGCGATCTTGTCGATCTCGTCGATATAGATAATGCCGTTTTCTGCGAGTTCGATGTCATCATTGGCCTCGTAAACCAAGTCCCGGACCAGATCCTCCACATCACCTCCGACATATCCGGTTTCACTGAATTTGGTAGCGTCTCCTTTTACGAAAGGGACACCGAGCTTATGTGCTATGAGCTTGATGATATAGGTTTTCCCTACCCCCGTCGGCCCGATCATGAGGACGTTGTTCTTAATCATTCCCACACTGGATTTCTTCTTCTTCTGCCACGCCTTGTTGTAATAATTTATCCGATTGAAATGGGTACAGACCTTGGTGGCCAGCACTGCTTTCGCATCGTCCTGCTTGACCACAAATCCATCCAGGTATTCTTCGAGTTCTTCCGGCAGGAGATCAAAATCAAAGTCCTTCTGCCCATGCCTGTTCTTTTGACCATCGTCCACTCTGTCTTCGCCGGGACGTGGTACTACGAAAGGGGAAATTACTTTTACCCTGTTCCCGTATTTCTTTGAAAGGTATTCACTCAATTCCCTTTCAAGTTCTTTCTGGTCGGGGATTTTGTTTTGCTCCTCGCTCCCCATCACATCGTTCTTCTTATCAACCATTCGTCATCCCCCTCTCCTCTCCAAGGAGATCATGTTTACGCTTTCAACTTTTCTAATATAGGCACTGACATTCAGTAATGCAAGCACCATATGTCATGCAAGAGCGCCCTGTTACCCTTTCTGCTGTGCTGCGCGGGTACGAGAATGGGACTATTTGTATTGACTCAACCGCAACGTTTATTTAGCATACGAACACTTCTTTTGAATAAAGCGGGGCGGTGAATGAGATGCTTTCAAGGTTGGAAATACGGCTCAAACAGCAATTGACGGACGCTGAGGGAGAAGGCGTTCGGAGGAAAGCAAAGGAATATTTCGCGCTGGAAGTGACAGATATTCGTGTTATTCGGGTCCTCACCATGGAGACCTCCCTCTCCCGGGAACAATTGGAGCGGGCGCGCATCGAGATATTCACCAATCCGGTAACCGAAGTCTCTTCTTACCGGCCGCTCACCAGGGAGTTTGACTGGCTTATATGGGTAGGATTTCGTCCCGGTGTCAGAGACACGGCCGGCAGCACTGCCGTCGAGGCTGTCGAGGACCTCCTCCAGGTCGAATTCGGCCGTGACCAAGCCGTCTACACCTCGAAATTGTATGAAATCAGGGGGGACCTGTCACGAGAAGACGCTGAAACAATCGCCCATGAACTCCTGGCAAACGGGATCATTCAGCAATGGAAGATATATGAGAGGAGCGAGTGGTCACTGAATCAGGGAATAGGATACCCTGTACCCAGGGTCATTCTCGACCATGAACCCCAGGTGACAACCGTTGCCATCGACAGTGATGAGGTGCTCAAGAAACTCTCTGAAGAACGAAACCTCGCACTGCATGCCAGGGATATCCCGGTCATAAGAAACTATTTTCTGAGAGATGATGTGCTCAGGGAGAGAAGAAAAGTCGGCCTTGACCTGCCCACCGATGTGGAGTTGGAGTACATCTCACAGGCAAGGAGTGACCACTGCAACCACAACACCTTTAAAGGACTTTTTCACTATCACGATCTCGATACCGGCAACCGGGAAACCATAAGCAACCTCTTCAAGACCTGCATTGAACAGCCCACACTCGAAATCAAGAAAGAAAAGGATTGGGTCGTGTCTGTCCTCTGGGACAATGCCGGCGTCGCCCGATTTGACGATGATCACTATTATGTGATCACCGGGGAAACCCACAACAGCCCTTCCAATATGGAGGCGTATGGAGGTGCGATAACAGGGATTGTCGGGATCTACCGGGACCCGATGGGAACGGGCAAGGGCGCCAAATTGATCCTGGGATTGTACGGGTACTGTGTGGGACCACGTGATTACAACAATCAACTGAAACCCCATCTTCACCCCCGCAGGCTGCTTGACGGCGTTATTGAGGGTGTGCGGGACGGTGGGAACAAGAGCGGCATCCCAACCGGATATGGCCTTCTCCTGTTTGACGAAAGCTACCTTGGCAAATGCCTGGTCTTCGTGACAGCCCTTGGCCTCATGCCGTCCACGGTCGGAAACAAATCGTCGCATCAGAAGGAGACGCATCCGGGAGAACTGATCGTCATGTCGGGAGGCCGGGTCGGCAAGGACGGTATCCACGGAGTTACGGCCGCTTCCGAGACCTTCAGCGAGCATACGCCGGCCGGACATGTACAGATCGGTGACCCGTACACACAGAAAAAGATGCACGACTTTCTCATGGAAGCCCGTGATGAAGGACTCATCGAATTTATCACGGACAACGGCGGTGGAGGCCTCTCCTCGTCCGTGGGAGAATCTGCGCGATTCAGCAATGGGTGTCGCGTCGATCTGGACAAGGTCCCCCTCAAATATGAAGGCCTGGACCAATGGGAGATCTGGGTTTCCGAATCCCAGGAAAGAATGACCATAGCGGTTAATGCAAGAAACATTGACCGGTTCATGGAACTCTCCAGGAGGCATTCGGTGGAAAGCACGATCATCGGCGAGTATAACGATACCGGCGTCCTTGAACTGGATTACCGCGGAAAACCCTGTGCCTATGTGCGAATGGACCTGCTCGAGTCTGATTTTCCCCAATGGAAATTCGAGGCAGAGTGGTCTTCTCCTGAACGGAGAGGACTGACTGAGCCTGTTTTCAGTGAGGTATCAGCGCATGGCGATCTGCTCAAAACCATGCTCTCACGACCGAATGTGTGCTCAAGGGACTGGATTGCCCGGCAGTACGATCATGAAGTGCAGGGAGGCAGTGTGATCAAACCCCTCGTGGGAAAAAGGAGGGATCTCCCCAGTGACGCATGCGTAATAAGGCCTGTCCTCGAATCAGAAAGAGGGATCGCGGTAGCTCAGGCAGTTATTCCGTTTTACTCGAAGATCGATACCTACCACATGGTGGGTGCGACCATGGACGAGGCACTGCGCAAGGTTCTGGCGGTAGGCGGATCTCTTGAGCACCTTGGCGGAGTGGACAACTTCTGCTGGCCCACCATCCAATACCACCCGCAACAAAATCCCGATGGCAAGTATAAGGCCGCCCAGCTTGTTCGCGCAAACTGGGCCTTGCGCGACTACTGCCGCGGATTCGGAATACCGCTTCTTTCCGGAAAGGACAGCATGTACGTTGACGGGAATCTCAAAGGTCCTTTCGGCGAACGGAGGAAAGTATCAGGCCTGCCCACACTTCTCTTCACGGTCAGCAGCGTGGTCGAAGATATTCACCTGTGTGTCACCATGGACGCCAAATTTCCGGGTGACCTTGTGTATATTCTTGGTGAAACTCGAGACGAACTTGGAGGCAGTGAGTTCTACCAGTTACTGGGAGAGATAGGCCTCAACGTCCCGACAGTGGACACCGGTGCCGTGCTCCCCCTTTACCAGGCTCTCTCAAAAGCCCTGCGAAAAAAGCTTGCCACCTCCTGTCGTGCCGTCACCAGAGGCGGGCTTGCCGTTCACCTGGCACTGGTCGCCATGGGAGGGGAACTGGGTATGGACCTCTCCGTGGAAGACATACCGAAAACCCCCGACCTGAGTCCGACCAAGACTCTCTACTCGGAAAGCTGTGGTCGATTTGTGGTGACGGTGGATCCCTCCAGAAAACAGGCCTTCGAAGAGCTGTTTTCAGGCATGAACGTCGCTCAGATCGGTCTCGTGACTGCCCCTCCCCGTTTCATCATAAGGGATGCTGCGGGAACCTTTTTGATCGACGAGAGAATTCTCGACGTGAAGAGATTCTGGCAAAAGCCCTTTGGAGATCTCAGATGAATGCAATAAAGGCCTTGATATTCACCGGCTATGGTCTGAACTGTGACTACGAGACCCAATACGCCCTTGCCCGGGCAGGGGCGGAACCGCATCGGATACACATAAACGAAGTCATCTCCGGCGACACAGTAAAACTCGATCACTATCATTTGCTTGTCTTTGGAGGCGGATTCAGCTGGGGAGATGACCATGGGGCGGGCGTGATCATGGCCGCTAAAATGAAGCGCCGCCTGGGGCAGGATATCGCCCGTTTTGTGCACTCGGGCAGGCTCATCCTGGGGATCTGCAACGGATTTCAGTGTCTCGTAAACCTGGGGCTGCTGCCTGCCTTCAACGGCAGGTATGATGAACGGCGGGTTGCACTCACGTACAATGATTCAGGAAACTTCGTAGACACCTGGGTAACACTAGAGGTCAACAGCGAATCGCCCTGCGTTTTTACCAAAGGAATTCCTTCCATAGAACTCCCCGTCCGGCATGGAGAGGGAAAATTCTTTGCCGCCGAGCAGGACTTGATCGAACTCCTTCAGCAGAACCAAGTGGTATTCCAGTATGCAGACCCCGAAGGGAATGAAGCCGATGGCCGCTATCCTTTGAATCCCAACGGCTCTCTGCGAGACATCGCCGGAATCTGTGACCCCACCGGAAGAATTCTGGGTCTCATGCCCCATCCCGAGGCATACAATCATTTTACAAACCACCCGGCATGGACAAGGAAGAAGGAATTATCACTGCGGGAAGGCAAGACACTGAAGTCCGAAGAAGGGGCTGGCATAGGAATATTCAGAAACGCGGTCGAATACCTCAAACACAACTTTTGATGCTCAGGCACAGAGCTTCGCTCGCAAGAGAATAGAAAATATCCTTGACTTTAGCTCTTGGAAACCGGAAATGACCAAATGACAAAGCTCAAACGTCAAATGAAATCCAAATGCTTCAATGACAAAACACATTCCATTCAGCACTCTGCTCCACGTGTAGACGATGAGGGAATCCAAAACACAGAGAACTCTTCGCCATTTTACTCATTTGGTTATTTGTCATTAATTTAGCATTTGGATTTTGGAATTCGGCATTAATTACCTTTGAAACAGGCATTTTCTGCCCTTTTTAAAGCAAATTTTCCGATAAGCTGTTCATATCACCAAAATCTTAATGTATATTTCCCCTTGACCCTCTTCCTTCATGATAGTATGCTCGATTCCGCTTTTTTGAAATCGTTAACACCCCGTCCGCGGGACAATGGTGACTCTTAGAGGGTCGTCAAATTTTTGCGAAGGAGATCAAGACATGGCTTCCAATTCTAAAAAGACGAAACGGATCAGGGCGAGAAAAGCCAGGCCCAACAGGAAAAACCTCAAGGTAAATATGGAACGCCTTCAGGAGAATACGAAAATTCTGAGATCGCTTGCTGACCAGAACAAAGACTGAGAAAAGGAGCTATTCTGATGAAAGACGTCGTAATAGCCTCTGCCTGCAGAACGGCCATTGGCGCCTTTGGGGGGACGCTTCGTGACCTGAACGCGGCCGTTATCGGAAGCGTTACCATGAAGGAGGCGATCCGGCGAGCGGGCATTGAACCTTCCATGCTCGACGATGTGCGATATGGGTGCTGTGTGGAGCCGGTAGATGCGTTGAACGTGGCGCGCGTGTCCGCTCTCATGGCCGGCATCCCCGACAATATCACAGCGGTAACCGTGAACCGCGTCTGTATTTCCGGTATGGAGGCCGTGATATCGGGCATGGCCATGATCCAGGCAGGTATGGCAGACATTATCCTGGCAGGAGGAGTGGAACACATGTCCGGTGTGCCCTACTCCGTCCCGAATGCCCGCTGGGGGTGTCGCCTTCAGGACCACGTGTTCGTCGACAACATGATACACTCTCTTCATTGTGGCTCCCATCTCATCCCTCATCCTGAGGACGGCCCCGTGAAAGAAGGGATGCCGCTGGATCTGTTCAAAGGAAAACCGTATATTATGGGGCATACAGCTGAATTCATTGCCCAGCTCCATAACATAAGCCGCGAAGAAATGGATGAAGTGGCGCTTCGCAGCCACAACAACGCAGAAAGGGCGACCAAAAACGGCGATTTCAAGGATGAGATTGTCCCTGTTGAAGTCCCGCAGAAGAGGAAGCCGCCCATCATGTTTGACAAGGACGAACACTTCCGTCCCGGGCTGACCATGGAGGGCCTCAAGAAGCTTCCGCCCGCCTTTGTACCCAAGATAGGGAAAGTCACGGCGGGGAATTCTTCGGGCATAAACGACGGATCCAGCGGAATGGTGATCATGTCGGCTGATAAGGCGAAGGACCTGGGTATCGAACCCATCGCGAGAATCAGGGCGATCGGCAGGGGCGCGTGCCATCCTTCGGTGATGGGACTGAGCCCGGTGCCCGCGGTAAGAAACCTGCTTGAGAGGAACTCCGACATAAAACTGGAAGATTTCGAACTGATCGAGGTGAACGAAGCATTCGCTGCTCAGTACCTGGGATGCGAAAAAGAGCTGGGACTCAACCGTGAAATTACCAACATAAACGGCTCGGGAATCGGCCTCGGCCATCCTGTGGGTTCAACCGGATGCAGGATCATGGTGACTCTTCTTTATGCCATGAAAAAGCACGGAAAGAATTTCGGTCTTGCGACGCTCTGCGGCGGCGGCGGGGTTTCCATGGCATGCGCCCTGGAAATGATTTAGTTTCCATCCATAAATGGCTATTTTTCACAATCCCCCGCCTATGACGGGACAGGTCAGCGTCAATCTACAGGATCACTTGTGCGGCGTACTATCGTACGCCTCCGCGTAATCCCTTGATTTTCTTGATCTTGTAAAAAATATCTCATTTCTGGACTGGAAACCAGTTCGTGCCCGAATTCAATTGCTGCTGGGCACGATTCAGTTGTAACTGCACCCTCCACCTATTGAAGAGGATCCGGGCAGGTTCCAACGATCCGGGTTCTCCCAGAGCGTAATGTTCAGGGAGGAAGCCATTTCTTCCTGAACATGGCCATTCTGAGCCTCCTGCTCTGCCCGAGAGGAGTCAGCCCGCATTTCGAGGAAGCCGGATTTTATCCCAGGCAGGCGGATGTCTTGAGACGACTCCCGATCCGGTATTCAATGTGCCTGGTCAGGACAGGCCGCAGTTCCCTCGCAACTCCCTCATCCACATACATCAGCTCATTTTCCGGCCACAGTCCTGACTGCAGCCTATCCAGCATCTTTACGCTCACGGGATTCATGCCCGGGCTCTCCGCCGTTTCCCGGACGCAGTTGAGGCAGGCAATGCCTCCTCTTTTGCATTGGAAACTCGCCCTTCCCTCGCCTTCATACGGCCTTCCGCAGATGCTGCACCCACTCAACTGGATACGGTAGCCGCCAAGGGTCATGGCCCGCGCCTCAAACACGAGCCGGAGTCCCGCCCGATCTCCTCCTTTATGAATCGCACCAAGGCATTTCTTCAAGAGCTCGAACAGAGCAGGATCAGCCACCTGGAGAGGGAAGAGGATCTCCGTGAGTTCGACCATGTAACTGGCCAGTGAGAGAAGCGTATAATCGGATCTCAGGGAAGGGAAATTCTCACGCAGTTTTCCGGATTGGAGAAAACAGAGATCCCGGCCCTGTCTGGTAGTGTATTCCAGCGTAGACAGGCAAAAATGATCCAGGCAGTTGACGAAGCGCTTACGGCTTCTCCTTGCTCCCTTCGCAATGCCTCTCAGCCGGCCTTCGTCAGCGGTGAGAAAGGTGACGAGCAGATCGGATTCACCGATCTCTCTTATTCTCAAGATAATTGAAGGAGAAACATGCGCTTCCATTGCACAACTCAACTACCCTGCTGCTCTCCTCCGTACAATTCCTTTATCTTGGCTCGGTCTGGACTCCCGTCCTCCAAGTGAGGGATCTTATCCGCAAATTCCACATACTGGGGTTTCTTGAAGCGGGCGATGCGTCGCCCCACAAATTCCATCAGTTCCCGCGCCTCTAGGCGCTCCCCTTTCTTGAGGAGGCAAACGGCCTTTATTCCTTCTTTCCACTTGGGATCCGGGACTCCGAAGACCACCGTTTCTTCCACAGCCGGGTGTTCCAGAATCGCGTTTTCCACTTCGGCCGGGTACACATTTTCTCCACCCGGTTTGATCAGTTCCTTTTCTGCTTTCCTCCCGGCATACCAGAGAAAACCATCTTCATCGAATCGGCCAAGATCTCCCGTATGATGCCTGCCGCCCCTGAACGCGTAGGAAGTGTCCTCGGGCAGATTCCAGTATCCTTTGAACACCATCGGTCCCTTGACGGTTATTTCCCCGACTTCTCCCCGCGGCACGGGA
>Ga0315542_1000230_pt1 | contig 33649 bp, 33 predicted proteins | sample SalMarSW160120MG_FD_202541 | JGI IMG/M metagenome (GOLD analysis project Ga0315542, IMG submission 202541) | Salt marsh sediment microbial communities from the Plum Island Ecosystem LTER, Massachusetts, United States - Salt Marsh Sediment SW1601-20 ...
GAGATCCTCTTTGATGATGACATGCAGCATACCCAGGGCGAATGCGCCGTCGGTGCCCGGCCTGAGCTGGGCATGGACATCGGGCTTTTGTGCGTATGAGGTAACCCTGGGATCGATGACGATCAGCTTTATGCCTCGCTGTCGGGCTTCTCTGATGTTGATCTCCTGCGGCTTGTTGGTGGCCTCGGGGTTGCCACCCCACAGGAGCAGGCATCTGGTGTGCGCCACGTCCGGCAGTAACCTTTCCTTCCTTGATCCGCACCAACATCCTGCACTGGGAATGCGCGTCCACGTCGCTGACCACTGGAATAATGCTTGTCGCCGTTCCTTGAGCGGCATGTGCCGGTTTCAACAAATCCGTAAGGCCTGCGCCCCTTGTGTCCAGATATTTCCCCAGTGCCAATGTTGCCCCGAGCGACACCGATGACTTCAGGAAAACCCGTCGCGATATGGTATCCATAACAGTCCTTCCTACCGAACAGCTTCGAAGAATCTGACGCCGTCAGCGCTGGTTGTCGGTTTTTCTGAACAGGAAGATCCTTCCGTGTTTCTTTGAAAAGACAAAGCCGGCTTTTTCCACTGCATCCCTTAGAGCCATTTCGGAACCCCTCGTCTTTTCAAGGGAGAGAAATCCTCCGGGCCTGAGTATCCGGTGGAGTTCTGAGATCACCTTTTCCATCCCTCCGGCCACGTGACGAAGTCCGAAGACAAAGGCAAGGTTGATGCTTTCAGCGGGCAATCCTGTTGCAGATGCATTGATGCATAGAGGAATGACATTCTCCAACGCCTCTTTCTCAACCTTTTTCCGAACCCTTTCTATAGCCCTGGGGTGTATATCGATCGCGTAGACACGTCCCATTTGTCCCACTATTCTCGCCGCCGGGATGGTAAAGAAGCCCGGTCCGCATCCGACCTCAACAACCTTTTGCATGTCATCCAGGCCAGCTGCCCTGAGAAGCCGGTATGGGTTTTTCACCAGCGGCAGGAGGGGATTGTCATGCATCAGGCGAATCGTCCAGTAGGCCAGGCTGGATGTCTCAAGACTCGAATGAAAGTTTTTCTTTCCTGTTGTGTTTTCCATGGTCATTACCTCCTTCTGTCTCGCTGCTTTCGATCCACACGGAATGATCTACCAGTCCAAATGCTTTCAGGCTTTGTGCGAGGCTCAACCCCAGCGCGGTTCCTCCTATCCGGGGTTCATCGGTATTCCAGAATAAATTCAGGGCAAAGAAGCCGGGCACCAACGTGTTACGTACTACCATAGCCTCAGGTAATTTCTGTGGATCGGTATATTTCTGAATCTCACGCGCCAAAAAGATGAGTTCCTTTTCAGCTGTGTTCGCCTTATCGGGTCCTGACTGAACCTTTATTGTTTCCATCCACCTCAAGATGTTTCCTCCTGTCAGTCGTTTTGTCTTTCTATAAAGCAGGGACCATGCCATGAGAAATTAACCCTGTAAAAACAATCTATTATGGCTTGTGGCCGGCGAAAGATGTCCCATGGGACATCTATTGGGTTGACTATGGGGCATTACGGGTATAAAGTGTCCCATGGGATATTTAAGGATCTTTTGGCTCCTCGGCGATTGGGCCTTGGGCTTTCAGGGAAAGAGTCTTTGTCGATCCAAACACTGGTTGTCTGGAGGAAACGGGAAGCAGTATGCCGGTCGATGAGAAAGAATTTTTTCGGGAAGCCACTCTTCGCATCTGTGGAAGCCTTGACGTAGAGACGTTTCTCTACGAGAGCTTCAAGTACATCCGAAAATTCATCCCTGCTGACACCATATTATTGACCCACTTTCGCGCAGACCGGAGCGAGCACGTCGCTCTGGCCAGGGCATCAGGCGATGACGCTTCATTGCTTCGCCTTGCCATCCCTGTTCCTCCTGATATTCGCACCTTTGTGATGCGGCGCGATAAAGAGGTCCTGATCGTAGGGAGGGCCGAGACACACCCCACGGCGAGGCCGTGGATATCCAAAGGTCTTTTGCAGAAGGACTCTTCACTCCTAGTACTTCGTCTGGTCGTCGATGATGATGTTGTTGGAGGAGTAACCTTCATTTCAGCAAAGAGCGATGTTTTCACCCGGGAACATGCATATCTTTCCTCCCTTCTCAGGGAACCCTTTGCCATAGCCCTCTCAAACAGCCTCAGATATCAGGAACTTTTCGAACTCAAGAACCTCCTTGCCAAAGACAAGCGTTTCCTGCAAAGCGAGTTGCGGCATATGGTTGGCGAGGAAATCGTAGGGGCGGATTTCGGGCTCAAAGGCGTCATGGAGAAGGTGCGCCAGGTGGCGTCCCTTTCAAGTCCGGTGCTGTTACTGGGGGAGACGGGGACCGGCAAAGAGGTCATCGCCGTTGCCATTCATAACCTCTCCGAAAGAAGAGAAGGGCCATTCATCACGGTCAACTGCGGTGCCATCCCCGAAAGCCTTGTGGACAGCGAGTTGTTCGGTCACGAGAAGGGAGCCTTTACCGGCGCACTCACAATGAAGCGGGGACGTTTCGAGCGCGCAAACGGCGGCACCGTATTCCTGGACGAAGTGGGAGAACTTGAACCGGAAGTGCAAGTGAGGCTTCTGCGCGTGCTTCAGGAAAAGGAGATTGAAAGGGTCGGCGGGACGGCGCCCATAAAGGTAGATAGCAGGGTTATTGCCGCCACGCATCGCAATCTCAGGGCCCTGATAGGCGAGGGTTCGTTCAGGGAGGATCTCTACTTCCGGCTCAATGTCTTTCCCATCGAAATACCACCCCTGAGAGAGAGAAAAGGGGACATCCCATCCCTCGTTCATTATTTTCTCCAGAAAAAGACGAGGGACATGGGGAGAAAAGATATGCCGGTTCTGGCGCCGGGAGCCCTTGAGAGACTCATGGCCTATCCCTGGCCGGGAAACGTACGGGAACTGGAAAACATGGTAGAGAGGAGTCTCATATTGAGTGGGGCAAAGCCCATCGCCTTTGAGGACATCCAGACCCCGCTAGACCGGAGAGCCGCCGTGGAGATTCCCCGTGTCTCCCATTTGGAACACGGAGATGCGCTTGCCCTGGATGCCGTTGTTTCCAGGCATATTCGCAGGGTCCTTGAGATGACTAACGGCAGGGTCGGGGGAAAAGGAGGTGCTGCCGGTATGCTCCAAGTCAACCCCTCAACCCTGCGCAAACGAATGAGAAAATTGGGCATTCCTTTCGGGAGAAAAAGGAACAAAGGTTAACTTGTGATTTATTTATCCCGTCCCGGGCGGGGCTGCAGAGAGCTTTATCACCCTTTTGGGGTGACCAAAGAATAGAAGCATCACCCCCGGAGTGCCTGGATTAAACAGGATAACACGTTATTTTTTTGATGCCGATCATTCAACAGGATATCCTGCCTTTTCCCATGCCATCCAACCCCCGGCCAGGTTTACCACATTATGATACCCCATCTTGCACAGGGTGCAGCACGTAAGGCAGCCACGGCCTCCAACTTTACAGTAGGTAATGATCTTGGCATTTTTGTCGGGGATTTGCTTGTCGACTTTGAACTCAACAACGCCCCTCGGGATATTCATGGCGCCTGGAATATGGCCCATTTTGAATTCCGTGGGCTCTCGGCAGTCAAGGAAGACATGGCCGCCTTTCTCAAGCAAAGCTTTGGCGTCTGACACTGAAATTTCGTGGATACTCTTTTTCGCTATGTTGACGAGGTCATCCGCCGTCATATCTTTTGCGGCCGCCTGACTGGCAAAAAAGGGAAAGAGAAAAACCAGTGCGAGAAAGACAATCATACTTCTTTTCATGACATACCCTCCTTTTCGTTGATTGATGGTTTTGAAATCCCGAAAAAGTCTTCGGCTTGTCCCCGGTATTATTGAACTCTTGTTTCAGGGATTAACTCCCGTGGCACTATCACAGCCTTATTTGCAGTTATATGGCTTGGTTTGACGTCTTTCTCGATCAGAAACAGGTCGGGATTTCCATGGCACGCGTTACAGGTCCTGTTCTGAGGGGTCTGCCGCCTGATATTATGGGGCGTTGCAAGTTTCCAGGTGGGAAGTTTATCAAAATTACTCAACCCATTTTTCGTGTAAAAATCGAAGGTTCCGTGTGCTGCGGGAACGCGCCGGAGCGTCACAAACCTTTCCGGCCTCTTCTCGCACCGTAACGGGTTGAGCCCTATCTTGAAATCCATGAATGAACCATCTGTCTTGAAGAAGGTGAGGCCGTTCTTGTCCTTTCCAACGTGACAGCCGGAACAGTTCTTGTACGGAAGGGAATGACAGACCTGGCAACTGACTTCATCCTTATGAACCCAGTGATCTTTGGCATTCGAAGCTTTGGGGTCATAGATAGTTTGGTGACAATCCAGACACTTCGGACCGTTTTCAACTGCATATCGGCTGGCATACTCCTTTCCGTCCCCATGCATCTCATCGGCCTTATGACACTTGCTGCATTTGAAGTATTTCTGCCGGTGAATATCGGGTGGAATTCCCTTGTTTTTGCCGAAATACTCCTTTTCGATTCGGCTCCCGTGACACGCGGTACAGACCGTATGCACAGGTGGCCTTTTTTGAAAGAGATGCCCCTCGAGGAAGCCGCCTCCGGCTGTGTCCGGACGGCTGATATGGCACTGCCCGCAACTGCTGTGGCAGACAGTACAATGGGATTCTCTGGCCGCATTCACCTTTTCGTAAATCACCTTGGCAGGAGTGGCACGCATATCGATGATTTTCTTAAATGGAGAGAGGTTGACATGGAGACTTTTTTGATAGTTTTCTGCAATATCGTCATGGCATGCTCCACAGCTTTCCGAGGGATCGGGGTAGGATGGATCACGAACCACGCCATTATGGGCGGTTTTCCAGTTAGGATCGTTCGGATTGCCGCCATGGCACTCCTCACAGCCGAGCTGTCCATGGTTTTCGTCCTCTGCAAATGAGCTGTCGACGTAAACTTTTTCGTGCGGAGCCAACGGCTCCACTTCTCCGCCTCACCCTTCCCCCTTGCTTTCAGGCGAGGCCCCGGGCTTGTTCTTGGTGGATTTGGCAATTTCTCTGGTGATTTTTAGGAGCTCCCGGGCGCTTGTATGACAGGTAAAGCAGTGATTTTCACCTTTCGCGGGATTCACGGCTTTGCCCGTGGATAGGGGGAGCAGCGAAACAGCAAAAAGAGCGGCAATGGTTACTGCACGCCGGACGGACTTTATGTTTTGCCCTCGTTTCATGCCCGTTCCTTTCTCCTTGTCCTTTTTATCCAGGGACTCGATTTATCTCCTTTTTTGCTGCATTAAGGACAACTATGGCAATTTGTATGCCAAGTATGGCAAGTTGAAAACGAAGTCAGTAAGTTATTGAATGATCAAGGAGTTCTGTCTACATCCAGGCTCGGGTTTCCGATTCGGATTTTCGAGCAGGGAACAATGTGAATCTTATTGCATTTGGGTATGGGAACAGTATGCACCCAAAACTTAGTATACCAGGCGCGACGCCGACGGACTGGACATCTGTACAATCAAGCTTTCATGCATTGACATTATCGATCCTTAAATGGTAGGTTCCGAACGAGAGAAATTTACTTCAGTTACATGCGGCTTTGACCTTTTTCGAGAGAAGGCCTGCCGTCACTTCCCGGCAATCACTCTTACCCAACGGCTCCTTGAGCCTGTGTGCTGAGGGCTGTGCTTTCACTGCAGAAATGAAACAGTCTATTGAGCAGAATTATCAGATCATCCTGGACAGCATTGCAGACGGGGTCTTTACCGTAGACTTGAGCTGGCGAATAACTTCATTCAACAGTGCTGCCGAAAAGATTACAGGGATTGCGAGGAGTGATGCTATCGGAAGGAAATGCTCGGAGGTTCTGCGGGCAAATGTATGTGAGACTGATTGTACTCTCAAGGAGACCTTTAACACTCAAAAAGCGGTTGTCAACGTGCCGGTCTACATCATGCGGGCCGATAAGAGGCGTCTTCCGGTCAATATAAGCACGAACATATTGAAGGATCCGAAAGGGAAACTTATAGGCGGCGTAGAAACATTCAGGGACTTATCCGCAATCAATAATTTGAAAAGGGAGCTTTTCAAACAGCATTCCTTTGAGGACATCATAAGCAAAAGTCCCAAGATGCTCAGGTTCTTCTCAATCCTTTCACAGATTGCCGAGAGCGGCAGTACGGTCCTGATACAGGGCGCGAGCGGGACCGGCAAAGAACTCTTCGCAAGAGCTATCCATAATCAAAGTCCCAAGAGAAAGGGGCCGTTTATTGCGGTCAATTGTGGTGCCCTTCCGGAAACCCTGTGCGAGTCAGAGCTTTTCGGGTACAAGGCAGGTGCATTCACAGACGCTAAAAAAGATAAACTGGGTCGATTCGCCCTTGCCCAGAACGGGACCATTTTTCTGGACGAAATCTGCGACATTTCAAAATCTGTTCAGGGCCGGCTTCTGCGCGTTCTGGAGGAAAAAGTCTACGAGCCCTTGGGATCGACAAAGACAGTCAAGACGAATGCCCGGGTAATTGCAGCGAGTAACCGGAGCCTGGAAGATCTTGTGCAGGAAGGAAAATTTCGAGAGGATTTGTATTTTCGAATCAATGTCATCAAGCTGTCGCTGCCCCCGCTTCTGGAGCGCAAGGAGGATATTCCTCTCCTGGTAGACCATTTTGTTCATCGTTACAATGAATTGCGGGGAAGAAGAATTGTCGGTATGTCCCAAAGGGCTGTGGCCGCGTTAATGCTCCATGACTGGCCGGGAAATGTCCGCGAACTTGAAAACGCGATTGAGCACGCCTTTGTTCTCTGCAATGGGGATGTGATCCATCTGGAGAATCTTCCGGAAGACCTCATTCCTAAAGGAGACAGCATCTTCAGGTCTGAAGGGCTTACTCTCAAAGAATTTGAAAAACACGCGATTGAGCAGGCGCTTCAGAGGAACAAGTGGAGGCGGCTCGCAACAGCACGGGAGCTGGGCATTGACAAGAACACTCTCCGGCGCAAGATCATGCGCCTGGGTATTTCTCAGTCCTGAGCCCTTGGGGGACGCCTGGTGCCTTTCGCTCTGCTAGGTGTTCGTGCCGGCCGTTATACCACGTCATCTTCATACACGTTGCAGATGCAGCACAGGAAAGTTGCCGGATCCGTGTCACTGAGGTTTTTCATGCCGTGAGGTTCCATGCTCGGCACATAGATGGACTCGCCAGGGCCGCATGTCCATTTTTCCACCAGTTCACCGGTTTCAGGATCAAATTGCCAGCATTCGAATTGACCGGTGAGGATATACATGGTCTGGTGATAGAAGTGGTTATGGATTGGAATTTCACCCCCGGGTTCTGCGGTAAAATGCCGGAGACCGTATTCGGGCTGCCCGGAATCATCTTCCCCGCACTTGGACAGCCAGCGCACGCTGATGCCCTTTACGTCGTACCTCTTCCCTCTGTAGGGGAATTTCTTCACGCTTATTTCATCTACATCGTTCCATTTCAGTACGTCCATTGTCCTCTCCCGATTGAAAGTCCCTTGCTTCGCCGCGAGACGGTATCCGTTCAGCGTCGCCCAGTCCGGTTGCAAAGTACTCCATTGTCACAAGTAATCATTGCTGTCCTTCTCAAGGGCCGGCATGACGCCGCTCCGGGAACATCGCTGCCTCTGCTTTGCCGAAAAACGCATTTTCGACAGGTGTGATAAATGATGGAACATGATCTGAAAGAAGTCAAAAGAATTTCCGCCGGTCCTGTCTCCCAAACATAGATCAAGAGGCCTTCCCTCAGGTCTCTCGCTGTACCGGTGCTCGAAATGGAATTCTCCGCGAAAGGTTGCGCCCTTTGAGGCGAAAGGGGCTATTTGCCTTCGGAAATTGTTTGACAAGCAGAACGAGAAATGATTTTTAAGAGGAACTCCGGCCCTTCGAAGGAAATGATTTATGGACATGAAAAGAGATTACTATGAAGACGTAGAGCTGTTTTCCTCCGGAGCAGTCGTTTTCTGGTTTGTGGCGCTGCTTTGCGCTTTAGCTGCGCTTCCCTTCCTGGTCAAGAACTACTATATCTACATGGCCAATTACATGGCCATCAATGTGATTGTAGCTGTCGGGTTGAATCTCCTTGTAGGATATACCGGCCAGATTTCATTGGGACATGCAGGTTTTTTTGCCATTGGCGCCTATGGAACCGTCATGCTGATGACAAAGGCACATTTCCCTTTTCTCCTGGCCTTGCCCGTTTCCGCCCTGGCGGCGGCTTTCTTTGGTTTTCTGCTGGGGGTTCCGGCCCTTCGCCTGGAAGGTCCCTACCTCTCTATTGCCACCCTTGGATTCGGACTTACCGTAACCCAGGTCATCGGAAGGATGAGCATTTTCGGCGGGCGGCAGGGGCTTCATACACCGGAACTGAGTATCGGTCCCTGGCATTTGGATTCCGACAGGGATTTCTACTATCTGGTGGTTGCTGTCCTGGTCTTCCTCATCCTGACGGCGCGAAATCTTATCAAGACAAAGGTGGGGAGGGCGTTCATTGCAATCCGTGATGCGGATATCGCCGCGGAAACCATGGGGGTCAATCTCACCTATCATAAGACCCTTGCTTTTGCCATCAGCGCCTTTTATGCAGGGGTGGCGGGAGGCCTTTACGCTTTTGTCCTCCGCTTCATTGAACCTGAAATATTCAGCCTCATGATGTCCATCCTTTTCCTGGCCATGGTGGTCGTCGGTGGCCTGGGGTCCATTTTCGGTTCCATAGCGGGGGCCTGTCTCTTGAGCTGGCTGGATCTGGAACTCAGGAACATCCTCAGCATTCCCTACCTGGGGGGCTGGCTGGAGGCGCTGTCCAAGAGCTATTTTTCCATCACTGGTGTGTCCAACATCCAGTTCATCGTCTACGGATTGATCATGGTCCTCATCATGCTTTTTGAACCTTTGGGTATTTACGGTTTCTGGATTCGAACCAAGATTTACTGGAAAACCTGGCCATTCTAGCAACAATGAGGAAGAGGGAGTAATTCCGGATGAAAAAATTAGAACAAAAAGTTGGGATACTCTCATGATCGGTTTTTTACAGGCCGTGACCAGCGGGATCGCAGTGGGGAGTTCTTATGCCCTGATGGGCCTGGCCATGGTGATCATCTATAAGACATCCGAGGTGGTGAACTTCGCCCAGGGAGAAATGGCGCTTCTCTCCTGTTTCCTCACGTACATGGTCCTCGAGTTTTATGGATTCTCCTTCCTGGCGGCCTTTGCGGGGGCCCTGGCATTTGCTGCATTCTTAGGCGGATTTCTCGAGTTTGCCGTGCTCAGGAGGGCCAAAGAGCCGAATGTTCTGGGAATGATCATTATCACCATCGGGCTGGAAATGATTCTCATGGGCATTGTCTCCTGGAAATTCGGCGCCGACCCCAAGACAATGTCGTTTCCCATTTCACCTTATGACAGTGTGGCCATCGGAGAAGTGTTTGTGAGTTCCCTGGAGGTCTTGACATTCATTGTGGCTCTCACCGTTATGGCAGTCCTGTTCCTGTTCCTCCGCTACAGCAAGCTTGGGGTTGCCATGAAGGCCACCCAGCAGAATAGCATGGCCGCGCGCCTCATGGGGATCCGCACAAATCGCATCCTGATGATTACCTGGGGTATTTCATCCGTGGTGGGGTGCCTGGCCGGCCTGCTCATATCGCCGATCACCATGCAGCCCTACATGATGTGGGACCCAATGTTGAAGGGATTTGCAGCCGCAGTCATGGGAGGGATGACCTCTCTCCCCGGATCTGTATTCGGTGCATATCTTATCGGCATTATAGAAAATCTGTTCGGCAGCTACGTCTCCATTGAATTCAAATCAGTGGTTGCTTTTGCCATAATTGTTCTGGTGCTATGCATAAAACCCAGTGGGCTTTTTGCGCGCCATTATGTGAAAAAGGTCTAGGGATGGTGGGTTGAAGCCAGCGGAATGAAAGTTGTTCCTGCGGGCCTTCCATGGTGAACGAAGCGTAATGAACTGAAAGGAGAGAAAAAGATGAAGAGGATCTTGTTGGCGTTATCCATCGTGGGAATGGTGCTTGGTGTCAGTCTCGGCGCTGCTGCAGAACAGGGTGTGACGGACACCGAAATTCACATCGGTCAGTGGGGACCACAGACCGGTCCGGCGGCCCCATGGGGTTCGGTCGCCCGGGGCGCAGATGCCTATTTCAAGATGATCAATGCTGAAGGCGGCATCAACGGTCGAAAAATTGTGTATCATATGTTTGACGACGGCTACAACCCGGCAAAGACAAAGGCGGGCGTAAAAGAGCTCCAGGAGAACATAGGTATGTTCGCTTATACGGGCGGTGTGGGGACTGCCTGCGGTCTGTCGGTGCTGGATTATCTCATGGACAGGAAAATACCGTGGGTCGGTCCGTCGGCCGGGTCGCTGGACTGGATACATCCGCCGCACAAGTATCTCTTTGCCGTGTACCCCCTCTACTACATAGAGGCAAAGGCCCTCTGCCGGTACGCGATAAAGAACCTGGGTAAGAAGAGGGTTGCCATAGCCTACCAGAATGACGATTACGGCAAGAACGGCGTGAAGGGCGCCGAGGAAGAACTGGCCAGCAATGGACTGAAGCTGGTTGCTGAAGTTCCTGTGGAAAAATCCGATACAGACATGAAGTCCCACGTGATGAAGCTCAAAAATGCCAAAGCCGACGTTGTTCTTTTGTGGGTGACCCCGATCCATGCGGTCCGCATAGTGGGAACCGGCAGGGCCTTGAGATTCGCTCCCCAGTGGATGAGTACCAGTACATGCTCTGATTTCCCGCTCATGTACACGATCAGCAAGGGGTTGTGGGGAGGTGTGATCGCCACTACCTTCGGTGAATTGCCGGATTCAGATAACCCTCTGATGATGAAATATAAAAAAGAGGCCTTTGACAAGTTCGCGGCGAAGGGTGAGCGATGGGGCGTATTCTACACAGCCGGCATTACCTTCGCTGAGCCCCTGATCGAAGGCATCAAGAGATGCGGCAGAGACCTCACGCGGGAACGTTTGGTGAAGGAAATGGAAGGAATCAGGAATTTTAAAGGAATCGGGGGCAGGATCAGCTATGCGCCCTTTGACGTATCCAAGCCCTACGAGTGTCGCCAGGGCATGAAAGAGGTATATCTGGTGAAATGCCTGAAGGGCGGCGAGTATGAAAAGCTGTCCGATTGGATGGAAATCAGGTAAGGCTTCGAACAAGGGGTCGGAGGGCCTTGGGGCGCCGGCCCCTTTCAGGTTGAATCGAGAATCGAGCAGAGTGTCTCATGACTTTTTTCAGGGTTGAAGACCTGTCCATATCCTTTGGAGGATTGGATGCCCTTACCGATATCGGTTTCGAGATCGAAAAGGGCTCTATTTTCGCTATCATCGGTCCGAACGGCGCAGGAAAAACCACACTGTTTAACTGCATCAACGGGATCTACCGGCCGGAAAAAGGCCGCATCGTGTTTAAAGACCAGGAGATTCAGAGGAAGAAGCCGGACCGGATCGCCCGGCTGGGAATCGCACGGACATTCCAGAACATAGAGCTTTTCTCACACATGAGCACCATGGAAAACCTCATGCTCGGACGGCATCTTTTCATCAAATCGGGCCTTTTCCGAGGTGCGTTCATGTGGGGAAGACGTTCATTCGCGGGAAGAGAAGAAATCTCCCACCGGGAAAAGGTGGAGGAGATCATCGATTTTCTGGACCTGCAGTCCGTAAGGAACAAATTTGTGGGTGCGCTGCCCTATGGCATCCAGAAGCAAGTGGAACTGGGGCGTGCACTGGCACTGGAACCGGAATTGCTGCTCCTTGATGAGCCCTGTGCAGGCATGAACTCGGAAGAAAAGCAGGATATGATTTTCTGGGTGAAGGACATCCAGGATGAACTCGGTGTTACCATATTGCTGATCGAACACGATATGAAAATGGTGATGGATATCTCTGAGAGAATTCTGGTGATCAACTTCGGAAAGACCGTCACGGAGGGGACGCCCGAGGAGGTGCAGAGAAACCCGGAGGTTCTCAAGGCCTACCTGGGGGAGGACGAAGCCGTTGGGAACGTTGCTTGAAATCAAGAATATTGAGACTTTTTACGGGCTGATTTACGCGCTGCGGGGTGTTTCCCTGACAGTGGAACAGGGTACCATTACGGCAATTCTGGGCAATAACGGGGCGGGAAAATCGACCATCCTGAAGACGGTCATGGGCCTTCTGGACGATCAACCGGATAAGGGGACCATCGAATTTTTGGGAAAGCGGATTGACGGAAAGGATCCCGAGGTCATCGTGCGGAGGGGCATATCCTATGTCCCGGAAGGACGCGAGGTTTTCGAAGAGCTAAGTGTGAAGGAAAACCTCCAGATGGGAGCTTATATCCGCAGGGACAGGGGAGCGATAAAGAGGGACTTTGAGCAGATATACAGCTACTTTCCTGTTCTTCGATCGCGGGAAGACCAATGGGCAGGGACCCTTTCAGGAGGAGAACAGCAGATGCTCGCCATCGGCCGGGGATTGATGAACCGTCCCAGACTCCTTTTCCTGGATGAACCGTCGCTCGGGCTTTCCCCTATTCTTGTGAAAGAGATTTTCCAGATCATCCAGACCATCAGGAAAGCAGGAGTCACTATCTTGCTCGTGGAACAAAATGCCCGGATGGCGCTGGCTATTTCGAGTATGGGTCTCATCCTGGAAAACGGCCGATTTGTCATGAAGGGAAAGTCAAAGGAGCTGATGGAAGACAGGGACGTGAGGGAATTTTATATGGGCATCCGATCTGAAGAGTCTGCCAAGGGCTTTCAACGCTGGAAACGGAAGAAACGGTGGAGATAGAGAAGTGAATCTGGAAACCGTACCCCACGTGTTTCAGAGGACCGTGGCCAGATATGGCGACCGGGTCGCCATGCGTAAAAAGGAATACGGCCTGTGGCATGATATTTCATGGAATGAATATTTCAGCATGGCCAAGTATGCGGGTTTGGCCCTCATCTCCATGGGACTTGAAAAAGGGGACTGTGTCTCAATCATTGGCGACAACTGCCCTGAATGGGTAGTAGCAAATCTGGCCGCCCAGTGCACGGGGGGTATTGCGGTCGGCGTGTACTCCACAAACGCCTGGCCCCAGGTAGAATACGTGGTCACCAATTCCGATTCCAAGTTTTTGTTTGTGGAAAATGAAGAGCAACTGGATAAGTGGCTTCATTTCAAGGACAACGCCCCTCTTCTGGAAAAGGTGATCGTGTGGGACCTGGAAGGCCTCCGGGAATTCAAAGACCCCATGGTGATGACCTTTGCGGAGCTGCTGAAAAAGGGCAGGGAAGCTGACGAGAGGAACCCCGGCCTGTTCCAGGAGAGGATGAGCGCCGTCAGCCTGGAGGATGTCTCCACGCTTATCTACACATCCGGGACGACCGGCCCTCCGAAAGGGGCCATGCTTACCCAGAGAAACCTTATCTGGATGGGCGGGGCCATAACCAGAGAGAATCCCATCGATGACAAGGACGAGGTCCTTTCATTCCTGCCGTTGTGCCATATTTTTGAACAGCTTTTCTCAGTCCTGGGGCACATCACCCACGGGTATGTCGTGAACTTCATAGAAAGTCCGGATACCGTAACAGACAATATGATCGAGGTGTCTCCGACGGTGGGATATGCTGTCCCGAGAATCTGGGAAAAGTACCTTTCCGCAGTGTATATCCGAATGTCCGATGCCACATGGTTCAAGACGCTTGTCTTCGGTATTGCCTTGAAGATCGGGAAGAGGCGGGCATCCCTTATGATGAATTTCAAGCCGGTCCCTTTCTATCTTGGGCTGGCCTACAGGCTGGCATCCTTCCTGGTGTTCAGAAAACTGAGGGAACGTTTAGGTTTTGACCGTATGCGCATTGCCTACTCGGGAGCCGCCCCTATTTCTCCGGATGTGCTCCATTTTTTTCAGTCCATAGGGGTGAACCTCGTGGAAGGCTACGGCCAGACGGAAGGCACAGGAGTCACCTGTGTCTCGCGAGTGGGCAGGGTCAAGTTCGGCACGGTCGGCCCTCCTCTCACAGGTACGGAGGTCAGGATCGCTGAGGATGGCGAGATACTGGTAAAGTCGCCGGGTGTATTCAAGGGGTACTACAAGAATCCGGAGTCCACTGCGGAGACGATCCGCGATGGCTGGCTCTATTCCGGCGATGTGGGCGAAATCGATGAGGACGGTTACCTGAAGATCACCGATCGCAAGAAAGATATTATTGTCACGGCCGGAGGGAAGAACATTACGCCCCAATTCATCGAAAACAAGCTCAAGTTCAGCCCTTATATAAACGACGCCGTTGTTATCGGCGACAGGAGAAAATTCATTTCAGCCCTGATTATGATTGATGAAGACAATGTAGTAAAGTACGCCCAGGACCACAAAGTCCAGTTTTCAACGTACAATGACCTCACCAAGAGCATCGAGATAAACAGCCTCATCCGGGAGGAGGTAAGAAAAGTAAACGACACGTTGTCTCGGGTCGAACAGATCAAAAAGTTTACCATCCTTCCCAAGAAACTCTACGAAGAGGACGGTGAGGTGACACCCACCATGAAGGTAAAAAGAAAATACGTCCATAAGGCGTTTAGTGACCTGATCGAGGCGATGTATACGTCCCCAAAGACCTAGCCCGGATTTCGGAAGCCAAACCTGCTGTTCAAGGAGTTCTTCGCCGTCTGGCGACCAAGACCGGTGAGAGATTCGGGCCGGCAACCCACCATTTATTATCCCCTTTTCTCCAGCCATCTGATATACTATGTTTTGCCGTCTGGGGATTCCGTAGCATCGTTCCGCAAGGGAAGATATAAAAGCTTACCATTAAATAATAAATAACTACCCATTTTGCCGTATATTCCAGGAGAACATGTGCCGGGAAAATGTGGGCATCTATTTGACTTTGTTAGTAATAGTTAGTCGATCGGTTGTGGCATGGTTCTGGCTTATAGAAACACCAGGGAACCACAGAAAGAAGTTGGATACGCCGGACGGAGACGGTATTTTGAGAGGGAAGTGGAAAATGGAGGAAACAGCGCAGACAAATCCGGATTTACTGAACCTGACGCGTTGGGTGACCCTGACTTTCATGATTCTATTGATCGCTGTGCCGCGCTTTCAGCAATTGCAAAAAGGCACTCAATCAGCCGCGTTTGGAAATGCAGAAGCGCTTGCGTATGAGAAACAGGCGGAGGACAACTGGGGAACGAAATTGTCTTCCCAATATGCCTGCTTTGAGCATGATGAGGAAATCCCGGCGCAGGCAGGTATCGAATCGGAAATCGGGGCGCCTCCGGCCAGTGATATCCCGGGTCCCATGGCTCCTGTAAAAGATATGACGGACCTAGTGCCCCGGGCGCCTGCGCCGGGATCCGCCGGCATCCCGGTGCCCGACTCTTCCTCCGCGCAGCAACAGGGAGCGAACTCGAAGAACGATGATTCGTCCGTTCGGAAGGAGAAGCCGGCCCACCCTTTTGAAGGCATTATTCATAAAGCGGCAGAACGTTACGAGGTTGATCCGGCTCTCGTGAAGGCCATTATCATGGCGGAATCGAGTTATAATCCAAGGGCTGTCTCCAGAAAAGGCGCACGGGGCCTCATGCAGCTCATGCCTAGAACTGCAAGGGCCTTGGGTGTCGAGGACAGCTTTGATCCCGAGGACAACATAGACGCCGGCGTCAGGTATTTCAAACAGCTCCTGGACCAATTCAAAGGCAATGTGAAGCTGGCCGTTGCCGCCTACAATGCCGGGAGCAGGAAAGTCAGAAAGTATCATGGCATCCCCCCGTTCAAGTACACGCGGTATTACGTGGCAAAGGTTATCGAGTACCATCAAACCTACCAGCAATGAGACAAAGACCGGTCCCAATCCCACCGTCACATCTTTTCCCCGTGTAGGAATACGCATGGTCGGGGAAGGATTCTGATTACCGGCACCATATCGTCTCGCCGCCGAAACGGGGTTTCGCAGGGCTCAAGCTCCGTTGACTTCGTTTGACATCCTTCCGTTTTTCCCATAGTATCCCATCAAAAAAATTCCCCTGGTATGAAGAGGGGAGATATCTGAACGGGGGTGCCATGTTGAAAGCAGGATTCTTCCAGTTTGAACCAAGATTTGGGGCGGTTGAAGAGAACCTCGAGAGAGCGCTGTCAGTGCTCCGTACTGTGGAAGCGGACTTTGTTGTTCTACCGGAACTGGCCTTCACGGGGTATCTCTTTCAGGACCGTTCGGAACTCCTGTCTTTGGCTGAAGATCCCGCACATTCTCGAACGGTGGACAGCCTGGTCCGTTTGTGTGGCGATCGGAACTTGTTTCTGGTCACGGGCTTCGCAGAACGATCCGGGGACAAGGTGTTCAACAGCGCTTTGCTCATTGGGCCGGACGGGCTCGTCTCTACCTACCGAAAGCTGCATCTGTTCGACACGGAAAAGGAGTACTTCGATCCCGGGGACATGCCTCTTGAAGCGATAGACGTCAGGGGTGCCATGATAGGAATGATGGTCTGCTTTGATTGGGCCTTTCCCGAGGCGGCACGGGTTCTTGCCCTGAAGGGAGCGGATGTGCTGTGTCATCCTTCAAACCTCGTCCTGCCGCTCTGCCAGCAGGCCATGGTGACCCGCTGTGTTGAGAACGGGGTGTTTGCGGTCACCGCCAACCGTATCGGATCGGTCACCCGGCCGCGGGGTTCTCTCCGGTTTACAGGGCAGAGCCAGGTGGTCACGCCGAAGGGAGAGATAGTCCATCGCGCCACAGCAGACACGGAGGAACTCTTTGTCACGGAGATTGATGTGAGCGTTGCCGGAAACAAGGCAATGACCGAGAGAAATGACCTTTTCCGAGACCGGCGCCCGGAGTTCTATGCACCGCTCGGCGATACGGCAACAGGCATCGGCGGGCGCGAAGTGTAGCGGGGCCTGAGCAGCCTCGGGAGAACTGCCTGATGCCTCCCGCTCTGCGGGAGGAGACTTGTTGCAGTCGGAAATTGTTTTGGACGGCAATGATTACAGGAAGGGAATGCGTGTCAGGAGGTAATCATGGAAAAGGATTTTCATTTTTACGTAACCTATGCCCTGGCCAGTAAAGCCGGTTTCGATGATGAAGATTCCCACATTATTGCCTATGCCTCCCAGTACGTGGACGATAACAATGAGAGCCAGTACCCCAGAGAGGACGGTCCTCCCCGATTTCCCTCTGCCATAAAGACTGAAGACGGCTTTTTCAGGCCCATTATGACCCAGTCCATGTCGGTAAAATCCCTCGTGTATGAAATACAGAAATTCGTCTATGTCCCTTTTCATTTTATCCCCGGCGACAACAATCAGCCTATTGACGGCAAGCATAACAAGTACAGCACCACCCCGGACTCGAAGAATGCCCGCAGGCTTCTGAGAACCGTTCTGGAAACCGGAAATCCCTACAGGATCGGTATAGCGCTCCACACCTATGCGGACACCTGGTCTCACCAGAATTTTACCGGTTACGAAGAGGACTGGAACAGCGTGTTCTCCTGGCGGAATCCATTTCGTGCCCTGGTGCCCAATATCGGACACGCGGATGTGGGCCATCTGCCCGATGAAATATCCTGCACCTGGAATGACTACCGCTTCGCCAAACCCTATCGGGAACGGGAGAACCGGGAAATCGCGCTTGAGGCGTGCAAACGCATTTTTCAGGAACTGAGAAGAGCGAAAAAGGGCGGGACGTACTGGACCTACGTGGAAAAGGATTTCAAAAGGATCATACATGCGGAGGATTATGACGAAAGAATTACCGCGGTGAAAGAGTACCTCGATAAACCGGAACTCTATTACAAAAAGGACCTCTGGATTGAAGAGGCGGTTCAGGACCCGAGAGACGAGACGCTGGAGGCTGTTCCAGGGCTCGAGAATACACACTGGTATCAATTTCAGGTGGCCGCCCGGAGGCAACTGACGCTGGTCATGGATATGCTGAAGGATTATTGAAAGATGGTGGAGAACCCGGACAGGTTTCCCTGATCCGGGGTTTAGAAGAGTGAGTATCGTGAGTATCAGATGAATCCCGACGCTCGGAGAGGAGGCCTTTTCCTCCGTTCCGAGGCTCCGGGCTGGTCTTTTCAGTGACTTATCAGTGTGGGATAGCTACCCCCTCCGCATTCTCGACCTCGTCGAGCTGCGGGTTCCCCCACTGACAAGTCACGAAAAGACGGCGTCCTCTCACCAGTCACTTCAGAAAAGGCCTCCTCTCCGAGTTTGCGCAGGGGAGCTGCCCGGTGCCTCCCGCTTTGGAGGTGGGGATTTACCGGCACGGGCCGGGAAGAAAAGGGGGATGAGGATGAAATTGCCCTATATCGGGGACACGGTCACCACGGAGCAGGCACTGGATCTCTGCAGGCATTTCGGGCTGGAATACCTGGCGGAGCGGATCATATTCCATCCGGAAGAATACAGGGAATGGCAATTCGACGGATGCTCCGGCCTGCCCGATGAAGTCATGGGTTTTTTCACGGGATGTAACTGGAAAGACATCACCTTCAAATGCTGCCTGCCGCACGATCTCTGCTACGGGTACGGAGAGCCCGGGAACAGCGAAGAGCGAAAGCGCGTGGATCTCGAATTCTACGACAACCTGGTGAAGAAAGCGGGGATGAAGGAATGGTGCGCTTCGGCCTTCCTGGCGGCGGTCCGTATAGGGGGGAATGAGGTATTCGGGCTCTCTTTTTCGTGGGCCTTCGCCCACAAAAAGCAGGGCCGGTAACGGGCAGACAAAGACTTCGAGGAGAAGGAGACAAGTGAAAATGGAAAAGATTTGCTTCGGATATTACGAATCATCCATCGGTTTGATCGAGGTCAGTGGGACCTCTGAAGCAGTCCGTTCGGTTGACTTCGTGGAACAGCAGCGGGAGACGTCCAACTCCAACACGATGGTCGAAAATGTTGTGCGGCAGATCCAGGAATACTTCGAAGGGAACCTCCGGGAGTTTGATGCGCCCATCGATCCGCAGGGAACAGCGTTTCAGAAAGCAGTGTGGCGCCGATTGCTGGAGGTCCCCTACGGACGGACTGCCTCTTACGGAGATATAGCCAGGGCCGTCGGCAACCCCAAGGCCGTTCGGGCCGTCGGCGGGGCAAACGGCCGGAATCCCATTGCCATTATTGTTCCGTGTCACCGGATTATCGGGAGCGACGGCAGCATGACAGGATACGGGAGCGGAATTTGGCGGAAGGAGTGGCTCCTGAAACACGAGGGATGGTCCTTCGGAGGCGTAGGGCACAAGGCGCGTATGGCATAGGAAACAAAGGCCTTCAAATTTTCGGGCCCGGATTTTTACTGCCGGGATGCTCGTCGTCATTAAGCGACTTGGTAAGATGGAGGAATAGAGAAACATGACAAGGCACGTTGGAATTGTCGCCTGCAGCGCGGAAGGAGCGGCACTCTGCTACCGGACGCTGTGTGCGGAAGCACCTCCGCTTATGGGCGAGCACATGCACCCGGAAGTGTCCATGCATACCCATCCTTTGGGCGAGTACATGGTTCATATCCGCTCCGGCAACTGGGAGGGGGTTGCGGAACTCATGCTCTCCTCGGCGCGTAAACTGGCGGAGATCGGCGCGGACTTTGCGATCTGTCCCGACAACACCATACACCAGGCATTTGGGCTGGTGGCACAGAATTCGCCCCTCCCCTGGCTGCATATCGTGGATGCCGTGGGTCAGGCGGCCCGGGCGCGTGGATTCAGAAAGCTCGGCATCACCGGGACAAAATACCTTATGACCGGCCCGGTGTATCCCGAACAGCTTGAAAAGTACGGCATTTCGTGCGAGATCCCGGACGAAAGCGACCGGGAAAAGATAGATGCCATCATCTTCACGGAACTGGTCAACGGTATTTTCCCGGAGGAGTCAAGGCTCTATTTCAACGAGGTCTTCGAGAAAATGAAGGGAAGAGGATGTGATGCGGTGGTCCTCGGGTGCACCGAGATACCGCTCATCGTGGACCCGGAAGACTGCCCCTTGCCGACCCTTGATTCGACCCGGCTGCTGGCACGGGCGGCTCTCAGAAAGGCTGTGTAGGTTTTGAGCGCAAGGGATGCCCTCTGCGCTAGCCTCGAAGATAATGGCGAATGGCCCCCTCCACATCCGGAGAGAGAGGGATGCCCCTTTCCCGGAGGCGGCTCTTGTATTTTTCAAATGAAGACACGTGCCGCACCGATGAGACCAGGATCTCCAGGTAATCCTGCAGACCCTCTTCCACCTCCTTCCTGAAATCCTCTTTTTCAAGGAACAGGTTTTCCACGCCCTTGATGAGCCGCAGGTTGACGGGCCTGCACACGATCCGGTAGAAGACGAATCGCTGGAGTTGGCCGTCTTCCCTGTCGTCCCGTGCGATGGCCTTGCGTATCCGGTCCAGGTCCAGGCTGTCGCACACCTCGATATTCAATTCCCGTTTTTCGAGGGCTTCGAAGACCGCCGCCAGGGGCCGGGGGATCCGGCAGGAGTCCAGGTCATCGAGCAGGCAGTCCCTCTCGCGGAGGTAGACTACGAGGTCCATGTCCGATCCCTTCTCGGCCATGCCGAAGCTCACCGATCCTAACAGGTCGAAGGCCACCTCCATCCCTTGCTTCTCGATATCCCGGTACACCTCACGGAGTTTCCGGATGAGTTCTATGGTTTCCACGGTTTCATATTGCAGAAAATAGGACCTGATCTGTTGAAGCATGCGGATGGGTCGGATGTGCGAAACCTTTGGGACTGTCCCGCCCATGCGGGCATATTGGGCTTCATCGAGGATGACCGTGTCGATACCATGCTCCGTTATCCGGTAATCGATGATGTCCCGAACTTCTCCTTTCTCGATCCGGCGAAGGGTCCCTGCCTCCGGGGCATGCTCGCCAAGAATCAGGTCCAGGAAGTATCCACCGGGGCGCGGCCTTGATATGCCCTCTGTCTTCCCGAAGTTGGAGGGGTTGAAAAAACAGGTCCCGCCGCTGCACTGCCCGCCCCAGTTTTCGTGATAATGGCCCGAGAACACGACCCGCACGGGAGATTCATCCAGGTATTTTCGAATGCCGAGGCTTCCGGTATGACCGGTACCCTGGACAAGATCGAAAGAGCCGTAGGGCGGCTCGTGGAGGACCAGGATATCAGGTGAAACCTTCCTGAAAAACGAAAGGGCCTCGGATCGGATTCCCTTTGATGTCACCTCCTCCCGGAAGAAGACCTGGAGATGGTCGGGCATTCCGGAGGTACGGACCCGTGCTCCCCCATACCCAGCGATCCGCCAGCCGCCGCGCGTGATCGTTTTCAGGTGGAGATTTCGTTCCCTGAGAATGGTATCCCTGAGGTCCATATCGTAGTTGCCCGGAAGAACATAGATATCGCGCTGGGGAAATTGCCGGAAGATTGCCTCAAGGCGGTCATAGGACCTCTGGAGAAAATGTTCAGCCCGGCCGGCCAGCGTCACGTATTCCCGGGCATGGTCGCGGATGGTGTGGTCGCGCGTGGTCTTTTGGAGGTGGAGCGCAACTTCATAAAGGGATGCCTCTTTGCCTGCTTTGATCCGGTGGCCTTCGAGAAGCTGCTGGAGTTCCATGAAACGCCAGGCCGTCTCGTAGTGGTAGAATGCCCTGGAAACCAAATCCCCCGCGAGAATGGTAATATCTGCTTCCGTCTGCGCAAGGAATTCCCCCACGGATTTGAAGGCATGGTGTATGTCGGTTGCAAAGACGATGCGCATCGGGGTATCCTCTCAGGGTGATGTACTGAATTCCTGGCAGGAAAATCGTCTCTTGTCAAGCGTCGGTCTTTCCCAAATCCGCCTGCAGCTTTCGTCTTCGTTCATGAAGACGGATGTTTGGAGAGGGCGGCTCACGATTAATAGGTTAGGGAGGATGGAGTAATGCCGTTGTTCGGCGCCCACATGTCCGTGGCAGGGGGCCTTGCGAAGGCCTTTGACCGGGCCCGCCGCGTCAATGCGAAGGCCCTGCAGATATTCACCAGGAACCAGCGGCAGTGGACGGTTCCCTCTTTGCGCGATGAGGAGGTAGAGGAGTTTGCGGCTTCCTGGAAGGCGTGGGGAAACCTGCCGGTCGCGGCTCACGGCTCTTACCTGATAAACCTCGCAAACCCGCAAAAAACGTCGGTCCAGCGTTCCATTGAAGGCCTTTCAGACGAAATCATCCGGTGCAGCCGACTGCACATCCCGTATCTCATCGTTCATCCCGGCTCGCACATGGGATCGGGCGTTCGGGCAGGGCTCTCCGCTGTCAGTCTCAACCTGGACGCGGCCATCGAAAAGGCCGCCTGCCCAATGGTCAATGTCCTCCTTGAAACCACCGCAGGCCAGGGGACCGGTCTTGGGAGCCGTTTTGAAGAGCTCGCGCATGTCCTTGAGCGCTCCGTCTTCGGAGAACGGATCGGGGTGTGTTTTGACACCTGCCACGCCTTTGCTGCCGGCTACGATATCCGAACCCGGGCATCCTTCGAGGAGACCTTCCGGGAATTCGACTCATCCATCGGCCTGGAACGGCTGCGGTTTTTCCATTTGAACGATTCCAAGCACGGAGTTGGTTCCCGTTTGGACCGGCATCAACATATCGGCAAGGGAGAGATCGACCGCGCCGGTTTCAGGGTCCTTGTCAATGATCCCCGCTTCAGAAACCATCCCATGGTCCTCGAAACCCCGAAGGGAAAGGAACTGGCGGAGGACAAACGAAACCTTCAGCTGCTCCGCAGCCTCGTGAGAGGTGAAAACGACTGAAGTGGAAAAACACGGGTGTGCACGCCGGTCTGCAAATTTTTCCGGACATTCATAAGGATCAGCTTCCCTTTTTGTATTGACGTGAGTTAATTTATTCTATATTATGGAAAAATATGCAAAGGATAAGGTTCTCTGATATTAGTCCCTTCGCCAGACCGAAAAGTGGTGAGCGTACCGTCCATGAGGATGGGCGTTCAGCAGCAGGCAACGCATTAACATTACAAAGGAAATCGAGATGATTACAGCACTGATACAGTTCAAACTTCCACACCCGCTTTCCCGTGAAAAAGCTCGCGAGGTTTTTTCGGGCACCGCACCAAAGTACAGAGAGGTTCATGGGCTGATTCGTAAGTATTACATCCTTTCACAGGATGGCGGAACAGCCGGCGGAGTGTATCTGTGGAATTCGCAGGAGGACGCCGAGCGCCTCTATACAGAAGAATGGAAGAAATTCATCTTCGATAAGTATGGTGCTTTCCCGTCAGTGACGTATTTTGAAAGCCCCGTGGTAGTTGACAACGCCACAGGGGAAATCGTCACCGACGGTTGAGTGAATGTTTTCGTGAACGCCGTCACACAATCGTTTCATCAGAACGGTCACAAATGTTGATGTGTGTTTTTACACCGGCGTCACAGAGCACGCTGAGATAATTTCTTTCGTTTGCCCATTACCGTCAGCCGGTGGACAAAAAGATAAGAATTTCCTCTGATATTAACGAGTTGTGGTGAATGAATCGTAAATAAAATATGCAGGCGTAATGATGATTACAAATATTAAGGGTCCGGAGAGGAAACGACATGTCAGACAAAACAGCAGACTTGGCGGGACCGGGAATAGGTGATTACGATGAACTGGCAAGAGATTTGCCCGTCGGTTATGAGGCATTTCTTCCGCCCATGGAAAGAATGAAAGCCGTCTTTGCAGCGAAGAATTACATCGAGGCAAACCTGTGCAAAGAGCTCAACCTGCAAATGGTTCAGGTTCCCCTTATTGTCGACAAGAATAGCGGCGTGAACGATTACCTGGATCGAGACGGATCGCGGACACCGGTGGAATTCTCCTGCGGACTCGGACTCGATGACCCAATACAAGCCCAGGTCGTCCAGGCCGCTACAAAATGGAAACGTATGGCCCTCAGGCAATTTGGCTGCAAGACGGGCGAGGGTATTTGCACCGACATGAGAGCTGTGCGTAAGGACTATTTCCTCGACCACGACCATAGCGCATATGTGGACCAGTGGGACTGGGAGCTGGTTATAACCCCGGAGGAGCGGACACTTGACTTTATCAAGGATATCGTTACGAGGATATGGAAGGTAATTTGGGGCGCGGGCAACGTGCTTCAGGAAATGTTTCCCCGACTCAGGACTTCCAGGTATCCGGATTTTCCCGAAGAACTCACGTTTCTCCACGCTGAAGAAATTCTCGACTGCTACCCGGATCTCCCGCGGAAACAGCGTGAGACTCGAATTCTTATGGAGAAAGCTCCCGCAGTCTTTATCATCGGCATCGGCTGGCCTTTGAAGGACGGGTACCCGCATGAAATGCGCGCTGCCGACTACGACGATTGGGTTACTGAGACCATCATCAAGAACGGTGAACAGTATCACGGGTTGAACGGAGACATCCTGGTCTGGAACCCTGTGACGAGGCGGCGCCACGAGTTGACCTCTATGGGTATACGGGTTACCAAAGAGACCCTCAAGATCCAGCTCAGGATGTCAGGCCAGGAGAATTTTCTGAATCTTCCATACCACCGGGCGATCCTCGACGACAAGATCCCGCTCAGCATTGGAGGGGGAATCGGACAGTCTCGGACCTTCATGTACCTGTTGCGTACGGCTCACCTCGGAGAGGTGAGCGTCTCTGTGTGGCCGAAGAGACTCAGGGATATCTGCGAGAAGAAGAACATACACTTACTCGAATAACTCATGGTATTGGCCAAGACAGATCGGTCGACAAGAGCATTCACGATCCACCTCCTCGAGTCACGATGCGTTTAAGAATCGTTGCCAGCCCTCGTCTTCAATGGAGGAGCCCTGAAAGAATTTTCCGCGTTACGGAGCAACTGCCTGTTTTCCTTGTGAACTGCGTGAAAGGAAATGAATAATTAGGCGTCTTGCCCTTTGAAATATGCCTATATTCAGTTTTTTCAGGGTAAAGAAAAACCCCTCCTCGATGCTGCCGAAGGCCAGGGCAAAACGATGTTTTAATGCTGACTGGAAGACCTGCCATCCGAGGTACGCGCTGCCTACTTCCGGCACTCCTATCCTCCAGCACTCTTGGAAAGATCGGTCGTTTCTCCGAGCCCGAATAGGTTTTTGAAATCGAGGTAGTGCCAGTCGCAGGGGCAGCGCCTTGATGGTCGGGGAAAAACTGGTCCGGGTAAAAAAAGCTTGACAAACAAATTTGTTTGGCATAATGTTTTTTATCAGAATATGATAATAATATCTCACTATATGGAAATAATTCAAACCATGTGGGTCATCGAGAGAGGAAAGATAACGGATATTGAAAGGCACTGACAAGAATAAGACATACCTCTCTTTTTTAAGCGGTCTTTGTTGAGAAACCAAAGAAATATAGAAAAACATCTGCAGATCAGGGCATGAAAGAAAATCAAGTACCCCCTGCCATGCAAAGCCAATTCAAATCTCTTCTGAGAGCTATCGATGTTCTCACCTTGTTGGAGGAGAAGACCGCGCTCTCGGTCGCGGAGATCTCCGCCTCTTTGAAGCTTCCCCGCAGCACAGTCTACAAGTATCTGGCCGTCATGAGAGAATGTCGTCTGGTTGATCATGACCGAATTCAGGGGAAATACCGACTCGGAATGAGACTCTTCGAGTTGGGTACCGCCGTCCAAAATAGGATTGCCATTCATAGAATAGCCCGCCCTTACATGGAAGAACTGTCCAATGGCTTGGGGGAAACGGTGGCAATTAATGTGATTGACGGAAATTCAACGATATTCTTAGAGACCGTTGAGCCCGAGAATACGGAGGGGAGCGTTCTATTTTCGGTGAAAAAGGGATTCCGCTTCTCTCTGCACGCAGGAGCGATGGGAAAAATTTTTTTGGCGCATCAGTCGGAAGAGAAAATTGCGCATTTCCTAAGGACCCAAAAACTGGTCAAGTATACCGAAAAGACAATTGTTGACCCTGAAAAACTTCGTGAGCAGCTGAAGAGAATCCGGGAGCTTGGGTACGCTTTTAGCGATGAGGAAATCGACCCTGGAATCAGGGCGCTGGCTGCACCCATATTCGACCACGAAGGTAATATTATGGCCGGCTTGGTTGTCTTTGGATCATCCCAAAGAATTGATGACGGCAAGAAGGAAATAATCCTGAAAGAGATCCTGGAATATTCGAAAAAAATATCGGAAAGAATCAGGGGCAAGATTGGGCGAGTGGCAGATGACTGCTGTGACCTTGCGGCTTGACGCAGGGATTGTGAAACCGGACTCGTCCCAAGAAGGGGTTTCGGAGCGGAGCACGAACAAAAACAAGCATTTGGACATGGAAATCAAAGAGTAAACGTGGCGCGGGACATCTTTTTGAGAAATCGCTATTGATTGATTTTTGGGCAAGGTTTCTTGATTGGGAAAGGAGGTGAAATTAAAGAGTAAGATATTTTCAGACTGCGGGATGATTTAATCGGCTCTTTTTGGTTTTCGCCAACCAACGTAGACAGGGAGGGTCATAAGATGAGCAAAAGAACATGGACGATTTTTGTTATGCTTTTTTTTGTGGTAAGCCTGTGTTGCATGAATTCATCGACATTCGCAGCTGAGAATGTCGTCAAATTCCGGCTTGCGACAGCGGTATTTCCGGGAATGCCCACACATACATGGACGCTGAAATATGCCGAGGTTATAAAGGAAAAGACCAACGGGAAGTACCAAATCCAGCCAATGCAGGAAAGAAAATTAGGAGGGGACAAGGATGTTATCGAGTTGGTCGGTTCCGGAGCGATTGACATGGGGCACGCTTCCTCAGCCCTTTTTGACAACTTCTTTCCGGATTTGGACGCCCTTCAGATGCCTTTCTTAATCACCGGATATGACTCACTGGAAAAAGTCTTTCTGGCTGATTATACCAAGGAACTGCTTTCAGCGCTGGAAAAGTTAAATCTACACCCGATAGGGCTTATTGAAAACGGATTCCGCAGCATTGGAAATAACGTTAGGCCAATTTTCAAACCCGAAGATCTCAAGGGCATAAAGATCAGGGTGGCGGAAACCAAGATGCATCAGGAAATCTTCAAAACCCTCGGTGCCATTCCGATTCCCATCTCTTACGGGGAAATCTACACCTCCTTAAAAACCGGAGTGATCAATGGTACGGAGATAAATGCAACCTCCGCGGCTTCGGAAAAGTTGATGGAAGTGATAAAGTATTTTTCGCTAACCGGTCATTTTTTCTGGCCGTCGGCTGTCTTTATAAACAAGAATATTTGGAACCGGATGCCCCCTGAAGATCAGAAGATCTTTGAAGAAACCTTCCGCGAATTGGTACCCTGGCAGATAGCGCTTTGCAAGGAGAAAGACAAACAGGCAGTGGAAGCCATGAAGAAAAGGGGAATCAAGATCAACCAGGCGGATACGAAACTGTTTTTTGAAAAATCAAAACCCATTTACGACAATTATATGCAGTTTCCAGCGATAGCGAATTTCGTAAAGGCAGTACGGGCTATGGAAAAGTAATTTTCCAATTGAAACGACAAGAATGACAAGATTCAGATATACCTAAGATAATTATACGGAGCAAGCTGCAGGGAATAGTCCTGGGTCGGACTTAGGGCATGTGGAATCAGGCCTTTCGATTGGGACTTGACACCCTGCGGCCTGCTGTAATCGAATTCGCCGGGAAAAATGGATGGAGGTACACGAAAAGATGGATCTCAGAAATAAGATTGCCCTCGTAACCGGAGCCAGCCGGGGCATCGGCAAGGCCGTTGCGCTTGAGTTATCAAAGAAAGGTGTCGCTGTTGCCGTTAATTACGCTTCCAACGCCGATGCAGCCGATGCAGTCGTAAACGAAATCCTCCAGGGCAAGGAAAAGGCCATGAAAGTGCGAGCGGATGTTTCCAAGCCTCAGGACGTCGACGTCATGTTTCAAACCGTTCTGGACCATTTTGGAAGGATAGATATCCTCGTCAATAATGCCGGAACTGCGGGGGAGCCCAGTTTCCTGAAAATTTCAGAGGCAGACTGGGACCGCGTTCTTGATGTCAATCTAAAGAGCGTATTTAACTGCTGCAAGAGGGCAATACCTCTTTTCCTCGATCAGGGGGGAGGCAAAATCGTCAATTTTTCCTCGGTGGCCGGAAAAATGGGCGGAATGTCCGGCGTGCACTACGCGGCTTCTAAGGCCGGAGTTATCGGACTGACAATGGCTTTGTCCACCGAGTTTGCGAAAAAGAATATCTATGTGAATGGCATTGCTCCGGGGCCGATAAGAACCGAGATGTTTGAAACCTTCCCACCTGCCTCTCAAAAGATTATGGCCGACTCGACCCACATTGGCAGAGTCGGAGAGCCGCGAGAGATCGCTCATGCGGTCATCTTTTTGCTGGAAAACGATTTTGTTACCGGTGAAATACTGAACATGAGCGCAGGCAGATACATGGATTGATAAAGCTATGCCATGAAAAGCTTCTTCGATCATTTAGAGCGGATTTTGAAGATCGCACTGGTGGTGCTCTTAACGGCGATGACGATCGATGTAGTCATCGGCATTGTCGCACGGTATGTTCTTTTAATCTCAATCCCCTGGACCGAGGAATTGGCAAGATATTTAATGATCTGGACGGGCTTTATCGGATTCGGTGTTGCTTACCGTAAAAGGGAATTGATATCCGTCAGACTTTTTGTCGGTAAGTTGCCTCCAAATTTGCTGCGAATCGCACTTTTCGTATCCGACGTATTATGTTCCATCTTCCTCGTTATTGTGGTTGTTTACGGAATAAAGTTGTGTCTCGATAATATGGGTCAATTGTCTCCGGCGCTGCGGATCTCCATGTCCATCATTTATGCTATTATCCCGTTGGGGTGTGTGTTGTTTCTCGTATTCGTCGTGGAATCAATTTCATCTTTCCTGAAGCTGAAGAAAGGATGATGAGAGCATGGTGGTCCTTATCTTTTTCATTCTCATTTTATTGTTCCTTATCGGCATCCCCATCGTTTTCGTTCTGGGATTGGTTTCGTTATCGTATATCCTGATAACCGGAAACTTCAACATGTTGATTATCTTTCCACACAGAATGTTTAAAGGTCTGGACATGTTCGTTCTGCTAGCCATTCCCTTGTTTACTTTGGCCGGGACATTGATGAATTGCGGTGGAATTACGGAAAGACTGATCGCGTTGGTGAAATCTCTTGTTGGGCACATTGCCGGCGGACTGGCTCTCGTCAACATCGGCGCCAGCATGCTATTTTCCGGCATATCCGGCTCTGCCGTGGCGGACACTTCTGCCCTAGGATCTGTTTTGATTCCTTCCATGATCGAAGACAAATACGAACCCAGTTTTTCGGCTGCGATCACCTCGGTATCTTCGACTGTCGGCCCGATCATCCCGCCCAGCATTCCCTTCATTATTTATGCCGCCATGGGAACGGTATCCGTAGCTTCCCTATTTTTGGCCGGTGTGGTCCCGGGTCTGCTCTTAGGATTTTCTCTAATGATTGCCTCCTATTTCTACGCTCGAAGCAAGAGGATACCCAAAAGAGGTAAATTTGTTTTGAATGATTTCCTGCGCAATCTGTATAGATCTATTCCGGCCCTATTGTTCCCGTTTATCATCCTTTACGGAATTCTGGGCGGCGTGTTTACGCCTACGGAGGCTGCCGCGGTTGCTGTCATCTATGCAGTTCTTGTGGGTTTTTTTGTCCACCGACAGCTGACAATTAAAAAACTGATAGAAGAAATAATGGATGCCGGGATCCTGCTGGGAGCTTTGGCGCCGCTTATTGGAACGGCAGCCATTTTCAGCTGGATCCTGGGAGCTGAAAATGCCTCGATGGTGGTTACCAAAAGTCTATTTGCCATCAGTCATAACAAATACGTGCTGCTATTGCTCATTAATATATCTTTACTGCTCGTCGGCACGGTACTTGAGCCGGCTTCTGCGATTATCCTATTTACACCCATATTTTTGCCTGTGGCAGTCCAATTAGGGATAGATCCGGTTCATTTCGGGGTGATCCTGGTGCTGAATTTGATTATCGGTTTAAGCACGCCGCCGGTCGGCGTTTGCCTATTCATTGCCTGCCGGATTGCAAATGTCAGTCTCGAACAGATATCGAAGGCTGCCTTCCCGTTTCTGATCGTAGCCGTTGTGGTCCTGCTGATCATCACCTATTTCCCCAGCCTGGTTATGTACCTGCCTAATCTATTTAGCCAGTAGCCCGTTCAAAGGAGAACGCACGACGGTGACCTCGAGTAAGGTTGGGATAGTTGGGCAGGAATACATCATAGCGTTATGGTGTCTATCCTTTTTTGTATCTCTTGAACCGTGCGGCACCTTTCACCAGAATCCGTGCAGGTCGTGATTTATTCTCGACAAAATGGGGGACAGATCAATGAAAGAACTGAGACATCTATTTAGCCCTATACGGATTGGTGCTGCTGAGATCAAGAATCGAATCGTTATGTCGCCGATGGGAACGAATTTAGCATCTTCGAATGGTGAAGTGACGGAATCCCTTATCGGCTACTATACTGCTCGGGCTAAAGGCGGAGTAGGATTGATTGTTACAGAAGATGCAACCATTGGCCCGAAATATGGGGTAAACAGCCTTATGCTGAATGATGATCGGATGATACAGGGGTGGAGAGATTTGACTCGGGCAGTTCATACGTTTGGTGCCAAGATCGCTCCTCAGTTGATGCATCCCAGCTTTAATGCGCGATCAAGCATTACGGGCGTTCAGCCGGTAGCTGCGTCTCCCATTCCCTCCCGTTTTTTTAGGGAGCTTCCTAGAGAATTAAGCGTCGATGAACTACAGAACATCATTGAACAATTTAGTTTGGCCACTTGGCGTGCTCGAGAAGCAGGCTGCGATGCGGTCTTATTGCATTGTGCCCACAACTATCACTTGCTCGGCAGTTTTATGTCAGCCCTTCATAACAAAAGAGCCGATTCATATGGAGGAACCATCGAGGGTAGATTAAGACTTCCATTAGAAGTCATTCGGAGTATCAGATCAAAACTGGGTCCTGATTTCCCTATTCTGATACGTCTTTCCGGGGCGGAGTTTGAACCGGGAGGACGAACGATGGAGGAGACCCAATTTGTTGTGCCTCTTTTTGTGGATGCGGGAGTAAATGCCATCCAGGTCTCTGCAGGTACACTTAATTTCCCTTGGATTACAACGCCTCCCATGGGAACTCCGCTCGCGCCGAATGCGCCCTTTTCGGAGGCGATCAAACGAGTAGTTGACGTCCCCGTCATTTGTGGTACGCGCATTACCAGTCCCCAAATCGCTGAAAATATCTTGGCAAGGAGTAAGGCGGATATGATTGCCATGGGAAGAGGGCTTTTAGCAGATCCGGAATTTGCTAATAAAGCTGTTATGGGTTCTTGGGAGGATATCATCCCTTGTGTTGGTGATTGCCACTGTCTGGTATCTGTTTTGGCTGACAGAAAAATATGTTGCTTGACCAATCCAAATGCTGGTCGGGAACAAGAAATGGTTTTGCTTCCTGTAGAAAATCCTAAGAGGGTTCTGGTAGTGGGTGGAGGTCCGGGGGGGTTAGAAGCGGCTCGGGTGGCGGCATTGCGTGGACACGACGTTACACTCATGGAAAAGACCGCAAAACTTGGGGGCCAACTCTTGATGGCCTCGTTTCCTCCAATGAAACAGGAGTTGATTCACGCAATTCAGTATCTCACAACCCAAGTTCAGAAGGCTGGGGTTCATGTAGAAATGAACCGGGAAGCAACCGTAGAAATTGTAAAAGGGTTCAAACCGGACGTAGTCATCGTGGCCACCGGAGGAGTTCCAGTCATCCCGACGGAAATTCCCGGCAATGACGGCAAAAATGTGGTGACAGCATGGAGTGTATTGAAAGGTCTTGTTTTGGTCGGCCCCAAGGTGATTGTCGTTGGAGGTGGAAAAGTGGGCTGCGAAGTTGCCGACTTCATCGCCCATCCCATCGCTGATCGAAACCCGAGAGGAAATGTGGTGACGCTTCTGGAAATGCTGGACAATGTTGCGCTCGACGAATACAGTTCATCTAGAAGCCTCTTAATCCAAAGATTGCTGACCAAAGGGATTCGAATAATTACCTCAGCGCAGGTGGTTGAAATATTGGCCGATGGAATAACATATTTAAAGGATGGAGAAGAAGAAACGATACGAGGCGTAGACAGTATTGTACTCGCGACGGGCACCAAATCAAATAATGGTTTGAGCAAAGAACTGAATGACGGCTCATGTCTGACTTTTGTCATAGGAGACGCCCTTGAACCGCGCAGTGCTGTGGAGGCTATTAAAGAAGGGGCGGAGATTGCGAGGACAATTTGAGACCTCTGCGGATTTTTAGCTGGTCCTCAACCATGCATCTGCCGAGTTTGTTGAACCCATAAAGTACAGGAGTGTCTTTCAGATGAGTCAAACAGACAGAGTTTCACAACTGTTGCAGGGTGCGGTCGATCTGCATGTTCACAGTGGACCCGGCCTGATTCCTCGTTCCCTTGATCATGTCGAAGCAGCTAGAGAAGCTATGGCCGCTGGAATGAGAGCCCTGGTCGTTAAGGATCAGCATTCCATGACCGGCAACGCCGTCTATTTTATCAATAATTACATAATCAAGGGTGAACCTTTTGACGTTTTCGCCGGCGTGGTGCTCAACAATGGCGCTGGAGGATTAAATCCTAATGTTGTGGATGCTGCGATAAAATATGGAGCGAAAATCGTTTGGATGCCCACGTCCTCAGCAAAAAATCATATTGAGATCCATAAAAAGATGGAATCCGGTTTTCCGCACACAAAAGAAAAGTTGTTTCCGGAAACCCCTTTGACCATATTGGATGAAAAGGGTAAAATTCTCCCGCAGGTCAAGCAAATATGCTCCCTTATCGCTAAAGCGGACATCATTCTGGGTACCGGTCACCTACACTTGTCGGAAACCAAGCTATTGGTGGACGAAGCCCAAAAAGCGGGCGTCAAGAGAATCCTGATGCAGCATCCCGAATTTCTGGTCGAGGCTTCCATCGATGAGCAGATCGAACTCGCTAAAAAGGGCGTTTGGATTGAGCATTCCTTGGCGCTCTTCCTCAGCGGACTCTGCAAGAAGGAATATCTGCTGGAAATGATTAAGAGAGTGGGAGCCGAGTATACGACACTAGGCTCGGATCTTGGCCAAGTGACCAATCCGCGTCCGGTGGCCGGAATCAGAACCTGTGTTCAATACTTGCTTGAAAATGGAATCAAGGACGAGGAGATTGATCTGATGCTCAGAACAAATCCGGCAAAACTGGTTAATCTGGAATAGAATATATCTCAGATCTTCGACGAACTCCCGCGTTTTCCATAAGGTGTTGAGACACGGGGTTTTTCGCGTTGATTAATCCTACTGGTTCCCAGTTGAAGAGTGACATAGTATCATCTTGACCATTTCCTCCGGACAGGACTCCAGCCTTCATGGAGTTAGGGTATAGGGTCTTCCATGAAAACTAAGCCGTTGCCTCAGAAGCTGGAAAAGATCACCTTTTCTCCAATCAAGGAAGTGGCCGCAAAAGTTGATGAATCCAGGAAAAAAGGTATCAGAATATGGAATTTTTCTGGCGGCAGACCTGATCTCGATACGCCTGCTCATATTAAGAAAGCAACCCAACAGGCCATTGAAGATGGTTTGGTGCACTACACCCCAAGCATAGGTCTCTCGGGGTTAAGAGAGGCTATCTGCCGGAGGTATGAAGAAGACTACCA
>Ga0315542_1000231_pt1 | contig 33628 bp, 26 predicted proteins | sample SalMarSW160120MG_FD_202541 | JGI IMG/M metagenome (GOLD analysis project Ga0315542, IMG submission 202541) | Salt marsh sediment microbial communities from the Plum Island Ecosystem LTER, Massachusetts, United States - Salt Marsh Sediment SW1601-20 ...
TAAGTGCTAAGTTCGAGTTAACCTTTGCACTTTTGTCAAAGTACCTAATAGCTAAGACGTAGTTGGAAATCTGAAGATTAATGATGCCCAGGAGATTCGATACTTCAGCGTACTCCTTCCGTGATCCCAGAAGCCGATAGAATGCAAGCGCTGCTTCACTATCTTCCAGTGCCTCATCCAATTGCCCCAGGAAAGCCAGCGCTCGTCCTCGTAAGAACAAATACTCCGCCAGCAGAAATGTTGAATGTACCTTTTCTTGCCGAATATATTCACTCGCCTTGCTGACTACCTTTTCATATCGACCTAATCGGCAATCGATCCAGAGTCTGATTAGCTGAACTTCAAAATCGTCCTCCGGCAATTCGCCAATCCTAATAGAATCCTGGATCAAGAATTCGAGCGTCTCATACTCCTCAAGTCCGTAGAGACACCAAGCCTTCAGAAGAACTGCATCCCGAATGGAAAACTCGGACTTTGCTCCCGGGCTTCTCATAGAAGAATGTCTCAACTGATTATCTATGACAAGCATGCACTGAGAATACTGCTCTAAAGCATACCGGCGTTTCGCTGCATTGTATGCTCGGGATGGGAAAGGCAGGGAGTATCGCTGAGCATCCTTGTTGTGCCATGCACTCTTAGTCATTGTGCACTCCATGAAGAGAGGCGATCACGTGAAGTGCACGTAGGTGCATGCTTATAGTCTGCATGCATGAGAATCTACCGGATATCATTAAGGCTACTGAAAATTCACCACATTCCGGAGAATCTTGACATAGAGCTGAAACTACATCTAGAGAAGAACCGCCATTCGCAGGCAAGAGACTGGAGAAATTACCATCAAAGACCATATCTGGAACAATCCTCTCCCCACCGATTGGATCGCCGGAATTGCCTAGGGCCATCTTGTCGGGTGGTCGGCTCAAAGCAGTCGATGGGAGGAGGGTGGACAGCAGGGTGAAGGCCAGCAGGATCGCCAGGAGGGAAGTGAGCCTGCGGCGAAAAGGTGGGAAGCGTTTGAGCATTGGGAGGCTCCGAGGAATGTGGGATTCCTGCTACTGCTATCCGCGCAATGTTGCTGCGGCGGGGCCGGGATCTGCTGGGGCGAGATGGGAGGGGGCGCTGCCGCTGCATTTGAGTTTTCGAAATTCTGAGCACCATTCTATGGCATCGGGGGGTGGGGCGTCAACCGCTTGTGGCGTGGTTTCCTCACTCCATGCTGGCAAGATGGGGTTTTTCTGATATGGTCGGATGGCCGGCGACGCCGGTTAGCGCGAAACGAGGATCGAGATGGCCAGGCGGGACGATGGCCCATCCACGGGCCTGCTGGACGTACGGAGACGCTCCTGAAGCGCATGATTGGCATCCCCTGGGGTCCCTTGCTGCTGGCCGTCATCGTGCTGACCAGGGTGAGCGCGGCGCTGGCCGATCCATCGCTGAATGATGGTGGCGCCGCCGGTTGGAGCTGCTCCCCCACCCTTCCCGCGTACTGGGCGGAGGGGAGCGGGCTGGTCGGGTTCGATGCCAGCCGGGCCCTGCTCGTCTCGCCGTCAAAGGGGGATCACCTGACGGCGGTGGCGCGCAGCGGCGGCGCGTACCTATGGGATCTGGACGAGGCGGCCCCCCTCCTGCGGGTGGACATGGCCGCCGCCGGCCTCTTCGCGGACGGCTGGTGGCCCGGTCGCTATCCCCTCGAGCTGCTCTCCCCCCGTCCGGTTCTGGAGGACGCATCCCACGGACGCTGGCGCCATGCCACCGGCTTCCTGGTCCGGCTGCCGGGGGGCTTCACGCTGGCCGAGCGGGTCGTCATCGACTCGGACCGCTCGCACGATCCCACCGCCCGGCTGAAGGAGTATCGGGAGCTGGACGCCTCGGTGGAGGTGCCGCACGCCGTTCTCGCTTACCGGAGCGGACCGTTGCTGCTGCAGCTGGGACGAACCTGGCGGCGTTGGGGACCGGGCTGGACCGGCTCGCTCCTGCTCGGCGACGACCACGCCCCCGGGGACGGGTTCGATCTGGCCTACACCAGGGCGCACTGGTCTGCCCGGTTCTTCTGCGAGCGGCTCGACGACATCCCGCCCGACGAGGAGTCGATCGCCGGGCGCCACCGCTATCTCGCCGGGCACCGGCTGGACGTGCAACCCTTGCCCAGACTGCGCCTGGGACTGAGCGAGATGGCGCTGCTGGCCACCGAGGACGGTCTGCCGTTCTGGCTGTGCAACCCGCTCCTGCCGTGGGTCCTCGTGCAGCAGGAGCACGGGCGCGAGGCCTCCCCCGTGAACATCCTGGGTGCGCTGGACGCGGTCTGGAATCCCGCGCCGCACTGGTCCCTGTATGGCCAGTTCCTGCTCGACGACATGCAGATCGACACAGAGGACCGGGACGTCTATCCCGACCAGCTGGGCTGGCTGGCCGGGCTGCTCTGGCAAGGGCGTTCGCCGGTGGATGGGAGTGAGGCGGATGGGCCGCCGCGGATCGCCTGCGGGCCTGCCGCCGGGCTCGAGTACAGCCGGATCGGCACCTGGACCTACGTGCACCGCCAGCCCGCCGTGCGCTACGAGGCCTGGTCCGGCCCCCTGGGCCATCCCGACGGTCCGGATGCCGAGACCGCCTCCGCGTTCGGCGAGTGGCGGTTTGCCGGGTGGCTGCGCAGGACCCTGCTGCTCGCGCGCTGGCAGCGATCCGGGCGGATCACCCTCGATACGCCCGAGACCTCGACGGGACAGGCCGGCGAGGGGTTTCCCTCGCCGCCCGTCCGGCGGCGTGTGCTGCTGGGCGGCGTGTGCGAGCTACGAGGTCCCGCCGGGACCAGCTGGGAAGCGCGCCTGTCCTGGCTGGCCGAGGACGATGCGGCGCGGGACGGCTGGTACGGATCGCTCTCGGCCACCCTGCCGCTCGGCCCCTGGCGCTGGACGGGCTTCTAGGCGCCAGGCCATGCGGCGAGGAAGATTGTCTGCGGACGCGGCTGTGGTACACTTCTACCACCGACCGCAGCGGAGCCGGTGAGCCGGACGACATGGAGGGTGTTCCCGCGCCATGAACCGACTCGAGGCCACGAGTGAAACCCCCTTCGAACGCCTGACCAGGCTCGTGGGCCTCTACGTGCTGGCCCCCCTCCTGCTGCTGCTGACCTTGCCGGTGGGCGTCAACACGTCGCGGCTGCCCGACTGGGGCATGAAGGTCAGCCACCTGGTCGTGGTGACCGTGGCCCCCGGCGGGCCGGCCGCCTTGGCCGGCATCGCCCGCGGCGACCGCGTCCGAGGCGTAGATGGCCAGATCATTTCCTCCATGGTCGACTACTACGCCGGCCTGGCCGGCGACTACGAGCTGAGCCCGCGCAGCTTCCTGCTACAGCGCGACGGCCGGATGTTTAGCGCCATCGTCAAGCCGCAGCGCCCGTCGCACGCCCAGGTCATCTGGGGATACAACGTGTGGATCTCGGGTCTGGCCTTCCTGTTCATCGGCTGGTGGGTGCTGTACCGCCGCTACGATTCGGTGGCCCGCAACTTCTTCATGCTGAGCCTGATCTTCGCCTTCTTCCTGGGCGACGTCCCCGACTGGCCCTCGCATACGTACATGACCGTCAAGGAGACCCTGCGCGACCTGCTGGAGCTGCTCCTGGCGGCCTTCTTCCTGCGCTTCCTGCTGCACTTCCCCTCGTGGGGACCGCTCACCGCGGAGCAGAAGAAGCGTCACCGCCTGCTGCTGCTGCCGGCGGCCCTGCTGTTCCTGCTCAGCCTCTACGCCCAGGTGGCGAGGCTGGATCCGGCCACGTCTCGCCTGGTCATAATGGTCCAGTACACGGCGTTCTTCTATTTCGCCGTCTACTTCATCGCCGGACTGGCCATCTTCGCTCGCAAGGTGCTGCGGCGGGACCGCCCCATCCAGCACACCAAGATGCGGGTCGTCCTGCTGGGCCTGGTCTGCGGCCTGACCCCGTTCCTGGCCTGCGCCTTCCTGGCCAGCTTCTACCCCGACGTGCCGCTGCCCCACTGGGAATGGCTGGGCTTCTCGCTCCCGCTGGTGCCCCTGAGCTTCGGTCTGGCCATCCTGCGCTACGGAGCGCTCGACACGGCCTTTGTCATCCGCCACGGTCTGACCTATGCGGCGCTGACCCTGCTGCTGGTGCTCGCCTACTTCGTGGTGGTCGGCCAAGTGGGCCGGCTCCTGGAGACCTACTTCCGGATCTCGACCTATCCGCTGGTCATCCTGGTCGTGGCCGGCGGGGCCCTGGCCATCATGCCGGCGCGGCGGTTCCTGCAGGGCTGGATCGACCGCGCCTTCTATCCCGAGCGCCGCGCGAACAGGGCCGCGATCCTGACCCTCGGACACGAGCTGGCCGGCCTGATCGACAGCCAGAGCGCGGCCAAAACGCTGCTCGACCGGCTGGCCGCTCTCTACCGCCCGGAGCGGATCTCGCTGTTCCTGTGGGATGGCCAGAGCGACGAGCTGCAGGAGTTTCACACCCTGTCGGGCGGGCAGCCGGCGCGCCCGGTCTTCTCGCTCACGCGCAACGGCAGCCTCGCCCGCTACCTGGACCGGGCCCGGCGACCGATCTTCGCCGAGGACTTCGAGGAGAGCCAACTCGTCACCGGCGAGGCCGCGGAGACCTCGGGATTCCTGGAGCGGCTGGGCTGCGAGTTGCTGGTCCCGCTGGTCACGGGCAACCAGCTCTCGGGCCTTCTCGCCCTGGGCCCCAAGGGCAACACCGCCCTCTACACGCAGGACGATCTGGCGAACCTGCAGCTCCTGTCGGTCCAGGCGGCCGCCCTGCTGGAGAGCCGGCGCCTCTACCAGGAGAGCCTGGCACGCAGGCAGCTGGAGACCGAGCTGAGCGTCGCCAAGGAGATCCAGTCGCAGCTGATCCCCACCTCGCCCCTGACGCTGCCGGGAGTCTGCGTCTGCGGCCGCATGGACAGCTGTCGCGAGGTCGGCGGCGATTACTTCGACTACTTTCCGGTGGACAGCCACATGCTGGCCATCGCCATCGCGGACGTGGCCGGCAAGGGGATCCCGGCCGCGCTCCTGATGAGCACCCTGCGGGTCGCCTTCCACGCCGAGGCCGTCCGCCTGCGCGAGCCAGCCCGGGTGATGGCACGGCTGAACCGCTCGTTCAGCAGCCTGACGACCGCCGGTCAGTTCGTCTGCTTCTTCTACGGGCTCTACGATCTGCAGGAGCACACGCTCCGCTACTGCAACGCCGGTATGAACCCGCCCCTGCTGTTCCGCAAGGGCCGCACGTACCTCGAGACCCTCGGCAAGGGGGGCCCGGTCCTGGGCGTCAACCCGGATCAACACTACCGGAGCGGCACGCTCATCCTGCGCGACAGCGACCTGCTGCTGGGTTTCTCCGACGGCGTGATCGAGCAGACCAACGAGGAGGGTCAGTTCTTCGACGAGGAACGCCTCGTGGCCACGGTCCGGGACTGGCAGGACCGCCCCCTGGAGGAGCTGCGCGAGGCCATCTTCAGGGCGGTCAGCGACTTCGGCGGCGCCGGCCAGTCCGACGACCGGACCGTCGTTCTCCTACAGATCCATCCCGCGGCCGCGGCGGTGGCCGCGGCCTGAATCTTGCATCGAATGCCCTTCCTGCAGAACGGCGCCGGCGCCAGCCGGCGCTATTTTTGCTACACCCCCCGCGATGGAGGTCGATAACGGGAGCAGTCGCAGGCATTTCAAACCTTCAACGCGAGGAGGATCGAGATGATAGAGAGCTTGGTTCTGGTTCTCTCCATCATCGATCTTTTATGGTGGTTGAGACGATGATCGCAGCTGGATAAGTCCCTAACTGCAGGTGTAAGCCACAGTTAGGGACTTTTTTTGCCCTGTCGCCCCCTCGCCGTTGCAAGATGCGCCTCCCCCCCCGCCCCGACATCGCGCTGAACCGACCACGCGACCGGCCAGGCCCGGATCGTACCCGCTCCGGCCGCCTGACGAACGCTTTCCGCCCGCCCGGGGCCCGCAAGCTGCCGAATTGCCTGCCGCGCGAAGGGCCCCTGCCGCCGGGCGGAGGGGCCCCTATGAGGCCGCGGAGCGGGCGAATCATGCCTAGGAGGCCAGATCCGGCCGGAGGGCGAGGATGTCGTGCTGGTAGACGGATTTGTCCCGGTAGCCGATGTACTTCCGGGCCACCCGGCCGTCCGGCCCGACAACGAACGTCGTCGGCAGGCTGAAGATGCCGCAGTAGTCATGGTCCACCCGGCCGTCGTTCAGGAACACCCGGAAGGCCAGATCCGCCTTCTCGACGAAGGGCCGGACCACGTTCTCGCCGCGCTTGTCCATGGCGATGGCCACGATGGTCAGCCCCCGGTCGCCGTACTCCCGGTGCAGCTCCTGGAAGTGGGGCAGGGCCATGCGGCACGGCTTGCACCAGGTGGCCCAGAAATCCACGATGACGACGTTGCCCTTCAGATCGCTCATGTGCACGGTCTGACCGTCGAGATCGGTCAACTCGAAGTCCGGGGCCAGCTGGCCGAGCTGGCAGCCGACCTCATCGCCGGCCTCCATATCTTGCGAGCCTTCCGTGGTCGCTCCGGCCTGGGTTTGCCCCGCGGCCGCGTTGCTGTCGTGCGAGGAACCGCCGCTGCAGCCGGGGCCGGCGATGGTTGCGAAGGCGAGCAAGGCCAGCAGGGCCAGCGGACTGAGGATGCGAAGCATGCGGTCCACGTCAGTTCCTTTCTGCGGAGACGGCTCCCGCTTCGACCTCATCAGCCGAAGTTCGCGGTGGAGAACCAGTCGGTGAACTTGGCGGAGATCACCTCGAACATGTCCAGGGTCAGTGCGAGGCCCACCACGATGAGGATGATCCCCGAGACCACCTCGATCTTGTGGAAGTGGTTCTGGATCTTGCCGAAGAATCGATAGAAGGAATTCAGGAAGAGTCCCGCCAGGATGAACGGGATGCCGAGGCCCGCGGAGTAGATGGCCAGCAAAAGGACACCCCGGGGGACGTTCTGCTGGGTGGCGATGGCGAGGATGCCCCCCAGGATCGGCCCGATGCAGGGGGTCCAGCCGAAGGCGAAGGCCAGTCCCATCACGAAGGCGGTGGCCAGACCCGCCTTGCCCCCCGCCTGGAAGCGCCGCTCGTAGGACAGGAACGGGATCCTGATCAGCCCCGTCATGTGGATGCCCAGGACGATGACGAGCACGCCGGCCACCCGCGCGAAGACCGGCAGCGCATCCTGGAGCCTCTGCCCGAGGGCCGAGGCCGAGGCGCCGAGCACGACGAAGACGAAGCTCAGGCCGAGGAAGAAGGCCAGCGAGGTGAACAGCACCGACCGGGTGGCGTTGCGATCCCGCCTCTCCTGCTGCATGTCGGCGATGGAGACGCCGGACATGAAGCTCAGGTAGGCGGGCACCAGCGGCAACACGCAGGGCGAGATGAAGGAGGCGAAACCCGCCACGAAAGCCGTGAGAAGAGCGATCTGAGTCTGTTCCATGCCTGCGGCTTCTCCTTGTGCGGCCGTTTCCGGTTTCGCCGGACCGGCCCTGGCGCGGCCGGGCGGCCGGCAGGGCCGCGTTTCCTACGGTGAGACTGGGACATAATTTAGGGGCCGGGCCCCGTTTGGCAAACCCGGAGGGCCGGGGACCCGGCCACGCGCCCGTTTACTGCAGGTGCTTCTCCTTGTGATGATCGACGTCGTAGATTCTCATGGGTATGCCGTCGCTCTCGGTCAGCACCTCGGGAACCCCGTCGCCGTCGATGTCGACGAGCTCGATGCGGCTGCCGAAGACCTCGTCCTCCCACTCGACCTCTCCGCTGCGGGAATCGACGACCTGCCCGGTGCTCAGGATAATCTCATTGCGCCGATCCCCATCCACGTCGCCGCACATCATGCGGGTGGCCTCGTACTCCTGCAGGCTGGTCCACTCGCGGTTGAAGCTGAGACCGTCCAGGTAGCAGAGGCGTTTGTCGGCGTTGATGATGATCTCGGTCTGGGGATCGTCGTCCACGTTGCCGAAGGTGTAGGTGTTGATCTCCTGGAAGTCGCTCGTCAGGCTCTCGAACTTCGGCTCGAAGGTGACCGCATCCCACACGTAGAACATGCCGGCGCTGGTGCTGGCCGTGAAGGCGTCGTCATAGCTATCCCCGTCCAGATCGGCCACCTTCACCTCTTTCACCGTACCGTCGAGCTGCTTGCTCTCCCAGAGCTGCTCGCTCTTGTCGTGCGTCAGGTGGAACAGATGAACCAGTCCGTAGCGATCGCCCAGCACCACGCACATGCCGACCCCGCCCTCCGGCGGGTCCAGCAGCGCGAGATGGTCGAGACGGTGGGCCGCCACGCTGAGAGACTGGAACTCGAAGTAGCTCAGATCCTGGTCGGCCGCGGCCGCGGGCGCCGCCGCCGCCACGAGAAGGAGTCCCAGCAGGACTGCTACCCCGCAGGAAACCAGGCTGTCCTGCCGCCGCACCCCCGGGACTGCCGGGCAGCGGCCGGAGCCCGGATGCCCGGTAGGGGTGCCAGGAATTGGACGCATGATAGCTCACCTCTTGGTTTGGGCCCGGTGAGCCGGGCCCGCTGGAGGACAGGGCAGGGGCATTCGGCGTAAACACCGGCCAGTCTACCGGAATTCCCACTCCGCGACAATGAGGCAGGCCGCGGGGCCGGACCGGGGCTGCCGACGTTGAACAGTGCCGTTCACCAGGGGACGGGGATGCCGACGCCGAGCTGGGCGGTCCAGCCGGAGAAGTCGTGGCCGTTGTGCCGATAGCGCCGCCACTGGCCCTTGGCGGCGATCACCCAGCCCGGGCCGGGGCTGATCTCGTAGCCGGCCTCCATGAGCATGGAGAACCAGGTCTCGCTGTTGCTGGCGCCGCTCTCGTTCGGGAACGTGATCTCGGTCCCGCCGATCCCCAGGCCCACGAAGGGCGAGGCCCCCTGGGCGTGCAGGCGCATGTCGTCCGCGTAGAAGCGCAGCACGAAGTCCCCGGAGAGCAGCCGCCGCTCCTCGTCGACGGAGCGGTACTCCGCCTGCAGGACCATCGCCGCGTTCCAGTCGTAGAGCATGCCCAGGAAGTCCGCCGCCGCCAGGGGACGGAAGATGAGCGTGGCCCCGTAGCCCTGCCGGAAGAGGTCGTACTTCTTGGTGCCGCCCACGGAGATCGTGCCCGCCAGGAAGATGGGGCCGGGCCCCAGGGGCCGCCCGATGGCCGAGCGCGGCCGGGAAGAAGCGCGGGCGGGGCGGGGTCCGTCGAGCCAGCCGGGGCCGGCGGACAGACTGCCGGCCAGGGTCCAGAGGAAGACGATCCAGACCGGCAGAGATCCCGGGCGGAGGCGCGTACGGTGCGGCCGGCGACTCCGGGCGGCAACGGGCTGGATCCGGGAACGGGGCAAGGGCGTCTCCTTCCGGGTGGCCGGCACCGCCGGAACGTGCAAGCCCGATGCCAGGGAACGTTGCATGTTTTTCGTTGCAAGACAATGACTTACAGAATAGGATTCCGGTGCGCCACCCCGGCCTTCTCTTTCCGGCGCCGGGGCTGGCTCGTTCTCGACCATGGAGCGGGGCATGAGCGACGTGCAGGATGGCCGTGAGCCCGGAGCAGCCGCGGAGGACGGCTACCAGACCCTGGCCGGTTCCGGACAGGCCGCGCTCAAGGTGCAGCGGTCCCGCTTCCTGGCCACGGCCGCACCCGCGCCGAGCCTGGCGGAAGCCCGCCGCCTGGTGGCCGAGCTGGCGGATCAGCATCACGACGCCCGGCACGTCTGCTTCGCCTGGCGGGGCGGCCACGGAGCGGGACTGCAAGAAGTGCGGCACGATGCCGGCGAGCCCTCCGGCACCGCCGGCGAGCCGATCCTGGCCGCCCTGCGCGGCGCGAGCCTCTCCGATGCGGTGGTGGTCGTCGTGCGGTACTTCGGGGGCGTGAAGCTGGGCACCGGCGGCCTGGCGCGGGCCTACGGCGAGGTCGCGGCCGCCGCGCTGGCCGCGGCCGCCCGGCGCACGGTGATACCGGGAGGCGAGCTGGAGCTGGACTTCCCCTACGCCTGGCAGAAGACGCTGACCCACCTGGTGTCCCACCACGGCGGCCGGACCCTCGACCAGAGGTACGCGGCCGAGGTGCACTGGCGCGTCTGGCTGCCGGACCGGGAACTCGAGGCGTTCAGGCGGGAGGTCCGGGAGGCGACCGCCGATGCGGTCCAGACAAAGGCTCCGGCCGCTGAGCCGGAGCCTTGAATGCCGAGCGGAGCTGTTGAGGGGCGAGATCAGCTGGCGCGGTCCAGCTCGGCATAGTCGCGCATGTAACGGAAGGCCTTGGAGGTGCGGATCTTGTCGAAGGCCTCCTCCTTGATCTGGCGGATGCGCTCGCGCGTCAGACCCATGATCTGACCGATCTCCTCCAGCGTCATCTCCTTGTCCGTTCCCAGCCCGTAGTAGAGCCGCAGAACGAGCGCCTCCCGCTCCTTAAGGTCCCGCAGCATGCGCTCGACGCTGTCGTGCAGGTCGCTCTCCAGGACGCCGGAGTCCGGGCCCTGGCTGCGGGTGTCCTCGAGGAAGTCCAGGTAGGTGGAGTCCTCGTCGTTGCCCACGAAGTCGTCGAGGAAGAAGTTGTCCTGCATCAACGGCAGGGTGTCCTTCACCTCGTCGATGGAGAGATTCAGTCGGGCGGCGATCTCCTCGGGCTCCGGCTTGCGGCGCAGGTTCTGCTGCAGCTCGCTGGTCGCCTTCTTGATCTGGTTCAGGACGCGCGCCCGGTTCAGGGGCATGCGTACGATCTTGGAGTGATTCGCCAGCGCGGCGAGAATCGATTGCCGGATCCACCAGACGGCGTATGAGATGAACTTGTACCCGCGGGTCTCGTCGAAGCGCTGAGCCGCCTTGAGCAGCCCAAGGTTGCCCTCGTTGATCAGGTCCTCGAGGGGCACGCCGTAATGGGCGTACTCCTTGGCGATGGAGACCACGAAGCGCAGGTTCGCCTTGACGAGCCGGTGCAGGGCCTGGCTGTCTTCCCGGTGGATCCCGCGCGCGAGCTCACACTCCTCCTCGCGTGTGAGCAGCGGGTAGGCCTTGACTTCCTGGAAGTACAGATCCAGGTTGCTCATCAGCTTGGCGCCGGAATTGAACTGCTTCTCGGAGTGCTTGCGTGCCATCTGGCCATCCTCTCTAGCCCACTGGCCCCTCGATGAGGCCGATTAATTCCTTGAATCCGACACACCATTTACAAGACCCATACCAGACCGGTCGGTATCTCCCGCCAAACGTCTCTTGTATTAATCAATTGTAAATAAAATAGTTCCAAAATAAGACTGAACTAGGTTTGTCTATGATTGCGATGGTCGCGGGACCGGTTTTGACAAAATGTCAAAACAGGGCCGCTGGAAGGAGCCATCCTGTCAGCGCGGCGAAAGCGCCACGGGGCGGCGGGTAGAAGCCGACCGGCGCGGCCGCGGACGGCTCAGTAGGTGACCTGCACGCGGTACTCCAGGACCGTCTCGCCATGCGCCTTGACCGGCAGGTCGAAGCGGATCTCGTTGGCACTGACCTGCGTGGAGGCGAAGTTCGACTTCACGATGCGCCAGTCGCCGCCCACGTTCTCGAGCACCTCCACCACCACGTCCTCGTCCTTGTGGTTGCGGAGGGTGATCTTGAACTCGGACTCGTAGACGCGATCGCTGATGCGCTGGAAATCGCTGCGGACGCGCTCGGCGGTCAGGTCGAAGGCGGCCCCCACCTCGAGCTCGACCTCCTCGTCCCGGGGCGTGTGATCGATGCGGTCCTCCCCCAGGAGCTGCCGGCTGCCGCTCTCCGCCTCGCCGTAGACCCGGAACACGCCGGCGGGCAGGGGCACGCCGAGCTGGTTGTCGGTCTCGTTCCGGAAGGCGTAGAACACGCGCACCTTCTCCTGGCTCTCCCGGCTGCCGCCGCCCCGGAAGTAACCCGGACTGGAGGTGAGCCGGTAGCGCCGCGCCACCTTGATCTGATGGGCCTCGAAGAGCGAGACCTGCTTGATCTGGGCGTTCTTGAGGGTCGTCCGCCCTGGTAGGGTGTAGAGGTGGTAGTCGTAGAGCGGCTCCTCGGTGACGCCGCCGGCCTCGGTCTTGGCGGCGTACAATAGGGGCTGGGTCTCGGGCCGCGGGTTCGGGGGCGGCGCCAGGTGGATCTCGCCGGCCACGAGCATCAGGCGGGCGTCCGCGAAGCTGGTTCCGCAGCGGTTGTCCAGGGAGACCCAGGCCTGCAGATCGGCCCGCTCGCCCGAGCGATCCAGCTGGAGCACGTAGTCCGCCGACCAGGAGACGCCTCGGGTCAGGTAGGACGCCTCGATCTCGGCGCCGCCGCTGCGCTGCGTGCGCGCTCGCCAGACCAGGGTGGGCCGGGCGCGCAGGTTCTCGGGCAACGCGGGCAGGGCGATGCGTCCGGGGACCTCGAAGACAATCTCGCCTCCGACCTCGAACACCGGCCCGGCCGACATCCCTAACAGCTTGCCCGTGATGCGCCCGCCGTCCTCCTGGATCCAGGCCACCTCACGGCCCACGTACTTCTCGAGGATCTTGTCCTTCGACATCAGATCGAACTCGTAGTTCTGCTCGAGCAGCTGCAGCCCGGTGCGCCCGGTCGCTTCCACCACCAGCGAGGTGGGCTCGATCTCCGACGGCACGTCGCGGAACTCGAGGGCGAAGGCGCCCGCGGGCAGGTCGGCCTGCCGCACCTCCCGGACCAGGGCCAGCTGCGAATTGTAGACCGTGACGTCCAGCTCGCGACGAGCGTTCGCCTCGGAGATCACCAGGGACTCCGCCGCCGAGCATGCGCCGGCCGCCAGCAGGCTGCAGCCCAGCAGCATGCCGGTCAGGTCGCGGCATCGCTTCCATTCGCCTCGTTTCCGTTGAGCAGACATGGCTTTTCCTCGCTTGTCGGGGATCCGCAGACAGCGCTAAAGAGCTTCCGGCCGCCGTCGATTCATCCTATGACATCATGCCGAGCGGCATTGCCGGCAAATTCGCGATGACCGGCGCCAAGCGCCCGTCACCTGGCAGAATACCCGTGCCACCGCCCGCGCGCCGGCCGGAGCCCGCGGACCGGGGACCTGGGGGAGGCTGTGAATGAGCAACACCGTCCTCATCGCGGATGACGCCGAGTTCATGCGGGCGATGCTCAGGGAGATCCTCGACGACATGGGTCTGAAGACCGTGGGCGAGGCCGGCGACGGCAGCGAGGCGGTCGCGCTCTTCCGCCACCTGAAGCCCGACCTGGTGGCCCTGGACATCACCATGCCGGGCATGGACGGCATCGCCGCGCTGAAGACCATCCTCGCCGAGAATCCCTCCGCCCTGGTCGTCATGATCACGGCCCTGGGTCAGAAGGAGAAGGTCCTGGAGTCCATCCAGGCCGGGGCGCGCGACTTCATCGTCAAGCCCTTCGACCATGAACGCGTCCAGGCCACCCTCGGACGCCTCCTCGAGCCGATCGCTCCCTGAAAGCATGGCCTGCGACGGCGCGGGGGGCGATGTCGTCCCCAGGACGAGAACCACCACCAGGCCCAGGACCAGGCAGTAGAAGCCGAACTTCCAGAAGTGTCGCTGCACCACTGCCAGCGCCGTCAGGCGGATGGCGAGCAATCCCACGGCGAAGGCCACGAGCGCCGCCACCAGGGCCCCGGCAACGCCGCCCTCCGCCGGCCGCTCCCCCTTGACCAGCTCCAGCAGCAGGGCTCCGCCGATGGCCGGAACCGAGAGCAGGAAGCTGAACCGCGCCGCCTCCGCGCGGGGCAGACCGGCCCACAGGGAGGCGGCGATGGTGGATCCCGAGCGGCTGATGCCGGGCGTGATGGCCAGGGCCTGCGCGCAGCCGATCAGCAGGGCCCGACCGGCTGCCGGCGCCCGTGGCTGCCAGGCGCCGTCGTCGTCCCGGCGCGCCGTACCGGTGAAGCGGGCGGAGAAGAGCACGAACGCGGTGACCAGCAGGGCGATGCCGGTGCCCAGCGGGTTGCTGAAGAGCCGCTCGATCAGATCGCCCGCCAGCAGCGCCGCGACGACGGCCGGCAGGGTCGCCAGCAGCAGGCTTCCCAGGTAGCGCAGCGCCGGCAGGTCCAGCTGCAGCAGCCTGAGAATCTCCCGCCGGTAGACCATCAGGACCGAACCAAGCGTGCCGCAGTGCAGCAGGACGACCAGGAAGAGGTTCCCCTCCCGGACGCCGAACACGTGCTGCAGCAGCACCAGGTGACCCGAGCTGCTTACGGGCAGGAACTCGGTGAGCCCCTGCGCCACCGCGAGGGTCAGCATCTGCAGCCATGTCACGCGCAGTCTCCGTTCGTTGAACCGAAGGTCAGACGACCAGGCCCCAGAGCAGCCCCAGGCCGCAGAAGGCGCCGAGCTTCAGCAGGGAACCCGCCAGATGCCGGTGGCGCCGGCGGCCGGCGGGCAGGCTCAGCAGGGCCGCCGCCAGGCAAAGCACGAAGCCGGCTCCCGCGATCCTGCCCCAGCCCACCAGCGGCTCCCGCATGACGGTCAGGGCGGCGACGGCCGCAAGCGGAAGGGCCAGCAGGACCGCCCTTCTTGCCAGATCCCCGCTGCCGGCCAGGCTGCGGTAACCGGCGAACATATCACCGGGGGCATCCTCCAGGCCCTTCACGTACTCCCGGAACAAGATGAAGTAAAACACCATGATGAAAAGGGTTGCATCGAGAATGTCGAGGCCGTTCAGGGCGGCTCCCGGCAGGTAGCAGCTGGCGATGACGCCGGCCGTCCAGAGCGGTCCCCGCCAGCCCCGCCCCTTGGCGAGCAGGGAGTAGCCGGGTCCCGCCGCGGCCCAGAAGAGGTACCAAGGCCACCACTGCGGAAGCGTCAGGCCGCCCAGCAGGGCGCCGCCCGTCAGGCTCGCGAGGAAGGCCCGGCGCGCCGCCGGCAGCGAGAGCCTCCGGCTGGGCAGGGGGCGTCGCGGCCGGTTCGTGCGGTCGGCCGTCAGGTCGACGATGTCGTTGGCCAGGTGAGCGGCCGCGGCCAGCAGGAGGATCACCAGAACGAGGCTCGCGGCGCGCGCCGGCTCCAGCGTCGCGCCGCCGTGCCACAGACCGGCCAGGGCGAGCAAGGCGCAGGCCAGGCCGTTGTGCAGGCGCATCGCCTGCAGGAGGGCGACGGCGCGCGAAGCCGCGGCATGCCGCACCGTGCGGATCATCAGGCTTCGCCGGTCCGGTGCTGGCGGTCCTCCGTCGCGGCGCGGGCGCGCTGGTAATGCTGCCGCGCCTCCTGGGGCAGCCGCAGGGCGTCGTAGGTCAGCGCCAGCTGGTAGTGCACGCGTCCGTCCTCGGGAAGGGATTCGAGCGCCCGCTGCAGCGAGGTGAGGGCCTCGGCGTAGCGGCCCAGCTTGTGCAGGCAGGTCCCCACGTAGAAATGCACGCGCACCAGACGGGTGTCCAGGTGGTAGGACTGGCGGAAGCGGGCGATCGCCTCGCGATACAGGCCCTTCTTCATGAGACAGAGGCCGGCGAAGTAGTGGCCGAGTGGATAGTCGCTGGCCAGCCGCACGCTGGTGTCGAAGGCGGCGAGGGCCTGCTCGTAATCCTCGACCGCGAAGTGGACCAGCCCCAGATTGTGATAGCCCTCGGCGTCGGGAGCGGCGGCGATGGCAGCCTGGAAGGCGCGCACGGCTTCCTCGGTGCGCCCTTCCTCGGCATAGATGGCGCCCAGGTTGTGGTGGGCCTCGGCGTTGGCGGGATCGACCAGGATGGCCCGCTGGTAGTAACGCATGGCCTCTTCGCGCTGGCCCAGGCGGTCGAGCGTCACCCCCAGGTTGGTCAGGTACTTGGCCTCGCGGGGCTCCCGCTGCACCGCCTGCCGGAAGGCCTCGTCGGCCTCCGCCAGCCGTCCCATCTTGCGGCAGACGCATCCCAGGCGGTAGTACCATTCCGGCGCGACCGGCTCCGGATCCATCAGGGCCTTCAGGTACGCCTCGTACGCTGCGCCGAGGTCGCCTTCGCGCTCGGCGCTCTGGCCGCGGGCGAACCACTCGGCAGGCTGGATCCGCCGCCTGTCATCGGCAGAGGCTGGCGTGTCAGGGCTGGACATGGGCGCAATTTAAACCAGACCCCAGGAGCGGTCAACGGGGCAGTCCGGGGGCGGGGGGCTCAGCCCAGCATCGAGTCGCCCTCGTCGATGGCGATCTCGAGCACGATGCGGGCGGACCCGAAGCGCTCCAGCATCCGCTTGGGGATCTTCACGGGGACGACGATGGGCGGGCGCAGGTCGTCGAAGAAGAGGCCGCTGCGGTTCTCGGCGACGATCTGCAGCTGCGAGGCTGCCGTCTGGGCGCTGCCCGCGGCCGGCGCGGCGGCAGCCTGGAGGTCCACGGAGGGCGCGGAGGGAGGCGGAGCGGGGGCGGGCTCGGGCTCGCTGCTCTCCTCGTCCTCCTCGATCTGCATCAGCCGGCTGATGGTCAGGCTCAGGATGGCCTTCAGGGTCTCCTTGACCCCCTCTCCCTGCGTGGCGCTGGCCGGAAAGGAGAGCAGGCCCCAGGGATTCAGCAGGCTCTCGAGCCGGTCCACGGGCAGGCAGCCTTCCTGCTCCCGCGCATTGTACTGGATCACCAGCGGCAGGGAGGTGATATCCAGCCCCCAGCTGTCCAGGTAGGCCTTCATGGCTTCCATGGAGCTGAGGCTCTGATCCAGGCTGTCGGCCGAGGAGTGGGCGACGAACACGACCCCGTCGAAGGGGAAAGGCTTTCCGGCCTTGCCGGGATTGTAGGTCTCGCGGCCGGTGTCGAGAGCCTGCACGAGCACGGTCCAGTCGCCATCCCGGCCGTAGTGCAGGCGGAAAGCCAGCTGCCGCTCCGGATCCTGGCTCGCCAGGGCCAGCCGGTCCTGCGGCGGCAGGGCCTCGGCGATTTTGCGCAGATTGTCGCGCTTGCCGGTCCTGGCCGGCCCGTAGTAGAGCAGGCGACAGGTCCGGGTTGCGGTCTGGGACTGGCTGGACACTGGCCCTCCTTCGGCGCCGGGCGTCGCACTGCCGCGCGACCATTGCAACATTCATGCCACCACTTCGATGTTGATTCGCTTACCTCGCAATCAGTTAGGAGAATCTCGGGCGCTCCGGGCGGCGAGGCAGGCATTTTGCTTGGCGGCTCCGCAAAGGAACACGACGCCCGCCTGCTGCGAGCCGGGGGCCAGGGGATGCGGGAAGCGGAGGGCGCTCCGGGCACCGGGGGTGCACGGCGCGGGGCCTCAACAGGGAGTGGGGCAAGGATGGCCATCAGCAACACGGACCAGATACTCAAGACCATGTACGCCAGGCTGCTGCAGCTCGAGATCGAACCGAGCATGATCGAGAAGCTGGTCTCGGTCGTGGACAGCGTCATGGAACGGCTGGGCGGCAACATCGATCTCGACAGCGTGCAGGGGCAGAACACCTTCCGGGCTCTGATGTGCTCGATGATCGTGCACGGCTGGGGCAACGGCATGCATCCCTTTCACAATCCCAGCGCCAACCTGGAAGGGGAGCCCGTCGAGGTGCGCGTGAGCAAGGACATCCTGATGCAGATGGAGGATCTGAAGTCCCTGCGCTACATCAAGAAGGACAAGGAGGGACGGGTGAAGAAGGCGCTCTTCGAACCGGACCAGAACAGCCGCGTGCGCCAGCAGATCGAGGACATCCTGGACGAGGTCAGCCGCAGCAAGCGGCAAGACTGAGGCGAACAGATCCCCCCACCCCCGCAAGCGCGCACCGTGGCTGCTCCCCTCGCAGGGATCGACCACGGTGCTTCGTGTGCGGCGCGAGGGGGCCGCAGCGCCTCAGAAGACCTTCTGTCCCTCGGCCAGGATCTCGTTCAGGGCGTCCCGGAAATGCGTCGTGCTGTTGGCGACCTCCGGGGTCACCTTCTCCTTGTACAGCTCCCAGGACTTCTTGATCTCGGCCCCCAGGGCCTCCAGGAGGTTGCCCTCGGCCAGCGCCTTGTCGCGTGCGTCCCGGTTGTACACCAGGATGTCGGAGACCAGCGCCCGGGCCAGCATCTCGGCCTTGTCGCGGCGGCGGCCCCTCTTGCCGGCCTCTCCGCTCTCGCCCTCCTCGAGCGCGGCCGCGGGGCTGGGCTCCACCTTGGCCGCGACTGGCGGCTTGGCGGGAGAATCGAGCACGCTCGGGGCCGCCGGGGCGGCCTCGGCCTCGGTGGACAGGCTCGCCGCTCCCCGCACCAGGTTGAGATTCTCCCGGGAATGCTCGAGGACGAGCGAGTCGGCGGGCGATTCGGGCTTGCCGACCTGAGTGCCATCCAGCAGGAAGACGGCCTTGCAGCGCGGGCAACGCACGCGGATGAGCCGTCGCGGCACTTTCGGGTCCTCCAGCCGGTAGCGGGTCTGGCAGCCTGTGCAGGTGGTGATCATGCCCCTCTCCTCCTCCGGTTATCTTACGTGGAAGCGCGCCGCTCGCCAGCCCGCCGGGGCCGGGCTTCAGGCCCGGTCCCCGACCGCTTCCGTGACGTCCTCTTCCTTATCGGTGCAAAACGCGAAGCTCTTGACATCCTCTTTGAACTCGCTCTGCACGGCCTCCAGCAGGCCGGGCAGGTCCTCGATCGTCCAGCGCAGGCCCTGCCAGCCCTCGGCGGACACGACAGGCACCCGGCTGAGGCAGGGTCCCCCGAGCTCCAGCGCGTGGGCCACCGCATCAGCCGCCTGGACCGCCTGGCACGGGCCGTGCCAGCCGGTCGCCTGCTCCGGTGCGTGGTGGGACGCGATGACCTCCACGTACTGCCGCGGCAGCCGCCAGTGCTGGGCGATCATCCTCCCCAGCCGGGTGTGCGGTGTGCCGAGCCGGGCACGCTCGGCCTCGCCGAAAGTCAGGCCGGCGCTCTCGGCGATCGCCCAGGTCCGCTCCAGCTCCCCGGGGGCGTGCTGGAGCCAGAAGAGCTTCCCGATGTCGTGCAGCAGGCCGGCCAGGAACAGCTCCTCCGCCGGCACGCCGCCCAGGTGCTGGCCCACCACCCGCGCCGCGCTGCCCACGGCGATCGCGTGGTGCCAGAGCCTCGCGGCGGCGCGGCGACCTTCCACGCCCGCGAAGACCGTCAGCACCGAGCTCATCAGGCAGAGGTCCCGGATCTCCTGCAGCCCGAGCAGGCTGACCGCCGCGGTGACCGTGGTGACCGGCTCCGGGCGACAGTAGAGGGCGGAGTTGGCGGCCCGCAGCAAGGCGCAGGCGAAGGCGGGATCGCCGCCGACCACGTGCGCCACGTCCGCGGCCGAGGCCTGGGGATCGCGAATCACCGTCTCGACCTCGTGATAGATCGTCGGCAAGGTCGGCAGGCTCCGCACCTTCCGGGCCAGGTCGAGAACCTGCGCCGGGGGCTCGGTGGGCGGCGGAGGCGGAGACGCCGCGGCCGGCGGTTGCCAGGCCCCGTACTCCGTCGCCTCCCACAGCTTTTCCTCGACGGCCACCTCGCGCAGGGCCGCCATCCAGGGCAGGCCGGAGACGTCGCCGAAGCGGTAGGCCTCGCGCTCGTCGACGATCCGTCGCCGCTCGGGATCGTCGGGGCGCTCCGGCGGCCTCGCCGCGCTCCGCACCCAGACGCTCCCGACGCCGCGGGAGCGCAGCATGCGGATGAGCCGCTCGTTCAGCTCGACGTCCTGCCGTACAAGCACGATGTTGGCGCCCAGGGTGACCGGTCGCGCAAGGACCAGGCCGGGCACCAGATCACCGACGGAATACCTGGTGACGGACACGGTCCCTTCCTTCGGCAAGTGGTGTTCCTGCCCTCCTCTTCGACTGCCGAAAAGGAGCCTTTAGCGGAGGGGGGCGGGCGGCGGTGCGCGGCGGTTCAGCCGGCGGCCGCCAGGGGCAGCAGGTGATGGAAGCTGGTCTGCAGGGCCCGGCGCAGCTCGAGATGGTCGGGCGCGGCGAGCTGCGGATCCGCGGCCAGGAGCGCCTCGGCATCGGTCGCGCACAGCTTCACCATCGCCGCGTCGCGGAGAGGGTTGGCCAGGTAGAAGCCGGGAGCGCCGTGCTGCCGCACGCCCCAGACGTCGCCGGGACCGCGCCGCCGCAGGTCCTCCTCGGCGAGGGCGAAACCATCGTTGTGGGTCGCGAAGTAGCGCAGGCGCTCGAGCGTCTCGGGCGGCAGCCAGCGGTCGAGCAGCAGGTAGCAGCAGGAGGTCTGGCCGGCCCGCCGCCCGATGCGTCCGCGCAGCTGGTGGAGCTGGGCCAGACCGAAGCGCTCGGGATGGTGGATGATCATGACCGTGGCGTTGGGGACGTCCAGCCCCACCTCGACGACCGTGGTGGCCACGAGCAGATCGAGACGACCCCCGGCGAAGTCGGCCATGATGGCCTGCTTCTCCCGGGGCCGCAGGCGTCCGTGCAGCAGCGCCAGGCGGCGGTTGCGGAGGGCTCCCTGCGCCAGGCGCTCGTACTCCACGGTGGCGGCCTTCAGGTCCTGGCCCTCCGTCTCCTCGATCACCGGGTAGATCACGTAGCCCTGATGGCCGGCCGCCAGATGGCCCTCCACCTCGTCCAGCACGCGGGATTCCTCGCTCTCGGGGACCACCTGCGTGGCCACCGGCACGCGCCCCGCCGGCAGCTCGTCCAGCACGGAGAGGTCCAGGTCCCCGTAGAGGGTCAGCGAGAGGCTGCGGGGGATCGGCGTGGCGCTCATCACCAGCACGTGCGACAGCAGGTCCTCGTCGGCCCGCGCCGCCCGTCCCCGTTGCAGCACGCCGAAGCGGTGCTGCTCGTCGACGACCGCGAGCGCCAGTCTGGGCACCTGCACGGCATCCTGGATCAGGGCGTGGGTCCCCACCAGCAGGTCGATTTCTCCCTTGCCGAGGCCGGTGAGGATCGCGCGCCGCTCGGCGGCCGGCGTGGCGCCGGTCAGGGTGGCGACGCTCACGCCCAGGGGGGCGACGAGGTCCCCGCACGTCCGTCCGTGCTGCTGGGCCAGCACCTCGGTCGGAGCCATGATGACCGCCTGGTAGCCCTGCTCGATGACGAAGAGCGCGGCGATGAGGGCCACCAGCGTCTTGCCCGCACCCACGTCGCCCTGCAGAAGGCGATGCATGACGCCGCCGGACCTGAGGTCGGCCAGGATCTCGGCCAGCACTCGCCGCTGCGCCCGCGTCAGCTGGAAGGGGAGCGACTCGACCAGGCGCCGGGTCAGATCACCGGGCGGACCCAGCTGGATGCCGCGGGTCTGCCGGCGCCCCCGCCGCCGCAGGGCCATGGCCAGCTGGATGCTGAAGATCTCCTCGTAGATGAGCCGCTGCCGGGCGGCCTCCAGCTCCTGATGGCTGCCGGGAAAGTGGATCCGCCACAGGGCCTCCGTCCGACCGCAGAGATCGCGCCGTGCCCGCAGCGAGGCCGGCAACGTCTCGGGCAGCTGGGGGGCCAGCGCCTGCAGCGTGGCGTGGATCAGGCGGCGCAGCCAGTGCTGGCCGATGCCCTGCGTGAGGGAGTACTGCGGCACCAAACGGCCCGTGTCCAGCGCATCCCGCTCACCGGCGAGGATCTCGAAGTCCGGATGCACGAGCTGCCGGCGGCCCGCATGGGACTGGACCACCCCGCTGCACATGATCCGCGTGCCGGCGCGGAACTGCCGGAGCAGGTAGGACTGATTGAACCAGACGCAGAAGAGGGTGCCGGTCGCGTCGGCGATGGCCACGGTCTGCAGGCTGCCGCCACGGCGCGTGCGCCGCTCGCCGGAGGTCAGCACCTCGCCCAGGACGGTGACGTCCCGGCCCACGGCGGCCTGCCGGATGGGGACGACGGTGCTGCGATCGAAGTAACGGCGGGGATAGTGGACGAGCAGCTGGCTGACGGTCTCGATGCCCAGACGCGCCAGAGCGCGGGCGCGCACCGGGCCCACGGTCTTCAGGTACTGGACCGGCGAGTCCGCGGTGATCTCGCGCACCATGCTCCCGGCCCCCCCCACCGGTCAGCGCAGCCGCTTGAAGAAGTGGTACAGCCCTCGCGATTCGATGGGTCGACTGATCTGCTGGGGCTGCAGCGCCGCGATGGCCGAGCGCAGCGGCTCGACCATGTCCTGCGGCGCCACCCAGCCGATGTCGCCTCCCTGCGCCGCTGTCGGTCCCACGCTGAAGCGCGTCGCCAGGATGGCGAAATCGACGCCCCGGTTCAGCTCCTGCCGGACCAGACGGACGGCCACGGTATCCGGGGTGACGATGTGCAGCAGCTGCACCTTGCCCTTGACCTGGGCCTCCTCCACCTCGGACAGCCGCGCGCTCAGCCGGCGCCGCCACGCCTCCAGCTGCGGCACGTTCTCCTTGTCGTGGGCGCGCAGAGTGTCGACGGTGGCCAGCGCCTCGGCATAGCGCCCCATCTTCTCCTGCAGCTGGCCGAGCACCAGCCGGGCCGCAGGCCAGTCCGGTTTGAGCGCCAGGGCCCGCCCGACCTCCGCCAGGGCCTCCTGCGATCGCTCCTGCTTGTCCAGGTGGATTCCGTAGTTGAAGTGCCCGATGGGATCCTCCGGGTCGAGGGTCAGGAAGCGCTGGAAATGGGTCTCGGCCTCCTCCACCTCCCCCAGCACCTCGAGCACGTTGGCCAGGTTGAACTGGTAGCTCGCCTGATCGGGATCCAGCTCCACGGCCTTGCGCAGGGCGGCCAGCGCCTCGAGATGCCGGTCGGCCGCGAAGAGCGCCTCGCCAAGCCCGCCGTAGCTCTTGGCGCTGGGCTCGAGCGCCACGGCCTGGCGGCAGACCTCCACCGCGGCCGCCGTATCGCCGGCCAGGATCGCCAGCTCGCCCGCGGACCTGAGCCCCTCCGCGCTCTCGCCCTCGCGAGCCAGGACCTCGCGCCAGTGGCGCAGGGCCTCGGCCCACATCCCCTTGCGCCTGGCCAGATCCGACAGCAGGCGGTGCAACCAGGCCTCGTCCACACCCTGGCGCTGGAGCTGCGTCAGCAAGCCGTAGGCCTTGGCATCCTCGCCCTGGTCCATGCTCAGCCGGGCCAGCGCTTCCAGCAGTCCCGGATGCTCTGGATTGAGGGCGATTCCCGCCTCCCATTCGCGCTGGGCACCCGGGTCGTCGCCGGCCGCGAGCAGAGCCCGGCCATACCAGTAATGGGCGTCCGCGGACCGGCCATCCGCGGCCACCGCGCGTCGGCCCCACTCCCGGGCTCCGGCGTCCTTTCGCTGGAGCGCGATCACGGTCAGGTAGATCAGCGGCTCGACCCGGTCTCCCGTCTCCTGGAGGCAGCGCTCGAGCAGGGGCTCCGCCCTGGCGAACTGCTGCTGGCGGAAGAGCCGGGCCCCCTCGACGCAAGCGCCCGTCTCGGCGCCGGCCGCCGCGGCGGGAGGCTCGTTCGCCGGCTGGGCGGCGCACCGCACGGCGGACGCGGCGAGCACCAAGAGGAGCGCCGCCGGGATCCCGCCGATCCTGCCGCCTGTTCTCATGACAATCATCTGTCAAGCCCGAGGTTCAGGGTGACGATACCGAAGGTACAGAACACAGCCCCCGGAGCCGGGTTCCCAGCGAAAGAGGCAGCCCCTGAGCGTTGGTGCCGGAGTAACATAGCAAGATGGACCACCGCGAGAAACCACGAATCATGATCATCGAGGATGATCCGGACCTGCGCCGGATCCTGAGCATCCAGCTCGGAGCCGAGGGTTACGTGGTGGTTCTGGCCGAGGACGGGGTGGCCGCCTGCGACATCCTGCAGGAGACGATCCCGGACTGCATCGTTCTGGACCTGATGATGCCCCGCATGGACGGCTTCTCCTTCTTGAAGCGGCTGCGCGCCATGAACCGCACCGCCAACATCCCGGCCATCGTCCTGACCGCTTCGCACGACTTGCGGCATCGCCGCAAGAGCGAGCAGTACCTCGCCGACATCTTCCTGAACAAGCCTTACGACGTGAAGCAGCTGATCGAGGCGATCGACCGGCTCTGCCGCGAGAACACGCCGGCCGGCTGAGATCCCGCGCACTGCTCGCGATCGTCGCGACCTCCGGCCCGCAGCAGGCGGCGCCGGATCGGGCGACGAGCGTGGAGGAGAGCGGCTCAGCCGATCCAGCGGCGGATGGGATCGAGCCAGAAGGCGGGCTGGAGCCAGGTCCAGCGCAGGTCCTGCGGGTGGAGTCGCCCCAGCCTGCTGATCAGGGGCTGCGCGGAGTCGACCCGATCCTGGCGGTGCAGCAGATAGACGAGGTGCGGCACGGTCTCGTCCGGCACCGTGGTCGGGGGCAGCCAGTCACCCGGGACCTGATCGCTCCCGGTCAGGTGCACCGCCGCCTGCGTCAGCATCTGGGCCAGGCTCTCGGTGGCGTAGCCCTCCTCGGCCAGCGCCGCCCCCTCGCGCCAGACCTCGGCCCATTGCCCCTGCAGGGCCTGCCGGCGGATTTCCAGAAAGCGCCAGGCGTCCTTCCAACTCCTGGACGGCGCGGCTCCCGCCCCGGCGGCCGGCGGCTGCCCGCGCGCCAGCGAGATCATGGCCTTCAGCAGCAGCGGGCGGTCGTCCGCCACACCCTCGGGGGCCGGCGGCCACTGCCCCAGCGCCCGCTCCGCCCGGTCGAGATCCCCCCAGCGGAGATGCAGGCTCACCAGGTAGCCCCGAAAGTCCGCCTCGGCGGGCCAGGCTCCCGCCAGGGAGGCCAGCAGGGGCGCGGCGACAGCCGGCCGCCCGGACAGGTCGGCGGCCGCGGCCTGGAGCAGCGTCGCCTTGGGAAAGGTGCCGGTCAGATCGCCCCAGGACGCCATCAGCTCGCCCACGGCTGTCAGGCGGCCCGTCAGCAGATCGAGAACACCCTGGAGGTAGGAGGCGAAGAGGTCCTCGTGGCTGTGACGACCCGGCCGGCCCGTCACCGCCGGACTGCTCAGCACCGACCGGGCCGACTCGAGTCGCCGTCCGTCGGCCAGGATCAGCGCCTTCAGGAGGGCCGCGGTGCGATAGCGGGGATTCAGCCGCAGGGCGTCGGCCACCTCGAGCTTCGCCGCCTCGACCTGGCCGGTCTGGAAGAGTGCGGCCGCCAGCTTGAGGTGATAGTCGGCGTAGCCGGGGTGCAGCCTCACCAGACTCCGCAGCTGATCGATCCCCTCCTCCCACCGGCCCGCGCGGCAGAGCGCCACCGCGTTGCCGATCGCCTCCTCCTCCGGGCGGCCGGATACGGCCTCGCGGAGGCGGTCCACGAGATCCGGCGGCAGATCCGCCTCGTCGTAGCCGCCGGGTTTGGCCAGATCCTGGATGAGTGGATGCTCCTGCCGCCGTCCCGTTTCCAGCAGCTTGTTGAGGCTCTCGGCGACCTCGCGCGGACGCGCCATCTGCAGCAGGGCGCCGGCCTCGAGCAGGCGTGCCTCGCAGTAGTCGGGATTGCTGCGCAGGGCATCACGGGCGCAGGCCAGCGCCTCGTCCCAGTCGCCGCTCAGACCCCGGGCCGCGCCCAGCAGGAACTTCAGGTCGGGATAGTCGTCGCCGCCGGCGATGGCCTCGGCGAACATCGGGGCCGCCCTGGCCGCCTGGCCGACGCGGAGCAGGCGCCGGCCCTCTCCCGTGAGCGCCTGACGCAGGTGGAAGTTGACGAGGGATGCACGCGGCGACTGCCGGCCCCCGCCCTGGGCCTGGCGGAGCAGGGCGATGGCCTCGGCGAAGCGGCCAGCCTCGTAGAGGGCGATCCCTTCGGTGTAGGGATCACCGGCAGCCCGGCCGAACAGCCTCTGGAAGAGGGCCATCTCAGTCCATGTACTTGCGCGTGTACGCCGGAATGCTCAGATCCTCCATGAACGCATCACTCCGGAATCCTCCCGCACTGCGCGCCTGCGGCCGCAGGGGCGCGGGACCCCCGCCGGGCAGCTCCTGCACCGTCGCGGGGGACAGGAAGCGGGAGATCAGGCGCTCCTCGCGCTCGGGGACGAAGTCGTCGTCGCCGCCGACCACGGCCGCCGGCCGGTACCCCGCCGCGGGAACCAGGAAATCCGGCTCCTCGCTCTCGTCCACCTCGTCGTCCCGCTCGTTCGCGGTCTCGCAGACGACCGCCGGCGGCTCGACCGGCTCCACGGCGTCGGGCTCGCCGGCCGACACGGCCTCGGCAGCCCTGGCGGGCGCCGGCGGTTCCTCCGGCAGGAAGGAACGCTCCTGGACGGGCGCGCTCCAGCCGATCCGGCTCTCGAAGCCCGTGGCGATCACCGTAACCTGCATGGTGTCGCCCAGGGACTCGTCGGTGCCGTACCCGAAGATGATGTGAGCCTGGCTGCCGGCCGCATCCTGGATGAGCGACATGGCCTCGCTGATCTCGGCGATGCCGATCTCGGCACCCAGCAGGTTCACCAGGACACCCTTGGCGCCATGGATCTCCACGTCCTCGAGCAGCGGTGAGCTGATGGCCGCCCGGGCCGCCGCCGCCGCCCGGCCCTCGCCCTCGGCGCGACCGGTGCCCATGAGCGCCACGCCCATGTCCTTCATCACGGTGCGTACGTCGGCGAAGTCCAGGTTGACGTGGTTCGGTCGCGAGATGATCTCGTAGATGCCGCGCGTGGCTTCGTAGAGCACGTTGTCCGCGATGCGGAACGCCTCCTTGACGGAGGTGCTCGGCGGGACGATCTCGAGCAACCGCTGATTGGGAATCACGATCAGGGTGTCGACGGATTCCTTGAGGGCCGCCACCCCCTCCTCCGCCTGCTGCAGGCGGACCGCGCCCTCGAAGAGAAACGGCTTGGTGACGATGCCGACGGTGAGAATGCCCAGCTCGCGCGCGATCCGCGCTGCGACGGGGGCCGCTCCCGTTCCGGTGCCCCCGCCCATGCCGGCGGTGATGAACACCATGTCGGAGCCGCGCAGGGAATCGCTGTAGGTTTCTTCGTCTTCCTCGATGGCCCGCCGGCCGATGCGGGGATCGCCGCCGGAACCGAGGCCGCGGGTCAACCGACAGCCGATCTGGAGAGCGTGATGGGCAAGGGATCCGCGGAGCGCCTGGGCGTCCGTGTTGACCGCGACGAACTCGACTCCACCCAGTCCCGCTTCGATCATGCGGTTGACGGCATTGCCTCCTGCACCGCCGATACCGATGACCTTGATGGTGGCTTGCTCCTGGTTCTCCTCCACAAACTCGAACATCATGACGACTGCCCCCCTCCTCCGTGAGATGGGTCTCTGCGGCTCCCTGGAGTCATGGAATGGGTATCACAATCTCCTGCCCGCGTCCAACATGTTTTCGCGGCGGCCGGAGAGCGGCCGCTCCCCTCCGTTTCGCGGCCGATCCAGCCATCCGCGCAGGCGCCGCCACAGGTGCTGGGTCTCCTCCGGAGGGGCCAGCGCGGGCCGGGCCGAGCCGGCCGCCCGCAGCGCCCACAGGCTGAGGCCCACGGCCGTGGACCACTGGCCGCCCGCAAGCTGATCCGAGCCTTCCAGTTCCGGAGGCAGGTCCCGACGGCTGACCGGCAGGCCGAAGACCTCCTCGCAGAGCCCGTCGGCGCCGAGGCAGCGGCTGCCGCCCCCGGTGAGCACCACGCCGCCGCCGAGGGCGGCCAGATCCCGCGCGTCGCCCACGGCCTGCTTCACCAGCACGTAGATCTCCTCCAGGCGCGGCTCCAGGATGGCCGCCACCAGCCCCGGGGTCTCCTCCGGCCGTTCCTCCTCGAAGAGGACGTCCGGCGAAGCTTCCTCCACGAGGCTGCGCAGCACGATGCCGCGCTCGCGCTTGATCCGCTCCGCGCGTTCCAGGTTGATGCGCAGTCCGTGCGCCAGGTCGCTCGTCAGGTGGCAGCCGCCCCAGGGCACCAGGCCGTTGCCCACGATGTGGCCGTCCCGGAACATGGCCCACTGGGTGGTGCGACCGCCGACGTCCAGCAGCAGCACGCCCTCCTCCTGGTCCGCGGGCGTCAGCAGGGCCGAGGCCGAGGCCAGGATGTCCACGGCGCGCCCGGCGACCTCGTAGCCCGCGACCCGGATGGCCTCCTCCACGTTGCGCACGACGCTGCGCGAACCGGTGATCAGGTGGGCCCGCACCTCGAGCTGGCTGCCGATGCGCCCGCGCGGATCGACGATGCCGCCGACGCGATCCACGGAGTACTCCACGGGATTGAGCGCCAGGATCCAGCTGTCGAACGGCACCGCGAGGCTGCGGGCCCTGTCCAGCACCGCGTCGAGGTCCCCCGACTCGATGGCGCGGGGACCCGGACCGATCTGGACCTGACCCCGCGCCCAGATCGAGCGCAGATGGGACCCGGAGATGTTGTGATAGAAGGCCGAGATGTCCACCTCGGCGGCCGCCTCGACCATGCGCACCAGACGCGCCAGCGCCCGGCTGCCCGTGCGCAGGTCCACGAAGTCGCCGTCCAGGAATCCCCCGGACGGGATCTCCCCGGAGCCGAGCACGCGCAAGCCGCCCTTCTCGGTGGTCTCGCTCACGAGGGCCCGGAAGGCGGTGGTCCCCAGATCGCACGCCACGATGAGCTGTCCGTTGATCATGCTCGCTCCTTCTCAGCTCGCTCCGTCTCAGGCTCGCTCCGTCTCAGGCTCGCGCGAGGATGCCGATGCGGCCGCGAAACCGCAGATCGACGACCGCCTCGCCGGCCAGGCGGTCCCGGGTCGCCATGTAGAGCTGCAGCCGCGCAGCGAACTCCTCGCGTCCCAGCAGGAGGCGCCCGCCCGCTTCACCGAGCTGGATGGTGTAGCCGTCCTCGTCCGCCAGGATGAAGTCCACCGGGCGCACGGTCTCGAGTCCCGAGGCGGAGATCGCGGCCACCAGCTCGAGCACGCCGGCGGCACCGGGTCCCGCCAGACGCCGCGCCGGCTGCCCCGGGACGGCGGCCAGATCACACCCGACCAGCACCGGCAGGCCACAGGGCGGCAGATGCGCGGGAAAGCTCACCACGCGACCATCGGCCAGCAGAACCAGCGCGTCGGAGGGGTCGGCCGCGGAACCGGTCCCGGCTGGGGCCACCACCAGGAGGGGCCGCCACTCCAGCAGCTCCACCTGCAGGGTCGCGGGCAGCCGCCGCACCACCCGCACGTCCCGGATCCAGGGCAGGGAGGCGATCCGCTGGCGCAGCGCCCCGGCGCGGTAGGTCCAGATGTTGTGGCCGAGCGCCCCGCGCAGGATCTCCTCCAGCGGAGCCCGCGCGGTGAAGCGGTAGGGTCCGGTTTCCACCCGCCCAACGGCGAACAGGGGGGCGGTCACCAGCCAGCGGGTCCCCAACCCCACCGCGGTCAGGATCAGGCCGAGCACCGCGATCCGCAGCAGCAGGAGCCGCCGCGAGCGCCGGCGGCGGTGCACCGCCAGGGGACGCCCGCTGCGGGTCGCGCTCTCACCGATGACCAGGACCTTGCTCGTCATGCCGTCCTCCGTGCGTCCAACTGCTCACAAATGCGGGGCACGAGGCGACCGATGTCGCCCGCGCCCAGGGTCAGCAGGAGATCCCCGGAGCGGACCTGGGTGGCCAGCCAGGCGGGGACGTCGTCCGGACCGGCCAGCAGCTCCACGCTCCGCCCCTTGTCCAGCAGGACCTCCGCGATCGACGCGCTGTCCACGTCCGGCAGCGGTTCCTCGCTGGCGGCGTAGATCGGCAGCAGACCCACCACGTCGGCCGTGGCCAGGGCGTCCCCGAACTCCCGCTGGAAGCGCGCCGTGCGCGTGTAGCGGTGGGGCTGGAACAGCACCACCACGCGTCGCGCGAAGCTGCGCGCCACCTGCAGCGTCGCGCTGATCTCGGTCGGATGGTGACCGTAATCGTCCATCACGAGGACCTCGCCGTGCTCGCCGTGCAGCTCGCAGCGGCGTCCGACGCCCCGGAATTCCTGCAGAGCCGCGGCGATGACGGGGAACGACAGGCCCAGCTCGAGCCCCACCGCGACCGCGGCGAGGGCGTTCTGCAGATTGTGCCGGCCCCGCAGTGGCAGATCGAGGCGGCCGAGGATCTCGCCGCGATGCTGGACCTCGGCGCCGACACCGCCGTTCTGCGCCGGGGGGGTCAGCGCATGGGCCCGCACCTCCGCCTCCGGCACCAGTCCGTAGGTGATCAGCTTGCGTTCGAGACGCGGCGCGAGCGTGCGCAGCTCCGGATCGTCCAGGCACAGGATGCAGGCGCCGTAGAAGGGCACGCGCTCGAGGAAGGCCGCGAAGGCCGCTCGCAGGTGCTCGAGATCGGGGTAGAAGTCCACGTGTTCCAGGTCCACGTTGGTGACCACGGCGATGGTGGGGGTCAGGCGCAGGAAGGTGCCGTCGCTCTCGTCCGCCTCGGCCACCAGGTACTCGCCGCCCCCGAGGATGGCGTTGGAGCCGGCGGCCAGCACCTTGCCGCCCACGATCACCGTCGGATCCAGGCCGCCGCCGGCCAGCACCGCGCCGGTCAGGGAGGTCGTGGTCGTCTTGCCATGGGATCCGGCCACCGCGATGCTGTACTTCAGGCGCATCAGCTCGGCCAGCATGTCGGCGCGCCGGATGACCGGGATGCGCTGCTGGCGAGCCGCCGCCAGCTCGGCGTTGGCGCCGGTCACCGCCGAGGAGTAGACCACCACGTCCGCTCCCGCCACCTGCTCGGCGGCGTGCCCGAGGTACACGGTCGCGCCCAGACGGGCCAGGCGGGCCGTGGTCGTCGTGGCGCGCAGATCGCTCCCGCTGACCTGGAAGCCGAGGTTCAGAAGGATCTCGGCGAGGCCGCTCATGCCGACGCCGCCGATGGCCACGAAGTGGATGTGGCGGGTGTTACGGAACATGATCCGTCTCCTCCGCGGCCGCACCGTTCCCGCCGGCCAGCCGGATCAGATCCTCCGCGATCCTGCGGGCCGCATCGGGAGCGCCGCGCGCCGCGGCCGCCTCGCCCATGGTTTCCAGCTTCCGACGATCGGCGGCCAGCGCGGCCACCGCGTCGGCCAGGGCCGGCCCGTCGCAGGCGGCGTCCTCCAGGACCACCGCCGCTCCGGCGGCCTCGCAATCGCGCCCGTTCTTCAGCTGATGATCGTCCGTGGCGTGCGGGAAGGGCACCAGAACCGCCGGCTTGCCGAGGGCGGACAGCTCCGCCAGGGTCATGGCCCCGGCCCGGCAGACGGCCAGATCGGCCCAGCGCAGGGCCTCCGGCATGTCGAACAGGTAGGCGTCGACGCGAACCCTGCCCGCGGGGAAATCCGCGAAGGCCGCCGCGACCTCGTCCCGCTCGGCGGGACCCGTCTGCAGCCAGATGGCCAGCTCGGGCCGGTCGCGCCAGCGGGCGGCGGCCTGACAGGCCGCGCGGTTCAGCGTGCGGGCGCCGCGGCTGCCGCCGAAGACGAGCAATCGCAGCTCGCGGCCCGGCGGGGACACCTGCCCGGCCGGAGGCGGCAGGCTCGGGTCCGTGGCCTTCTCCCCGGCCGCGCCGGCGGCCGCGCGCTCGCCCCGGGCCGTGAAGGCCGCCCGCACCGGATTGCCGGTCACCTGACAGTCGCGGCCGGGGAAATGCTCGGCGGCGGCCGCGAAGCCCAGGTAGATACGCCGGGACCAGCGCGCCAGCAGGCGGTTCGCCGAACCGGGGATCGCGTTCTGTTCCTGCAGGGCGCAAGGACGCCCCAGCAGGCGCGCCGCCGTCAGGGCCGGCGCGCTCACGTAGCCGCCGGTGCCCAGCAGCACGTCCGGCCGCCAGGCCATCAGCAGCTGCAGGCCGCGCACCACGCCGAGCACGAAGTTCACCACGAAACGCAGGCGCGCACCCATCCCCAGGCCCCGGAAACCGGAGGCCGGAAGCCGGTAAAGCCGGTAGCCGGCGCGGGGAACCAGCAGCGACTCCAGGCCGCTGCTGGTACCCGCGAAGCGCACGTCGCAGTGCGGGCGCAGCTCGCGCAGGGCCTCGGCCACCGCCAGGCCGGGATAGACGTGACCGCCCGTCCCGCCGCCCGCGATCAGCACCCGCAGGGGACGCTCCGGACCCGCCTTGCTCCCGCTCGTTCGCGCGCTCATCCGTCCTCGCGTTCCGTTCTCGTCTTCTCGGGCTCCGGAGCGCCGGCCGCTCAGGCCAGCCGCGCCAGCCGCGTCCGCCAGACCCGGTTGGCCCGGCCATGACGATCGATGCTCAGCAGGATACCCACCGCGGCCAGGTTCGTCACCAGCGCCGAGCCGCCGTAGCTGACGAAGGGCAGCGGCACGCCGATCACCGGGAACAGTCCCAGCACCATCGCGATGTTCGCTCCGAAGTACAGGAAGATCAGCGTCGTCAGACCGATGGCGGTCAGCCGCCCGAAGGGATCGCTCGCTCGGCGAGCGATGGCCAGGCCGCGCTGCACGAACAGCACGAACAGCGCCAGCATGAACAAGCTGCCCACGAGGCCCAGCTCCTCGCCCACCACCGCGAAGATGAAGTCGGTATGCGATTCCGGCAGGAACCAGAACCGCTGGTGACTGTTGCCCACGCCCACGCCGAGGATCCCGCCGGCGCCGATCCCGATCAGCGCCTGATGAACCTGGTAGCACAGGGTCTCGCCCAGCAGTCCGGCATACCAGCTCGCGACCCGGTGGGCGATCTTGTCCACCAGCAGCACGCCCAGCAGCACGCAGGCGCTCAGCGAGGTCATCAGGAAGCCGAGGACGCGCAGGGGCAATCCCGACACGAAGAGGATCGCCAGGGTGAGCAGGCCGATGACCAGCGCGTTGCCGTAGTTCGGCTGACCGATCAGGATCATCACCGTGAGCAAGGGGACCGCCAGCGCCAGGCCGAGGCGCCGCCGGTCGCCCGCGGACTCCCGCCCGCGGCTGGTCAGGCGCTCGGCCAAGAAGAGCACCAAGGCGATCTTGGTCAGTTCCAGGGGCTGTACCGGGAAGAGGCCGAAGTCGCACCAGCGGCGGCAGTTCGCCCGGAACAGCGCGCTCCACCGCCCCGCCAGCAGCACCGGCAGGGCCACGAGCAGGATCCCGCCGCCGGCCAGCGTCCAGTTGAGGAACCGCCCGCGCAGGCGGCGATAGTCCCAGTTAGCCAGCAGCAGCATAGCCGCCAGGCCGAGAGCCAGGCGCGCGAGGTGCTTGCCCAGGTAATGGGCATGGTCCCAGTCCCCGGCGGGCAGACGCGTCTTGAAGCTGCCGGCCCCGAAGACCATCACGCAGCCGAGCAGGCAGAGCAGGAACACGGCCAGCAGCAGGCCGCCGTCGTACTCCTCCAACCGCGGCAGGTAGCGTCGCAGCTGCCGGATCATCCCGCGCCCTCCTTGGCTGCACCCAGTGCCAGCGCGGCCCGGGCGAAGGCCTCGCCGCGCTCTTGGTAGTTGCGGAACATGTCGAAGCTCGCACAGGCCGGGCTGAGCAGGACCGTGCCGCCCGGCCGCGCCAGCTCGGCCCCCCGCGCCACCGCCTCCTCCAGCCGCGCCGCCGGCTCCACGGGCACGGCCCCCGCCAGGGCGCGCGCGATGGCGGGTCCCTCCTCGCCGATGACCAGCACGTGGGCGACCCGGGCCGCCACTTCCTCGCGCAGGGGCCGGTAGTCCTCGCCCTTGCCGCGCCCGCCGGCGATCAGCACCAGCGGCGGGGCGTGTCCGGCCAGACCGGCCCGGACGGCGGCCACGTTGGTGGCCTTGGAGTCGTCGACGAAGCGCACCCCGCCCAGGCGGGCCACGGTCTGCTGGCGGTGGGGCAGCCCGCGGAAGCTCCGCAGACCAGCGGCCAGCCCTGCCGCCGGCTCATCCGGCAGCCGCTCCGAAGCCAGCGCCAGCAGCGCCGCCACGGCCGCCGCGGCGTTGCACTCGTTCGCCTGGCCGTTCAGCGCCAGTTCCCCGCGGCGGATCAGGGCCCGCGGCGTGCCGTCCACGCGCAGCCAGAGCCGCTC
>Ga0315542_1000232_pt1 | contig 33417 bp, 31 predicted proteins | sample SalMarSW160120MG_FD_202541 | JGI IMG/M metagenome (GOLD analysis project Ga0315542, IMG submission 202541) | Salt marsh sediment microbial communities from the Plum Island Ecosystem LTER, Massachusetts, United States - Salt Marsh Sediment SW1601-20 ...
AAGGTCAACTCTCCGATGCTAAGGGTGTTGTTAAGTTTAATGCAGTGTCTCCAGATGCTACAGTGGTTGTCTCATTTATCGGTTACGCCACGCAGGAGATAGCCCTCGGTGGAAGGACTTCAATTAATGTTGTGCTTGTTGAGGAAGCTACAATGCTTGATGAGCTGATTGTTACCGGCTACGGTACTCAGAGGAAAGCATCGCAGACAAGTTCAATAGCATCCATAAGTTCTGATGAGATTGTCGCAACAAAACAAAACGACGTTATAACATCGTTACAGGGTAAGATACCCGGATTGATGATTCGTCAGGATGGCGGTACTGCCGGTAAATTCTGGTCGAATCTCAGTGTGCGTGGTTACGGCACCCCGATAGTCGTTATTGACGGTATTGTACGTAGTGAAACGTATTCTATCCCAGCTGGGTATATGGTATCAACCGACCTTGGTTTGGCGCAGATGAACCCGGATGATATCGAAAGCATCACCGTTCTGAAAGACGCCTCCGCATCTATTTATGGTTTGGGCGCAGGCAATGGAGTTATTCTGATAACCACCAAGAAGGGTCTGGTTAACAAACCGCAAATCAACTATTCTAATACATTCTCATTCGGTTCTCCGAAGATGCCGAAAGAGCTGGGAATAGTTGAATTGATGAATATTTCAAATGAGATGGCAGATAATTCCAAATTAGCACGTCCGTATACAGCTGAGACAATTGATGAGTATAGGAACGGCACAAAGACAGGTTTCAGCTGGTGGGATATCATGATGAAAAATTTTGCATCTTCACAGTCTCACAATGTATCAATACGCGGCGGTAGTGAAAAAGTTCAGTATTTTGTTAGTGGAAGCTATGTGGATGAAAACAGTATGTATGACGTTGACAACTTCACATACAACCGTTACACCTTACGCGGTAATTTCACTGCAAAACTTACCGATAATCTGACCATGGATTATCAGGTATCACTTAGAGCTACAAAATCGAAGGACCCGTATAATACCGATAACTATTCGGATGCTTCAGGGATGCTGTTTAACTATATAGCATATGCGGACCGTACTGTCGGTGCAACAACCTTAGCTAATCCAAGCCATTATACATATCAGGGTCAGGCTCCGACATATAACCCTTTGGCTCTGGCCGACCATAACCTCAACTTCACTGATAAAAGAGGAAGGTTGTTAAACAATACTATCAACTTGAAATACGATGCTCCCTTCTTGAAAGGTTTTAATATGCAACTCACGGGCGCTTACGATTTTAATTTTAACGGTACTTATAATAAAGAAACGAAATATCCTCTATATGATTATTATACCGATTTACAAGCAGGAACGGGCGGTAGCCGTAATTATTACGGCGAATCCATAAGTGAGAATGAGCGTTTTAATGGAAGATTACAGGCCAATTATGAGTTGAAAAAAGATAGGCATCGTATTACTGCTATGCTTGCTGCCGAGGCAACGAAAACCAATACGCGTAATCTTGCAAGTTCCAGGGAATTTGGAGATTTCTACACTCATAACACCGTGTCAAGCGGTATTGCCAGTACAGCAGTTGCTACGGGAACACGTTACCAGACTGCTACTGCAGGTTATCTGGGCCGTTTTAATTACGACTATGCCGGCAAATACCTGGTTGAGCTAATGGGTCGCTACGATGGAACTTATATCTATGCTTCAGGTCATCGCTGGGGTTTCTTCCCGTCATATTCATTAGGCTGGCGCATTTCAGAAGAGCCTTTCATTAAAAATAATTTCACATGGATTAACAACCTGAAATTGCGTTGGTCAGACGGTAAAACTGGTTCGACCCAGGGCGGTGCATATGCTTATCTTAGCGGATACACTGCGAGCGGTTCATATATTTTCGATTCAGGAATTTCTACTACAGGTTATGCTAACAGCCAAATTGCAAATACCATTCTTTCGTGGGCAGATATCCGTATGGTTGACCTTGGTCTCGATTGGGACTTCTTCGGTGGTTTGTTCGGTGGTTCATTCGATGTTTTCTCGAGAAAAACCACAGGTATTGCAGGTACAAGTTCCGGTTCAACACCTACTATTCTCGGTGTCACCGTACCTTCAATCAATATAGACTCGAACCAGGATATAGGTTTGGATGTAAATCTTACTCATAGAAATAAAATAGGCGATTTCAATTATCACGTTACCGCAACAGGAACTTTATCACGTAATAAATCTCTCCACGTAGAGAGCCAGGCTACATCGCGTTGGTATTCACAGATGGAGTATTACGGCCGCATCAGTTTATTTACCGGAGGCAGCAGACAGAATCGTTGGTCGAATTATCGTGCTTTATGGTATTTCCCATTAGGCAGCGGTCAATTCCAAAGCCTGGAAGAAATTTGTGCTTACAACGTGAAATATGATGCTTCATTCGGTGGTCAGAAAACAGTGGTGGGTCAATATAAGCTTCTGGATACCAACGATGATGGATATATAACCGGGGCAGATACCCGCTATAAATGGGGTGAGGGCAATCCTCTGTTGCAATTTGGTCTTACAATCGGCGGCGACTATAAGAATTTTGACTTCAATACTACATGGCAAGGTGCATCAATGGTAAGTAAAATTATCTGGTTATTGCATATTTTCGGATATGGTGGCTATACTGATACTTATGATATGTATCTAGACAGGTGGCATGTTGCTAATGCCGGAGATGATCCGTTCAACCCCAATACGGAATGGATAAGTGGTTATTGGCCTGCACTTGTTGATGCCGCTGGTCCTGGTGTGTGGCGTGGCGGTACGTATGATGCCCCGACAGATTTTACCCAGATTGATGGTACTTATTTCAGAATGAAGAGTCTTGAGATAGGTTACACTCTCCCGAAGAATGCATTACATACTATCGGTATCGAATCTGCAAGAGTTTTCGTCGGCGGAACTAATTTAATAACATTTTGTACCAAAAAGATGAAGTATTATGACCCCGAATCGGCTGCAGCAATGCATAGTAGTACTATGCCGATTATGAGGACTTTGAACTTTGGTATGAATATTAACTTCTAAAAATTGATCCATGAAAAAAATATTGATAAATATAACCGCAATACTTTGCCTTTCGCTGGTGATAACGTCTTGCGATAAAATGTTCGACAACCTGGAAGGCGATTTAACCAAAATGACAGGCGATGACATGGTTTCGAGTGAAGCAGGCATTATGAGACTTCTTGCACAAGTCTACTCTTATATTCCAATAACCGCCTTTCCCAACACGGCCAACTTTGCTACGAGCGCCAACGAAGACTTTTATACTTTTAATGCTGTCGACAGTCATGGTGGTGACTACGGGTTTAATAACGCTGCTTATTACGGCGTAAACGGTTTAGCGACTTTTTGGAACTGGAGCGGAATCCGTGCCATCAACTCATTCATCAGAGATGTTACATCGGCAGTCGAAAAAGGTGTAATTCTTGAAAGCCTGGGTAATGAATTAATTGCCGAGGCAAGATTCGTTCGCGCTTATTGCTATTTCGTAATGGTAAGAAGTTACGGTGGCGTACCTATTATTACAGAGGTACTCGACCAGTATTATGATGGCATGGGAAACGAACAGCTCCTGCAATTTACCCCGAGAGCTACTGAAAAAGAAACCTGGGATTTTGTTATTTCGGAATTAGATGCCGCCATTGCTGCGCTTCCGGAATCGCGTACATCCGGCACGTTTCGTGCGACTAAATGGGCTGCTTACGGACTTCAATCCAGAGTCGCTCTTTATGCTGCTTCTGTAAGTAAGTATTGGACAAATGCAGGTACTATAGCTAACTCATATGCCGCTGTCGCGAGCAAGAAAACCTATATGGAAGCAAGCTATGCTGCAACTTATTATGAAAAATGTATCTCTGCCAGCGAAGCAATAATTGCAAATACCGCGTTTTCACTTTACGGAGCCAATCCGGCAAGTGTTAGTGAAGCTGTCACTAATCTTGGCACTATGTTCACTACCAAACAGGATTGTGAGTATATTTTTGGAAGAAGCTATAATGACGGTGTCACAACATCAGGCAGCAACTGGGATGTATTTAACAGCCCCCAGCAGACCGTAACAGGCACGTCAGCATGCGGTCGTTATTCGGTCACACTGGACCTGGTAGACAAATATGATGATTATGATGCGAGCCGTAATGCTGTTGACGGCACGATTGACACACGTGCAGACGGTATGGAGGATGAGTATATGTCAATACCTGTGGTCAATTTCCCTTCGTTGCATTCTTCTATCAATTATATCAGGTACGATAATATTAGTGAACCTTTCCAAAACAAGGATGCGCGTTTTAAGGCATGGATTCTCTATCCGGACTGCTCGTTCCGCGGTCAAACCATCAAAATACAGGGCGGTATGATCAAAACTAATGGTACAGCTTCTTTCTGGGCAGAAGAAACCGAAACGGTAAGTGGGACTCAATATTATGCTCTCGGCGGCGTAGCCGGTCAGGTTTCAGGATACTACAACTATACCAATGCAAACCTGGGCAATACATATACAACCGGTTTTGGTTTAAGGAAATTCCTTGATCCGACTGCTTATCAACTGTACATAAAGAATTTCTGGTATGATATACGCTATGCCGAGATTCTGCTCAACTACTGCGAGGCTGTGTTAGAGAACAATGCTACGTCAAAGTATACTCTCGCCGGACAATATCTGAACGATATACGTCATCGTGCAGCTTATACTGATAACGTCACTTTGGATCTGGGCAACGTGTTGCACCAGCGTCGTTTGGAATTGGCATTCGAGAGAGATTATCTGTATACTCTTCATCGCCGCCGTGAATACTATAATGAAAACACCGATCCTGTTGTTGAAGGCAGAAGACATGCTCTGACTCCTGTTATAGACCTCACAGATCTTCCCGGAGGTACTCCCAAGTATATTTTCGTAAGGTCCATACACTATCAGGAAGATGTAGGCGGTATGAGTCCGTCATTCTCCACTAATTATCTGAGTTATTATAAATCGATGCCAGATTTTGGTGTTAATGGTTATGAACCAAATCCTATTAACGAATAATATTAAGATGTTATCATTATGAAAAAATTATTATATCTATTTCCCATGATGCTCTTGATGACATCATGCAGCTTGTTCGAATTCGATAACTACGAAACTTATAACGCTGCCATTTCAGGTGCGTTCATCGACGTAACCACAGGAGATAACGTGCAGCAAGAGTGCGTTTATAGCGTTATTTTTGGTGGTGTTATTGGATCTTATACTACCGGTTATATTTCGGCATTCGAAAAGGGTTGGGATTATGAAGCCGCACAGAATTGGCTTGTTAAATCTGACGGTTCATATATAAACTCCAAAATCTTTGCCGGCACCTACCGACTCGAAGCCAAGGAGAACAATTTCTACCCGGTAATAAAAGATGATGTTATCCTTAATAAAGGTGAAAATACAGTAGACTGGACCGTTACGCCGTATGTCCGTATCATCGACCCGGTTATTACTTACGATGAATCGGTGAGTAAATTTAAAGCCACTTTCAAATGCCAGTTCGGCGATGCGAGCAAAGCTAACACAATTTATAAGGCTGTGTTTTGCATCTATCCCGATGTTTTTGTGGGTATGTCCCTGAACAATTGTTCAAGCGATCCGGAAGGTTCAGCAACTGCGGGCATCGTGGCTGATGGCACAACTGTCAATACATTGTACATAAACCCGGCATATGTCAGCTCCGGCCATACAGCTGAGTTTAAGTACTCGCGTACCCACTATCTCAGGATTGCTGTATGTGCAACGGGTACCGGTGTTAACAGTTCTTTCCATTACAATTTTTCACCTATTGTCGGAATTTATCACTAACATTGAGTATTGTATTAGCTAGTAACAACTCTCAAGTTGTTACTAGCTTTTCAATATAAAGAATGCTTGTGATACTTTTCACTGCCGGAAGACAAGCATTCAATTGTGACAATGTCCGGACCGGGATGTGATCTCGATGGAGACTCATATAGCTCGTTTTGGACAGAAACCGGTTCCTTACGGATATCTGGAAAAGGCCGTAGTTATTTCCGTTCCGGAAGGTGCAGCAGAGGCGAGCCCCGAATATACCCTAAGAAGCGGAACCGTCTGATTGAATGAATATTACTATCTATTTACATAAATTAAACCTATTAAAATTATTATTATGACAACAAAACTTAGATTTATTAAAACAGGGGTATTGATTGCCGTTCTGTTTCTGTCAGCCTCTGTATATGCGCAGTCCAATAAAAAAGCCGCATTGAAAGCCGGAGCAGCGAAGGCAGCCGTTGTATCTCCGCAACCCAATGGAAGAGGCGCATTAAAAGTCGGAGCAGCAAAGGTTGATATCACTCCTACTGAACAAGAAGTACTGAGTGCTAAAATGCTCGGTATAGTAGACCGTATTCATGCCAGGGCTATTGTCGTTTCCAACGGGTTTACAAGTGCTGCTCTTGTATCTATTGATGCCGGTATGATTCCTGGCCCTCTTTATGAAACAGTGGCTAAACGTGCCGAAAGCGAACTGGGAATTCCGGCAGGCAACATTCTTATCAATCCGACTCACACTCACAGTGCAGCGCGTATAGACAATAATAAAATGATTGAATATGTTTATGGGATCATTAAAACAGCTTATGAAAATATGCAGCCTGCAGTCATGAGTTGGGGGACCGGTGTCTCATATATCAATGTAAACCGCAATATTTTTGATAAGGACCGTCGCACGTGGTGGGAAGGTCCTAATTATGATGGACAATCCGATAAAACAGTCGCTGTTATTACTTTCAAGAATCTTAAGGGCGACCCGATTGCAGTTTATTACAATTATGCAATGCACGCCGTTGCCGCCGGACAGCTCGACATGGTATGCGGCGACGCTCCGAGTGCAACGTCTAACTATATTGAAGATAGTTACGATAACTCTGTTGTGGCTCTTTGGTCGGAAGGAGCCTGTGGTGACCAGAATCCGCTCTATTTCCAGCAGACTTTCGATTTACGAGATATCAGGATTGCTGATTATGCCTCACGCGGAGAAGATATCAGCAATAGGATGCCTCCCGGCGGAACAGGCCTTGACAGGAGCAATCCTAAAGTTGCGAAATTGATGAACCAGCAGAAAGAGATATGCCAGTCGATGGGACAGATGCTCGGAGAAGAGGTTATGCATGTTATGAGGACTGTTAAACGCAGCGAAAACTCCATACGCATAACATCTGCACAGGAAACGATAAAGTTACCAGGACGCCGCCAACTTAATTCAGGCCGTGCCGGATACGAAGGACAATATGAAGATGCCGACTCTATAGATTTGAAACTATGGTACTTGCAGATTGACGATATCGCTCTTTGCGGTATTGGGGCTGAAATTTTCAATCAAATTGCAGTCCGCCTGAAAAAAGAATCACCTTTCGCACGTACTATGATGGTAACCCTGGCGAATGGAAGTTCGAGGACCGGTTACATTCCAAGTGATGTTGCTTATGGCTATCAGACATTTGAAGTGTTGTCATCGAGGATTAAACCCGGTTATGCCGAGAGCGGAATCGTGAACGGTTTCCTTGACTTAATGGAAAAAACTAAATATTAGTCTGAAATTTACTATGAAAAAGAACTTATTGAAACTGGTCGTAGCGACAGCAGTGCTCCTACTTGCCGGAATGTTTTCGGGTAATGTTACAGCACAACAAACGCAACAACAACCGCAACGACGACGTATGATGGGTTCCAATGCACCGTCGCTCGGGAAACACTATCTTCAGACAGCAAATTCACTGAAACCCCCATCCGAGAATTGGGCAAATCCGACAGGACCATATAAAGTTATTATGGAGGTCGATGAATCGCTTCCCGACCACACTATCTACCGTCCTGCCGATTTATCGGTGTTTCCGACGAAAGACAAACTCCCGATAGTTGTGATGGAAGGCCCGGGATGCGATTTCGACGGAGATTCCTACCGCCCGTTTTGGACGGAGATAGCATCGTATGGTTATCTTGTTATTGCAGTAGGTCTTCCGGTTCCGGAGGGACTGAGAGCCGCCATGTTTTTTAATAAATATGAAGATGTGCTGGACGGTATCGACTGGGCGTTTGCGATAAACAAACGCAAGGTCAGTAAATATTACGGCAAAATTGATACGTTGAATGTCGTTTTAATGGGGCAGTCGTGTGGCGGAGGTCACATAAGCAGACTGGTTGATGACAGCCGTGTAACCATGCTCGTTTTCTGGAACAGCGGATTGTCGTTCTTAAGGGGTGCCAATACAGGGCAACCTTCTGCTACGGACATTCTTAAAACCATAACAAAGCCTCTTGCATATTTTGTCGGCGATACCGATATGGCCAGGCAGGCTGGCACTACCGATTTCGAAACAGGTGTCAAAACTCCTTCATTTTTGGGTGTAAGGAAGATTCCGGGAGATTCTCACGGAGGAACGTTTCGTGAGAAAAACGGCGGCGGATTCGGCGTTGCTGGCGTTGCATGGCTCAACTGGTGGACTAAAGGCGACCAGAAAGCTGCCAAAATGTTTAAAGGCGATCCGTGTGGACTTGCGAAAGATCCGAACTGGATTGAACTAAAGGCCAAAAACTTAGATTAATAATAATTTAAACAATCTAATAAATTATTTATCATTAAAAAATCTTAAGATGCTTCATTTTGGCTGTGGCAGTGTCGACATTTGCCGAGAATGAACTTGCCGGAAGCAAATATAACGATAAAGTTGATACAGTGAATGTCGTGCTGATGGTTCCGTTCATAACAAACAATTGGTAATTAAGTGATCTGCAGAAAGTGGAATTGTAAATTGGATATTAGTTGTAATTCTGAAGGCTAAATACTGACAAGACCTGTTTTTATAACCATTTTGATCTTTTTTTCACCCATAAAGGAATTAATATCTACTAATTTTGATTATAGTTAAAGGTAATTAAAGTCTCTGTTGACATCTATTAAGATAAAAAGGATTAAAGTAAGACTCAAAATGATCTGGAATAAGTAAATCACGATAATTCTGTGTTTTTTTGATTACATAAGTCAGGTTAATAAACTAATTGGGTTTTAATTAAAAATGGTTAGGGTTGGTTAAGGATGATTAGGTATGTCAGGATAATTCCTGACATATCTTTTTTAGGATTTATTTCTCTTCAAATACTACTGATGCGTTTGATTTCAATATAACATAGTGCCGCGAAGTGGCACAATCTGAATAACCGTGGGTGTAAACCCACGGACAACTGTAAACTGAATGTCTCAGCCCTGAAGGGGCTGAATATTAGACTGGTATTAGGAGTTCATTATTCAACCCCTCCGGGGTTGCCAGAGGGCTTTTTGTCTTTACCGTGGGTTGCACCCACGGTTATTGAAATTAAACCCCTTCGGGGTTAGCAAACCAAATCAAATCAAAAAATCAAAGAACGCTTATATTAAATTAATTATCAGTGTTTTAATTTGATTTTTATAAAGTTAACACATCACTACTACTCTTCAAACTAAAAATAATGGTGGAGGAAACCAGATAACCTTCGAAAAAGGAATAAATGGTAGATTTACTCATGGCAATGTAAAAACATTTAAGAAATTGTCGGGGTATACTTGTTCATTACAGATAAGATAGTGCAAAAAACCTGTGCTCTCAGATTCTCTCTGTTAATATAGTTATTCAATCTATTAAATGAAATTTTTAAAAAACGACTGTTTAGAAAGAATTTCATTAGAAAAAAATTTACCTTTAAACACTATAACAATCTGATGTTTGGTATGGGCAAAATTAAATTGTTTCTTACACTATTTATGCTTCTCTTAGGCATAAAATCAAATTCGCAGTCTACTCTCTTCGACCAGCAGATGCAGGTTGGTTTCGATGAGAAACAGGGTCAGTATGCCAATCTCGACGTTAAACTGGTTAATGAAGCAGGGGATACTGTATTGTTGAAGGACATATTAAATAAACCAACAATTCTCAACCTGGTTTATTATCGGTGTGCCGGAACATGCAGCCCTCTGATGTGGGGAATCTCCAAATTCATCGATGCTATGGATCTTAAGCTTGGCAAGGATTATGACGTCTTTACAATCAGTTTTGATCCCACTGAAAAAATTATTCTGGGTATTAATAAGAAAGCCAGCTATATAAGTACTATGACAAAAAAAGAGGATGCAGAGAACTGGCATTTTTTTGTGTCTGACAGTAGTGATATAGCTAAATTAACTCAATCTGTCGGCTTCAATTATCAAAAGGTGAACGATCAGTTCATTCATCCTACGGGACTGATAGCTCTTGCCGCCGATGGAAAGATAGTTCGTTATCTGCTGGGAATTGACTTTCTGCCATGGGATATAAAAATAACACTTGTTGAAGCAGCTAACGGAAAAATCGGCCCAAGCATTAACCGTCTCCTGTCTGTATGCTATGGATATGACAGCAAAGGAAATCAGTTTGTTTTTAATGTAACAAAAGTTTCTGCGATAGTTATAATATTTATAGTCATTGTAATATTTCTTGTTCTGGCTCTGTCGAGGATAAAAATTAAAAAAAAGGTTAACAAATGAGTACTCAAAAGGACACTGCGGAACCCAGTTATCTTGATTATAAAGGAAAATATAAAGGAATCTTTGCCTGGATATTTTCCACTGATCATAAAAGAATAGCCTTATTATACCTCTTCTCTATTCTTACATTCTTTGCAATCGGGGCAACACTTGGGTTGTTAATGAAGTTTGAGCTTATTGCCCCCGGGAAGACAATTATGGATGCTGAATCCTATAATGCTTTCTTTACCCTTCACGGAATTGTGATGATCTTCGCTGTTGTCATCCCCGGGTTGCCGGCTGTATTCGGCAATTTCTTCCTTCCTATTATGATAGGGGCAAGAGACGTAGCATTCCCAAGAATAAATCTTCTTTCCTGGTACCTTTATGTCACTGGTGTTACCCTGGTAATAATATCCCAGTTTGCAGGGCAGGGACCTCCCGATACTGGATGGACCTTTTATGCCCCATATAGTTTCAGGACAACAAATACTATGTTACCTGCCGTATTTGGGGCATTTGTGCTTGGGTTTTCTTCTATACTTACAGGCCTGAACTTCCTGGTAACCATTCACAGGATGCGTGCACCGGGAATGACATGGTTGAAAATGCCGTTATTCCCATGGACATTGTATGCTACAGGATGGGTACAATTGCTCGCTACTCCGATTATCGGGATTACACTGCTGATGATAGTTGCTGAAAGGACTTTACACATAGGATTCTTCGACCCTACCCTGGGTGGTGATCCTCTTCTGTATCAGCATTTGTTCTGGACTTACAGCCACCCCGCAGTTTATATTATGATATTACCTGCTATGGGCGCTATTTCAGAAATCATTACAGCTTTTTCTCACAAAACAATATTCGGATATAAGTTCATGGTTGGTTCTGTTCTGGCAATTGCCTTTGTGGGTTATTTTGTCTGGGGTCATCACATGTTCACCTCCGGAATGAGCGGTACAGCACTTTATACTTTTTCGCTTCTTACATTTATAGTTGCAGTACCCAGTGCAATAAAAGTATTTAACTGGATATCCACTATGCATCAGGGTTCAATTGATCTCCAAACGCCCTTCTATTGGGCTATGGCTTTCATTTTTGTATTCATGATCGGTGGCTTTTCAGGACTTATCCTTGGCTCGCTCGCAGCTAATGTGCATTTACATAATACTCACTTTGTTGTTGCCCATTTTCATTTTATAGTATTCGGAGGAACCGGATTTGCATTTTTTGGAGCAATGCATTACTGGTTTCCAAAAATCACCGGTAAAATGTATGATACCAGATGGGCAAACATAGGTCTGGTCCTGTTTTTTATTGGCTTTATAACTCTTTATGGTCCAATGTTTTACCTGGGCTTTAAAGGTATGCCAAGAAGGTATTATGACTATGATGAAGTATTCCATGCCGGAAATATTATTTCAACCATGGGATCATGGGTCCTTTATTCGGGATTGACTGTAATTATTATTAATTTGTTTGCTTCACTGAAAGGTGGAGCTAAAGCCCCTTCTGATCCATGGGGAGGAAAGACGCTGGAATGGACCATCCCATCGCCTCCCCCGGTAGAAAATTTTGCAGAAACACCCATAATTACAACAGGACCATACCACTATCAATAAATATGACAGGAGAGACGCACAGAGACGATTTGGCTTCAAAAACAGGAATGTGGTTATTCCTGTTTACTGAAATGCTTTTATTTGGCGGACTATTTGTGGTATATTCAGTCTACAGGTACAGAAATTCCGTTGCATTTCACCTGGCTGCTAATGAATTAAGTGTTTTTATTGGTACAATTAACACTATTATCCTACTGACAAGCAGTACAACAATTGCCATGTCGATCACAGCCATGCAGAAGAAAAATAAAAAGCTTTCACTTATATTACTTGGCATTACTATCTTTCTCGGACTGGCTTTTCTTGTAAATAAATACTTTGAGTGGGGCGCACATATAAGAGAACATATTTATCCGGGTTCCTCTGTTCTTGCTTCACGTGGGCAGGGTGATGTCCTTTTCTATGGCCTGTACTTTTTTATGACCGGGCTTCATGCGTTGCATATCATTATAGGACTGGTCTTTATAGGGATCATTACAGGTAAAATAGTCAGGGACAAAATTACTTTTGATAACTACGTCTTACATGAGAACAGCGGTTTATACTGGCACCTGGTTGACCTTATTTGGATTTTCCTGTTTCCTCTGTTTTATCTTATTACATAAAATTACTGTTAAGTATGGATAATGAAGAATTGCATATAATTCCTTACCGAACATTTCTTTACGTTCTGGCTTTGTTAATAACCTTAACTCTTACTTCGGTAGCTGTCACCCGAATTTACCTCGGTACTCTGACAGTTGCTGCCGCTTTGCTGATAGCAGTTGTTAAATCATCATTTGTATTACGCATCTTCATGCATCTCAAGTTTGAGAATAAAATATATACTATAGCGGTAATTGCTGTTATTTTGATTCTTTGCCTGGTAATAATAATAACTCTTCTGGACTACCTTTATAGATAATTATTATGTACTCAACTACCGGAATCGATCCTTCAAATTTTGTATCAACCTTCAATACATCATTTTACTTTATTGCAGGTATAGCAGTGGTACTCCTGACAGGACTTACCATTATTATGCTTTATTTTGTTTTCAGGTATAATAATAAAAAGAATAAAGTTGCTGTCCAGAATGAAGGTAATACCCGGTTGGAGATCATTTGGACCGTTATTCCCATTCTTCTTGCTCTGGGGATGTTTTATTTTGGCTGGGCAGGCTGGAGACCTATGGCCAAAGCTCCTGCTAATACTCTAAATATAACAAGCACTGCAAGGATGTGGAGCTTTTCATTCCAGTATGAAAATGGCACTCAGAGCCCCGATCTTATCATTCCTGTTAATACTCCGATAAAAATAAACCTGGTCTCACTCGATGTTATCCACAGTCTTTTTATTCCAGCTTTCAGAATTAAATCTGATATGGTCCCGGGAAGAGAAAAAATGATGTGGTTCCTCCCGCAAACTGTTGGAGTATATGATCTTTATTGTGCTGAATATTGTGGATTGAGGCACTCTTACATGAATGCCAAAGTTAAAGTACTCTCAAAGGAAGATTTCAATGCCTGGTATGCGGATTCTTCCAATGCGGTAACAGTGACTGAGGCAGCAACTCCCGGTTCTGAAGGGCTGAAAATAATGACTAATAATGGTTGTAATGCCTGTCATTCTTCAGACGGTTCAAAAATCGTCGGGCCAAGTTATTTAAATCTTTATGGTGAAAAACAGGTAGTAATAAGGGATGGAAAAGAGGTCACACTTACAGCGGATGATGAATATATTAAACGCTCTATTTACGACCCCAATATAGAAATTGTTAAAGGATATCCTAAAGGTTTAATGCAGAGTTATAAAGATGTATTGAGTGATGCTGATATTGCCAAAATAATAGAATACCTGAAATCCCTTGATGGTAAATAGTTCAGGAAATATACTAAGGTATTACCTGGAATTAAGTAAATTGAATATAATGATTCCGGTAAGTCTTACGGGCTTCACCGGATATTTTATTTTTGATCCGCATCTCTCATCCAGAATAATATTAATTACCATCGGCGTCCTTCTTTTGGCTGCTTCGGCCTCCATACTTAACCAGATACAGGAAGTTGATCTTGACAGTAAAATGAACAGGACGCAAAACCGGCCTCTTCCCACCCGGAGAATTAATATGAGACAGGCTTTCTTATTCTTTCTTTTCAACCTGTGCGCGGGTTTGGCAATCATTTATTTTGCCGGTAACCAGAAAGCAGCTATAATAGGATTAATAACAATTTTCTGGTATAATGGAATCTACACATGGGCTAAAAGAATTACAGCTTTCGCGGTTGTTCCGGGAGCTGTAACAGGTGCTTTGCCTCCGCTTATAGGATGGGTTGCTGCGGGAGGTGGTATCTGGGATAAACCTGTCATATTCCTGGAATTTCTGTTTTTTACAGGTCAGATCCCTCATTTCTGGTTGCTTATACTGAAATATGGTGATGAGTATAAAAATGCCGGAATACCCAGCCTCAAAGATATTTTTAAAACAACACAGATCAACAGGCTTACTTTTGTGTGGGTTGTATTTTCAGCGATAGCTGCATTATTCCTTTGCTACTTTGAAATTATTCAAAACAGATTTTTAATCGGAATTCTCCTGCTTGCCTCAGCTGTTTTGCTATGGCAATTTTTCGGTCTTTATAAAATGAAGGTAGATAAGAATAATTACACAAAATACTCCCTGATCCTCAATTCATATTTTTTATTTGTACTCCTGCTATTAATTCTTGACAGGGTAATTACTTAAAACTTATGACTCAGGCTCTCCTCAAGGTAAGGATGATTCCGTGGTAAAATCTTCGCCCTGCTGAGCGCTATTGCCACTATTAAGGAAAATAATCCGGCATATCCAAGAAACAACCCGGCCTCAATCCATCCAAATTTGAGAGCCCCGGTTACTCCGGGAATAACCTGAACAAAGAGATCAACATACTGGCCGATGATAAGAAAAATGATAACGGTTACAATTGCTGCCATATTCCTGCTGGTTTTTACAGGCAGAAGCACCATAAAAGGTATTGCCCAGTTCAGGCCTATCTCGCAGAAAAACAATACTTTCCAGCCAGCCTGCCAGCGTACATAGAAATATGCAGTCTCTTCCGGGATATTTCCATACCAGATTATCATAAACTGTGCAAACCAGAAATAACCCCAGATAATCGAAAGCATAAAAATATACCTGGCAAAATCGTGCAGGTGGTATTTATTAAGGAAAGGGAAATAGCCTCTTTTATAAAGAAGAAAGACAATAAGTGTTAATACTGTTACACCATGCAAAAATGCTGCAACCAGGTTCTTCAGGGCAAATATTGTACTGTACCAGTGTGCGTCAATTGACATCATCCATTCGAATGCTGCAAATGAAAAAGTAATTATAAGAATGAAGATTAATATTTTTGAATATAATCCGGTTTTGCTGAATATCCTCAAAATGTTATCCATATTATCAGGATCAGCCTTATCGCTTTCCAGGGAAATTTTTCTCAGTTTGAAAATAAAGATGATCCACAGCGAAAAATATATAATCATCCTTATAAAGTAAAAAGGGATATTTAAAAAAACCGATTTATGCTGCAATACAGGATCAGCGGCAACTATCTCATTGTTCGCCCAATGGTAAATATCCCTGACACCAAAGAAGAGGATAAGGAAAAACACGGAAGCAAAGGGGATATACATCATCATAGCCTCAGAAACTCTCTGGAATCCTGATGCCCAGCCCGACTGCGATATGTTCTGAATAACAAAGAAAAAGAGTCCTCCCATTGCGAGTGACAGAAAATAATAATTAACTATCAGGTAATTAGCCCAGGTCAGTCTGGGATCTGAAAGCAGACCCAGAATGAAGGTAAGAATCCCAATGCAAATCAAAATTGCAGTTGCTATTTTAAAATTCCTGGAAACAATTAGCTGTTCCTTCATTATTCTGGCTTTTTGGCTGTGAATTACCACTATTTTCAAAAACCGGTACTTCTTCTTCCCGCAGACCGGTCGTGAATATTATTTTTTCTTCTCTTCCTGAAGTTTCCTTATGTATAATACCAGCTTCCACCTGTCATCGGGTCTGATCTGTGATCCATGAGCTCCCATCGATCCAAAACCCAGTGTGATTGTATGATAAATCTCCCCGTCTTTCAAACGTGCTGCATTATCCGATACAAGAGTACGTGGCTGCATAGGGTATAAACCGCTGGTATAAAGATGACCGTCACCCTCTCCTCCGGCTCCGTGGCATCCTATACAGAAAGTAGTATATACGGCTTTACCTCTGTCAAGGACTTCAGCATCCGGGGGATATGGATTTTTCAGCTCTTCTCCTGCCTTTCGCCTCGATTCAGGATCAATTGTATATTCAAACGGGGTAAATCCCCGGGGAACAGTTCCCGGAACCGGAACTCTCATTGTCATTCCATCACTGAAGTTCGGATTTTTCGTAAATGTCTCATAAGCAGTAGAATAAAACATGTCAGGAAAATAATCCCACCCCGGATCATTCCTGTCTCTGTTACAGCTTAAAAGAACAGCTGATAAGAAAATCAGAAAAACCACTTTATAATTATTTCCCTGCATAAACAAATATTTCATGAAGCAATCTTTTCAAATTTCTTATCTATAATCTCAATGGCACCCTGTTCTTCCATTAACTTTCCTGCCCTTTCAGCAGAAGCAGCATCCATAATTTCAGTTTCGACAACTATCACAAACTTGTCATCCGTTGCTCTATGGTCGAAGATTGTGTTTTCACGCCCCGGGAACAGCTTCGACCTGGCCGAAAACAGGGCAAGACTGGCAATAGTAACTGTAAAAATGGTCAGGACAATTGTTACGACAATAAATGAAGGAAAGGAATTAAACGGTTTGCCTCCATAGACAATCGGCCAGTCGACTACTGATGTATAATAGAGGAATGCCAGTGTTGCAATAATTGCAAACAAGCCGAAGAAATAAGCTGCTGTAGGCAGTCTCGACCTGCGCTTTAAAAGGTGAAATACTTCATGAACCGGATATGGAGTAAATACATCGTGAATTTGAAATTCCTGCTCCTGTAAATTTTTAATGCCGGAGATAAATTTCTCTTCGTCACTGAAAATCCCTATTTTGAAAGTCCTTGTCATAACCGGGTCCTGTTAATCCTCTTGTTTATTTCCAATATGAGCCACACTTTTTAGTTCGCTGATGGCCATCATCGGAATATATCGCATGAACAGCAATACCCCGATGCCAAATAGCCCAAGAGTTCCTACAAATACACCTATATCTATTGGAGTTGGAGTATATGAGGCCCAGTTAGAAGGCAGGTAGTCCTTGTTGAGAGATGTTATTACTATGTTAAATCGTTCAAGCCACATCCCTATATTTATGGAAAGAGAAACCATCAGAAGCCAGATCCAGTTTCTTCTTATCTTCCTGAACCAGAAAAGTTGAGGGATTACTGCATTACAAACAATCATCCCCCAGAATTGCATTGTATATTCTCCTGTGATCCTGTTCCTGAAAAATGTAAACATCTCAAATTCATTGCCTGAGTACCATGCGATAAATACTTCGGATAAATATGCGGTCCCCATAATAAGGGAAATGAAGATAAGTATCCTTGCTATTGCATCAAGGTGGTTATCAGTGATGTAATCGGTAAGATGGTAAATTTTCCTGATAAGAACCATCAGGGTCATAACCATCGCAAATCCTGAAAATATAGCTCCCACAACAAAAAAAGGAGGGAATATTGTTGAATGCCATCCGGGTTCTATCCCTACGGCAAAATCGGTTGCAACAATCGAGTGAACGGACACAACAAGTACAGCAGCTATACCTCCAAGAATAAAACTCAGTGATTCATACCTTATCCAATGGCGGCTTGACCCTGTCCATCCCAGGCTAAAAAATGCGTATAAAGCTTTCCTGATTTTTGAAGTCGATTTGTCACGAACTGTTGCCAGGTCAGGTAACATTCCCAGGTACCAGAACGATGCTGAAATCAGAAGATAAGCAGTAATAGCGGTAAAATCCCAGAAGAGCGGTGAGTTGAAATTCACCCATAAAGGTCCGCGTGTATTTGGATAAGGGAAAATGTAAAAAGCAAGCCATACTCGTCCCATATGCAAAGCAGGGAACAGAGCAGCAGAAATTACAGCAAAAACAGTCATGGCTTCAGCAGCCCTGTTAATAGAGGTTCTCCATTTCTGTCTGAGTATTAAAAGAAATATCGAAAACGCAGTTCCCGCATGTCCGATACCGATCCACCACACAAAATTGACGATTGCCCATCCCCATCCGACTGTATTATTTACACCCCAGGTCCCTATCCCCTTATAAACAGTTATGTAGATTGAATAAAACCCATAAATCCCGGCAGCAGTTGAAATTCCGAAAACAATTGGCCACCATAATCCCAGCCTGACTTCCATGGGAGCAATTACATCCCTGGTAATCTGACCAAATGTCTTATTACCTTCAACAAGCGGACCTCTGATTTTACTGTTATACATTAATTACCTTCTTACTTTTATTAAGTTTGCTTATCATTATTCCTGACTTTGGTAAGATACCCTGTCGAGGGCAAAGTATGAAGCTCTTCAAGCAGATGATAACATCTCGGATCGTTGAATAATTTCGATACTTTACTATTCGTATCGTTCAGGTTGCCAAAAACTATGGCTCCCGAGGGGCAAGCCTGCATACAGGCCGGCTTTATCTCCAGATCGCTTAGTGTCCTGTTTTCCAGCTTGGCCTGCAGCTTTTTCTCCTGGATCCTCTGAACACAATATGAACACTTCTCAACGACCCCTCTTTCTCTTACAGTTACATCCGGATTTAAAACCATCTTGCCCAGGTCTGAAACTGTATTAAAATCGAAAACCTTATTATTGGTATAGCGGTACCAGTTAAATCTTCTTACCTTATAGGGACAGTTATTTATGCAATATTTAGTCCCAACGCACCGGTTGTATGTCATCTGGTTCAGGCCTTCGCTGCTGTGATTAGTGGCTGAAACCGGGCAGACATTTTCACAGGGAGCATTATCGCATTGCTGGCATGCCAGCGGTTGGAAATATACTTTCGGGTCATCAGGATCATCTGAATAATATCGGTCAATTTTTATCCAGTGCATGATCCTTCTTTTTATTACCTCCTCTTTTCCGACAACAGGTATATTGTTTTCAGCCTGACAGGCAATAACACATGAATTACACCCGATGCACGCGTTCAGGTCTATCGCAAGGCCCCAGTAAAAACCATCATATTTTACATCCGGATAAAGAGTTTCATGCTTTGATTCGAATTCCTTGTGAAACTCATTTCCCGAGGAGGGGTCATCCATATATTTATCAATGGTGGTTTCACGCACAATAGGTCTGCCTTCCATTGAATAGTGAACCTGGGTAAGAGCCAGTTTTCTCTTCTGTGAGGTCTTTTCTAATTTATCAGCCCTGAAACCATATATACGACTACCCTCATCTATCCTGACAAAGGGGTACATATTTACTCCAATATCGTTACAGACAGGGCCGCATTGCGTATGCCCGTAGCCCGGGGATACTGAAATTGTTCCATCAGCTTGTCCAGGCTGAAGAAATACCGGAAGTATAAGGTTATCCGTTAATTTAATCATATCTCCTGTCAGAACACCCAGTTTTTCTGCGTCACTGAGGGACATGGCAGCAACATTTTCCCAACACTGCTTTGATACAGGGTCCGGCAGTTCCATTAACCAGGGGTTATTTGCATGCATCCCGGTTCCCAGTGCCACACTTTCAATAATTACAATTTCATATCCTCTGTCAACCTCTTTTTCAGGAACTTTAATTGCGCCTGGAAGGACATTTTTATTAAATGCAACAGATTTATTTGCCGGAATATCATAACTGAATACGCCATTTCCCAGGGAGTCATTCCAGAATTTTCTGAAATCGGAAACCCCTGAGTGCGGAAAGAATTCCTTTTCCCAGTTAGCAACCAGGTAATCGTGATAGTTAAGCTTGTTTCCTGACCATTTTAATAATGAATCCTGAAAAGCGCGTGTATTAAAAAGCGGGTTTATGCAAGGCTGACTCAAGCTGAGGTGTCCGGGTACTATCTCTGCATCATCCCATGACTCAAGAAAGTGATGAACAGGACACTCATAGACAGCAGTTCCTACAGTCTCGTTTAGAGCAGCTGCCATATTAATTGTTAGTACAGTATTCTTCATCCCTTCCAGAATCTTTTCTGAACCAGGATAGTCAAATACAGGATTGACGTTGTACATTAACAGAGCTTTTACCTTGCCTGCAACTAAATCGCTCACAAGATCGTCCATGCTGCTGTCGATTCCTGAAGCAATTCTTATATTTTTATTCAGATCAATGCAATCAGTATAGTTACCTAATAATGAATTAATCGCATTAACAATGATCTGTATTTCAATATTATTGGTACCGGATATCACTATTGACTTCCCCTTTGATTCAATAAGTCTGTCGGCAAGATCTGAAAGGTCTTCTCTGAATGAGACCGACGGAAAAGTTTCCGCGCCGCTCTTTTGAGCAATCCTGTTATACAAATCGATAAGAAGAATTTTTTCTTCAGATGGTTTTATTTTTACTCTTTTATCAGCATTGGCACCTGTAAGACTCATTCCCGATTCGTATTGAATGTGTTTCAGCATATTTTTCTCACCGTTATCGAGCTTCCTGCGGGAGACATAACCGGGAATAAAATGAACAGGTGAAACCCACGTCCCTAAAAAGTCCGCATTTAAAGAAACCACAAGGTCTGAATTGCTGAAATGATATTCAGGAATTACCTCTTTCCCAAAACATGCTGCATTAGCTTCAAGAATAGCAGAGCAGGAGACCGCATCATACTGTACCCATCTGAAATTCCTGCATCCTGTTCCAAATTCATTAATCAGCTTAATGGTGGAGGGTGAAATAATGCTTGAGGTTAACAATACAATCTGGCCTCCCTCTTTGTTGATTTCTTCCAGTTTACTGATTATGCCCGCGTCAACAGTTTCCCAGGATGTTTCCCGGCTGTTTATTGTTGGATATTTCAGCCTGGCATCATCATACAGGCTTAAAACGGATGCCTGGACTCTTGCAGTTGTACCTTCCCCGTTGAATGATGAAAGAAGGTTACCTTCTATTTTTATTGGCCTGCCATCCCTGGTCTTTACAAGGATACCGGAATATTCATGACCATCGTAAAATGTTGACGCATAGTATAGAGCTTTCCCAGGAGTAATTTCAGGCGGCTGTATTATATAAGGTAATGCATGCTGAACCGGTCTTCTGCAACTTGCAAGAATTGCTGCTGAGGCAAAACTAAAACCAAAGACTTTCAAAAAATTCCTCCTGGAGGTACTTTTGTTCATAATATCATCTTCAAGCAGGCTGAGCAACGGATTCCTCTCTTCCTCTCTGGTCATTTCATTAATGACAGGCAGATCTTCAATTTTCCCTGATTTGTTCCGGCTTTTTTTCATATATCTGCACCTTTCAATAACCTGTTACTAATAATGGCACTTCATACATTCCCTTCCACCTATCATTTCAACAGTAACACTGTCTAAAACACCTTTTTTCATCTTTTCAGCCAATTCCCTGTATTGTGTATAAAATTTATTGTCTCCGAAATTGATTTTCCTGGTTCTGTGACAATCGAGACACCATCCCATTGATAAATCATGCACCTGGACAATGACATCCATCTCCTCAACTTTTCCATGGCATTCCTGGCATGCAACATCTCCGGCGCCGACATGCTGGGCATGACTGAAAAAGACATGATCCGGCAGATTATGTACTTTAATCCACTCAATTGGTTGCATGTGCTCATGAGCGTTGACAATCTTTGCAATTTCTGTAGCTCCTGATCTTGTTCCGTTTCTTACCAAAAGGTGACAATTCATACAAACATTTTCAGGGGGAAATCCAGCTGTCTTACTATATGGCGCTGAACTGTGACAATAGATACAATCCGTACCATTTTGTCCCGCATGGATCTTATGTGAAAATTTTACAGGCTGCAGAGGGGAATAATTTTGGGAACGTCCCAGAGCAATAGCATCGACAACCAGCGTATTTGTAATAAAAATAAATGAAGAAAAAAGTATTACATAGCTTATCCAGCGATGTTTTATTTTTTTTGTGATTATCAGATCGGTAATTGAACCCAAAAAGAGAATTGATGCAATTATAAACAACAGAAGATTTGTAATTACAGGCTTATCTGGTTTGAGGCCTATACTAACCAATTGATCCATATAGGCTTTTATCATCATTATGTCTTCAGGTGTCAGCTGAAATCCTTTATGTACCTGCATCAATTTCTTTCCGGTAGGACTAAGAAGTACTTTGCTCAGATCCACTGCACTTTTATCGAGGTACTTCTGAGAAATTTCGAGCGCATCAGGGTTCCAGTTCAAAGTGTCAGAGACTCTCGTATTATGACATCCGGCACAATTAATTGATTTAGAGCCAGGGTAAGCTAAGCCAAAGAAAAGCCGTTCCCCCCTGATAATATCTTCTGCAGTAAAAGTCCTTGATTTATAAATGATTGAATCAACTTCCTGAAAAACATTTGACTGAGCTGGAAGGAATAGAGAGAATAAAAAAATTGAAAGGAAGAAATATTTAAACTTTTCAGAAGAAAATATTTTATGCATAAATACCGGAATTTAATCGATCCTTCCCTTAGTCAGTTCTGTCAATTTCAAAAATATAAAAATGATCAGAAAATCTATAATGAAATTGATATTTATTCCATTCTTTTAAATGGCCCCCTGAAAATAATTAATTCCTCTACCTGTTTCTCATAAAATTCGGGAGTTTTCAAACCGAACAATTATTCTGTCATACTTGTTTAATAGAAATAATGATACGGCAATGAAAGACTTCTATCTTAAGATATTTACTCTGGCAATATTGCTTTTTTCTTCCTTACAGGGACAAAGTCAGAAGATCGAATATATTAAAGTGCCAGAGCTTGAAAAGATCCTGAATAACAAGGAGAATAAGCTTTTTGTGATAAACTTCTGGGCAACATGGTGCCCTCCCTGCGTAAAAGAGTTCCCGGTCTTTATAAAAGTCTCGAAAGAATATGATACTACGAAAGTGAAATTCATTATGGTTAGTCTCGATTTCCCAAGCCAGGCAGAAACAAAGCTAATTCCCTTTTTGAAGAAAAATAATGTCTCGCTAAAGGTTGCCTTGATGACAGATCTTGATTATAATTCGTGGATTGACAAGGTAGATGGCTCATGGCAGGGAGATATTCCAGCTACTCTAATATTCAATAATATGAAAAAGCGAAGATATTTCCATCCGGGAGAGATGAATGTAACCGGATTGAAACAAATACTAAATGAATATCTGTAAAAGTTTACATCAGTTTAATAAAAAAAATTAATCAGTCATGAAAAAGTTAATATTATTATTTGCCGTTACTATTATACTGACAGATGTAACGATTGCAACAGAGCCCTATAAGGCAGGTGATTATGCTTCAGATTTCAACCTGAAAGATGTGAACGGGAAGATGGTATCTCTTTCCGGTTTTAAGGATGTAAAAGGATTTATTGTGGTCTTTATGTGTAATACCTGTCCTGTCGTAAAGAAATATGAACAAAGAATAATAGACCTGAATAAACAGTTCAGCGGAAAAGGATATCCTGTTGTCGCAATAAACAGCAATGATAAGAATGTCTCTCCTGGTGATTCTTTTGAAGAAATGCAGAAAACAGCAAAAAGCAAAGGATACAGTTTTGAATATCTTTATGATGAGTCCCAGGATGTTGCAAGGGAGTATGGCGCAACCAATACACCTCATGTTTATGTACTTTCCAGGCAAGGAGACAATCTGACGGTTGAATATGCCGGCGCTATAGACAATAATGCCGATGATGGATCAAAGGCTGATAAACATTATGTTCAGGACGCAGTAAATGCTCTCCTAAAAGGAGAAGAAGCTCCCGTTGCAGGAACCAAAGCTGTCGGATGTGGTATTAAATGGAAAAGGACCTGATTATAGAGTAATCCCTACTTTCCCTTTTGAAACTCTAACAATTATTCATTTGTTTCATAGAGACGAAGTCTGTTTTTGAGCATAGTAATTTCATCCTGCAAAGAGATTATTCGCTGCAATAAATGAGTAATGGTTTCAATACCTTCCAGATTAATGTCCAGCTCATAATAAAAGCGTATATACTTTTCTAATAGCTGACATTGTTCAGAATCAATAAACTCTGTTTCTTTGATTGAAGAAATTTCTATCAATCCATTTTGTTGTAATGAACTGATAAATGAAACCTCTATATTGTGCCGGGCACAGAATTCATCAACCTTTATTAAATATTCTGTTTGCATTGTTTTCATTTTAAGATTTAGAATCAGACAATTCAGTGAATAAAATTCTTTGCTTTTCAGTTAGATTTGTTGGGATCTTTATTACATAGGTTACAAATAAATCTCCAAACTGGCCTTCATTTTTATAAACCGGGAAACCCTTGCCTTTTAGTTTTATTTTACTTCCATTTTGAGTTTCGGGCTTTACTTTTAATTTTACTTTCCCGTTCAATGTATCAATTGTGATTTCCCCGCCCAGTACAGCCTTGAATAAATCTAGATTTACAGTAGTATATAAGTCATTACCTAAACGCTTAATTCCGGGATGATTGGCAATGGAAAATGTAATATATAAATCACCATTGGGCCCGCCATTTACTCCCTGTCCGCCATGTCCTTTAATCTTAATTGTCTGACCGTTTTCAATTCCCGCAGGGATAGTGATTCTTATGTTTTTCCTGTTAACTGTTAACGTTTGTTTATGAGTTTTGAATGCCTCACTAAGGTCGAGATGCAACTCAGCATTGTAATCTTCTCCTCTGAATTTAATCTGTCTGCTTTTGCCGGCACCAGGAGATCCTCCAAACATAGATTCAAAAAAATCAGAAAAATCTCCTTCGTATTGTGCCCCCGAAAACCGTTGTCCCCGAAAATCTGATGATTGCCCTTGTTGTTGTTTTGCCTTTTCAAATTGTTCGGCATGCTGCCAATCCTTTCCGTATTGATCATATTTCTTGCGTTTTTCGGGATCGCTCAATACTTCATTAGCTTCATTGATCTGCTGAAAATTCCTTTTAGCATCCTTATCATTGGGGTTTAAATCAGGATGATATTTCCTTGCCAGTTTCCGATAGGCTGTTTTAATCTCATTTTGAGTTGCCGTTTTATCTATTCCTAATATTTTATAATAGTCTATGAAAATCATCTATTTATTGAATTGTTTCGGTTTTAACCGGGTCAAAAATCTTGTAGGCAAGTAGTTTCACACGGTCATTAAGGAGAAACCACAATAAGGCATAACCCCAAACGAATCCTGCCCAACCCCATCCGAGTGGTGTCATAAAAAACCCATAGACGGCTATCAATGTAGCAACGGTTTGCGTACCAAGTACTGCCACCCATAAAATTCTTGCCGGTCGTATGGACCAGAAGGGACCACGGGTACGAGTCAGGAAAATAGTCAGATGTCCGGCTACCGATAATTTCAAATACATTAATGTCTGGATATGCGGGCGATCAAGATGAAAGACACGTTCGCCCAGGTAAAACAAGCCAAAAGCAGCGACGACACCAATGATTCCCAATACCGTGGATATACCCAGTACCATCCGCATATTCCAGGCCTCTGGCTGATCTTTGTAATGCACGTTGTCATAGGCGATGGACAGTATGGCACCATCGTTAAGCAACGCCAGCATAACGATCATTACAGCGGTTAATGGATAAAAGTTGAAGATCAGGATCGCCAGAGTCATAAAGAACAGGACACGTAAGGTCTCAGCAATACGATAGATCGCATAACTGTTCATTCGTTGGAAGATGCGACGACTTTCTTTTATTGCGTCAATAATTACCGACAAGCCAGGTTTCAGCAGTACTATGGCAGCAGCAGCACGAGCTGCGTCTGTTGCTTCCGAAACAGCAATACCGCAATCGGCTTTTTTTAGTGCAGGAGCATCATTCACTCCATCGCCTGTCATGCCAACGATGTGGCCAAGCTTCTGCAAGACATCCACAATATGAAATTTATGTTCAGGGAATACCTGAGCAAAACCATCGGCATTCTCAATAGATTCTTTTACCGCGTTTGTCTCCTTATGCTTTGAGTCGCCCAGGCCGCCGGCATCCAGAATGTTTGAGCCCATGTCTAACTTCTTGGCAGTTTCCTGGGCAATCGCCAACGCATCACCAGTAACCATCTTGATCTTTACTCCCATAGCTAATGCTGTTGCTATGGTTTCCTTTGCGTCCTCACGTGGCGGATCGAACAATGGCAAAACACCGATAAATTGCCATTTACCATCTCCTTCAGCACGGGCAACACCTAATGAACGAAAGCCGCGCGCAGCAAATTCATTAACCGCTTTATCAACCGAGGACTTAACATCCCCTGCATTGGCTGCTAATTCCAAAATCACCTGGGGTGCTCCTTTTGTCACTTTAAATGTTTTGCCATCTTTTCCCTTGACAGTAGCTTCAGTGCGCTTATGTACCGGATCGAATGGTTGGAAATGAACCACATCATATCCTTTCAATGCATCCTTTTCTTTCAGACCACCAAGTACAGCCAGGTCAATAGTATCATTATTCTCGGCACGCGATGACAGGGCACCATTGAGGATCAACTGATCCGGAGAAATATTATCTACGCAGAACGGATCACCAAGAGTAAGCTTGTTCTGAGTCAAAGTACCAGTCTTATCTGAGCACAATACATCCACACCAGCCAATTCTTCAATGGCTACCAGCCGGCTCACTATTGCCTCTTTCTTTGCAAGCAGACGGGCCCCAACAGCCATCGTCACCGACAACACTGTAGGCATAGCTACAGGGATAGCGGCAACTGTTAACACAAGTGCAAACTGCAGCGTGGTAAGTAATTTATCTCCCCTGAAAAGTGCTACAGTAATAATCACTGCCACGAGGGCTACCGCCAAAATTATAAGATAATTACCGATCTTTAAAACTGCTTTTTGAAAATGACTGACAGTATGCGCCTCCTGAACCAGTTGTGCGGTCTTACCAAAGTAGGTGTTAGCGCCTGTTCCATAGACCATTGCCCCTATTTCACCCTGGCGAATGATAGAACCGGAAAACACTGTTTCTCCGGATTTACGGGAAGCAGGGAGCGATTCACCTGTCAGGGCCGATTGATCAACTTCTACAGGATCACCGTCCAGTAAGCGGGCATCTGCGGGAACAATGTCGCCGAGACGTAAGCGTATAACATCACCGGGAACCAATTCGCGTGCCGGGGGATTGACCCACTTCCCATCACGTTTCACCCTGGCTTTGACCGCCAGTTTAGCCTTCAGAGCTTCGATGGCACTACCGGCTTCCCGCTCCTCCCAAAACCCTACCAAACCGTTTGCCAGGAGTAAAACCAGTATGATGCCAAAGTCAGGCCAATGCCGGGCAACTGCCGAAAGAATCACGGCCGCTTCGATCATCCATGGGATTGGACCCCAGAAATATGATAGAAATTTCAGGAACGGATTTGTTTTCTTCTCTTCAATCTCATTAGGTCCATATTGAGTCAGTCGTTTCTGTGCCTCTTCCTGAGTGAGGCCCTCAGGTGAGGAACCAAGCTTTGCCTGAAGTTCCAACATTGGAAGGGTTTTCAGATCTTCTTTTGGATTGGGTTTTGATTCAGGTGTCCTTGGTTGTACATTGTTTTGTTTCATAATTATATTCTTCTTGTTTATTCGTCTTATTCACTTGTTCAATATAGTTTATCCTTTATATTATCTGGTGAAGCCGAATAAACTAATTCATAATCATTAGATAATAATTTTTTATCTTTATTCTGGTATTCCAACTGACTTAAAAGATGAGTTATGAGAGCTATATGGGTCGCTTTTTTCTTATCTGCATTAACCACAAACCATGGAGCTTGCTTGAAATTAGTTCTCAGCAACATTTCATTCCGGGCTTTGGAATAATCTTTCCAGTATTTCTGAGCTTCCTTATCAATAGGGCTTATTTTCCACTGTTTAAGCGGATCAGTTTCGCGGTCCTTTAGCCTTTTTTCCTGTTCTTTTTTGCTGACATCGAGATAATATTTAAGAACAATGAAGCCTGCATCAGCAAGCATCTTCTCAAATAATTCAACCTCAATAAAAAATGATTTGTACTCTTTTTCTGTACAGAAACCCATCACTTTTTCCACCCCTGCCCGGTTATACCAGCTTCGGTTCAGTAGTACAAATTCACCAGATACCGGCAAATGAATGGAGTAACGTTGGAAATACCATTCAAGCTGCTGCCGGTCAGATGGTTTACCCAATGCCACAACTATTGTTTCGCGTGGACTGAGGTGTTTGATAATCCTTTTAATAGTTCCATCTTTACCGGCCGCATCTCTTCCTTCCAGTATTACCAGCAATTTGAGATTGGTTGAGATAATCTCCTTTTGCAACTTAACCAACTCAATATAAAGCTTGTGCAAAATTTTCTTTTTCTTCTCCTTTGTCATGATCCTGATTTTAAGATTATTAATATTTTATGAGAAATAAATATTTTTCTATATCTTGCTGACCTTCATCATGTTTGTTCTTCCATGAAGATTAAGAGGAGTGCTGCCTACATGTATCACACAATCACCCTCTGTTAACAGTTTTTTATCCCTAAGCATCTCTATTGAGTCCTGAATTGCCTTGTCTAAATCGTTGTATGTATGTAAATAAAATGGTCTGATTCCCCATACCAGTGAAATTTTATGCAAAAGTTTTTTGTTATTGGTAAATGCATAAATACTGGCTTCAGGTCTATGACTTGATATTCTGATTGCAGTATACCCGGAATGTGTAAATGCAATTATTGCTTTTGCTCGCATTTGTTGGGCTAATTGTGATGCATGAAAGCAAATAGAATCGGCAGGAAATGTAGTAGAACCTTCAATGGGAGCATGCTGTTTATTAAAAGGATTCCCGTGATTCTCAGTATAATCAATAATCCTTTGCATGCTGTTTATAGTTTCTACAGGATATTTACCAACAGAAGTTTCCCCGCTAAGCATCAAAGCATCAGCACCATCGAGTACGGCATTAGCCACATCATTGGCTTCGGCCCTCGTGGGCCTGAAATTTATAATCATGCTTTCCATCATCTGTGTTGCAACAATTACCGGTTTTGAGCGCATAATACATTTTTCAATAATTAATTTTTGTATTAAAGGAACCCGATCAAAGGAAACTTCCACCCCCAGGTCACCGCGGGCAACCATCACCCCATCAGCTAAGTCGATAATCTGATCTAATTCAAGGAGAGCTTCAGGTTTTTCAATTTTTGCAATAACACCGGCATGACCCTTTTTTTTCTTTATGAGATTTTTCAGTTCAAGAATATCAGAAGCTTTACGTACAAACGATAATGCGATCCAGTCAACATTATGGTCCAGTGCAAAAACAGCATTCGAAATATCTTCATCAGAAAGGCATGGAAGAGAAACTTTTGTATCAGGCAGGTTTACACCTTTGTTTGAAGAAAGCGGACCTCCATAAATTACCTTCGCTTTAACAGTATCATTTTTATTAGATTCTATCACTTCCAGCTTTATTTTACCATCGTCAATGAGTATTGTTTCACCTGGATTAACGTCCATTGGAAATTCCTTATAACTCATATAAATATGGTCTTTTGTGCCAATACATTTTTCAGTGACAAAAGTTATAATATCACCTGTTCCCAGATTGAGAAGGTCGTTTTCAATTTTGCCCACCCTCAGCTTCGGCCCTTGCAAATCTGCCAGAATTGAAACATTAGTTCCTAATTCCAGGTTTGATTGTTTAATAATGTTTATCAGCTTCAGATGTTCATCTTTTGTAGAATGAGAAAAATTTAATCTGAATACATCAACACCCTCATTAATCATTTGAAGAATTATGCCTTTACTGTTTGATGCAGGACCTAATGTTACTATTACCTTAGTTTGTGAATGCATTTGTCTCATAGTTACCTCTTTTATTAATTTCCCATTTTAAAAAGAACTGAAACCAGGTTAGTAATTCAATAATTTAGAAGGACTATAAATCAATGGTTTTAATGATTTTCTTTAATGTATTGGCAGAATTTTTAAATAACTCCTGCTCTTCCTCTGAAAGTTCAAGTTTAAGGTATTGCTCAACCCCATTTATACTGACCCGGGATGGAATACTTAAACATATATCACTGATGCCATAATAATCAGTGATCAGCGTGGAAACAGGTAAAATAGAATTCTCGTTTCGTACAATAGAGCGTGTTATTTTGACCAGTGTGAGCGCAATGGAATAATTAGTGGCGCCTTTTGCCTGTATAATCTTGTATGCTGCATTCTTTACTTTCTCAAATATTCCTGATAATTCTTTTTTAGCAATGCCGGGGTGAACATAGCCAGAACAATACTTTTCGATATCCATACCCCCAATGGTTGCATTACTCCATACAGGAAGCTCACTGTCTCCATGTTCACCGATAATATAAGCATGTATATTGCCGGTATCTACTTTATAATACTCACTTATCATATACTTTAATCTTGCTGTATCGAGCACTGTTCCTGAGCCGATAACCTTATTCGAAGGCAAGCCGGATAATTTTAAAGTAACATAAGTAAGTATGTCCACAGGGTTGGTTACAACCAGAAAAATCGAATTCCCTGCAAATTTTGTAATAGCAGGTATTATGTCTTTAAATAATGCGACATTACTATGTACCAGATCGATTCTGGTTTGCCCGGGCTTTTGTCTTACACCTGCCGTGATTACAACAATATCTGCATCTATGCAACCTTCAAACCCTGCTGCATAGATTTTTGTAGGATGAGCAAAACTTAAGCCATGATTCAGATCCATGACTTCACCTTCCGTGAGTAATTCATTTTTGTCAACCAGAACAATTTCTCTGGCTAATCCGCTGATCATTAGTGCAAAGGCAAATGTGCTCCCCACATTCCCGGCACCAATTATTGCAATTTTTGGTTTTAAGGATTCCATAATTGTTTTTTATTGTCTGCCAGGTGTCAGCAGCGATTTCATTTGCGGTACCGTATTATTCAATTTTTCATTATTAGTGACGATTCCCTATATCTTCTACAATTAACATTTACTTTATCAAGTGGTTCAAAAAGTATTAGTGTATTTTGGAAAATTTACTTTATATTAATCCTCCGGATCCAATTCAGATTTGACCTCTTTGGGATCCGGATAATCTCCCGGTAATCTTTTAAATAAACCTTTTCTGTCTTTACGGTTTCTTTTAATCAGAAAGATTATTAAGACAAAAAAAGCTAACACAAATATTATAATAATAACCAAATTCTTTTCCATAGCATAATTTTTCCAAAATTCATTACCTTAAACTTAATTTATATTACATTTTTATTGAAAAAAGTTATATCATTTACACATTCCCCAAATTATAACACTTTATATTCTGCATTACACTTTTGCATCCTGCTTGTCCGCAACTCCTTCTGGCGGCAAAATATCCGGCAAATCAAGACGTGCAACGCCAATTTTGTTGTCAGCCATACCATAATAAACATCGAAGAGGTCTGGCAAGCCAAGATCGTCACGACGGTCAATGCCGGTAGGAAAAACTACATTTGAAATAGTGCCCTGGCGTTCTTGTTTTAGTTCTGGTTTCAATACCGGTTCCAGAGAACGATAGTGTATCATTTGCGGATGATATTTTGATAACACCATCACACCGGCCGAATAACATAAATGCTTCCCCTCTTTGCAAAGTCAGGATCCCATTTTTCTTTTTCTTTATTTGGAGCTTGCTGTCCTAAAGCGGAAAATGTTATCTGGCTCCCACGGTCTTCAATTTCCTCTCCCCATAGCTTTTTAATCTTGAAACCTGCTGATTCGATGGACTTATTTAATGAACTGATAATTTTCTTTTTTTCATTAGCGGTAAAGTCTTCGGAATAGATTTTTTTCCAATCCTTGCCATATTGGTAAAACTTTGTACCGCAGGTAGGAAGGATTGACAGGTTCTCCAGCCTTTTATCATGGGGTAGGCCGGAAAGCACTTGTTTTTCAAACTGCAACCAGTCGCCTCCTGAAATCACGGCAACCTTTACTACGCTGAGCAGGTCATGAATTAGTGCAGACATTTCAGCATCAAGAGATGATTTGCTCTCTGCAAGAGTACCGTCCAGATCAAAAACAATTAATTTTTTTACCATACTTTCCCCCATAAATTTTTGCGATCTCAATTAGAGTTTCATGTCATGATCTTTCAATTGATGCATTGTATTTGCCGCAGCATGCAGCCCGGTTACAACTTGCACGATGATACAGAGCCTGTTGCGCTGCTGACACAAGGCAGCATAACGGGCCAATGCACGTGCGTTAGCCTCTATACAACCACGGCTGGGAAGACCATTTCCGATGTCAATCACAGCCCTCCACTTGGCAAAACGGGCGCCCATTTGAAAATATTCCCGGAATGATTCCCATATCGGTGATGGCTTTAATAAATAAAGTTCCGTTTTTTTTCCTCTGCCTGATCGTTTCGTCGTAGAGGATAAGACCACTATTACATTCACCCAGACCAGGTGTTGTTATAATCATTTCCCGATAGGAACGCCGGAACTCCTCTGTCTGAGGAATCCCTGCCGCTCCAAATCTTTTATTGCAGGTTGGATTACTTTCATCAATGGCCAGCAGACCTTTGTCGTCGGCTACCAGTGACTTTGCAGTTTTTATAATCTCTTTTAAATTCATCTTATATACCTCAGTGATTTTGTCAACAATCAATCGATTGTTTTCATTCATATCTGCTGGAAGATAAGTGAAGAAATTTTCTCTATTGCCTCTTCATCTCTTTTTCCAGAGCCGCTATTTTCGCAAGGCGTCTTTTGAATCTTTCATCTCCCATGAAATGAGCGTTCAGAAACGTCCGGACTAAATCCCAGGATAGGGCATATCCTGTGACTTGTCCTCCCAAACACATAACATTCATGTCATCGTCCTCCACTCCCTGATGAGCAGAAAAGTAATCTGTGATTAATGCAGCACGTACACCATGAACTTTATTGGCTGCAACGCAAGCCCCTACGCCGCTTCCACAGATAGCCAAACCTCGTTCGACATCACCCCTGGCCACTGCTATGGCAAGAGGTACTACAAAATCCGGATAATCATCATCTATAACCAGCTCATCAGCGCCGAAGTCTTCTACCTCATAACCGGCTTCCTTAAGTGCAGCGATCAGCTGAACTTTCAATTCAAAC
>Ga0315542_1000233_pt1 | contig 33372 bp, 29 predicted proteins | sample SalMarSW160120MG_FD_202541 | JGI IMG/M metagenome (GOLD analysis project Ga0315542, IMG submission 202541) | Salt marsh sediment microbial communities from the Plum Island Ecosystem LTER, Massachusetts, United States - Salt Marsh Sediment SW1601-20 ...
CATAGCTCTCCCCGAATCAAATGTCCGGTGTTCCAGTATACTGGTTTTCCGGCGTAATGATAATGTTTCCATACTCGTCGATGAAGCCTGAAAAACAGGGAAGGATAAGAGCGGTCGATATGGATTCCTCAATAATGCAAGGTCCGATAATCTCACTGCCGGTTGCCAGATCCTCCCGCTCATAGACCGGCACTTCCTGCCATCCGGTTCCGTCAAAGTAGACATTTCTTTTGGCTTTCCACCCTTTTTGAACCAACGTGGACCTTTCTCCTCTCGCGAGTGAGATCGGGGGATTCTTCCCCCTGACCTGTACCCGCAGGTTGACAAATTCCACCGTCTCCTGTGGTTCGGAATAGGAATAGACCTTCTGGTGCAACTGATGAAAACTTGTTACTATCTTCTGAACAGCCTTCCTGGACAATTCATCTGCGGTTTTTACCGGGGTATTGAGTTCCCACGACTGTCCTTCGTAGCGCAGATCCGCAGACCAGCTGACCTCAATAGCCTCTTCTGCGATTTTTTCATCGATCAACTGTCCGGTACCCTTCTTTTCCATCTCCTTGAAGTACTGAAGCAGTTCCCTAGGGTCGATCTCGTAGTCCTTTTTGGCCAAGGTTCTCACATAGTCGTGTTCAAGGTCAGCAACAGACATGCCCACTGCTGAAAAATTGCCGCTCATGGGGGGGACAATCACCCGGGGCATGTTCAGCTCCCTTGCTATATCCACTGCATGCAGGGCTGCCGCGCCTCCCATTGTAATAAGGGCGAATTCCCGGAGGTCATACCCCCTCTCAACAGAATTCCCGCTTATCCCCTTGGCCATATTCGCATTTACGATGCGGATAATTCCCGCGGCCGCCTCCTCCAAAGAAAGGGCCATTCTGTCGGCCACATGTTTCCTGATAGCCTTCTCCGCCTTTTCGGGATAAAGGGGCAACTGTCCTCCCAAAAAATAGTCCGGATTGAGACGCCCCAGCACCAGGTTCGCATCAGAGACCGTGGGAAGGGTACCGCCCCAGCCGTAACAGGCCGGTCCCGGATTCGAACCGGCACTTTGCGGGCCCACATTCAGGGCCCCTCCTTCGTCCACCCACGCGATACTCCCCCCTCCGGCGCCGATAGTCTTCAAATCAACCATCGGCAGCTTTATCGGGTAGTTGGTCACCCCTCCCCAGGTGGTGGTCCTTGGAAGATGTCGATCAATAATGGAAATGTCAAAGGTGGTGCCGCCCATATCCGCACCCACCGCCATCTCGTTTCCGGTAAGCCGGCTCACAAAAGCAGCGGCAATAGCCCCGCCGGCAGGCCCTGAATTTATCAGGTGGGAGGCATGATGTTTTGCGACCTCCGCACTCATGGTGCCGCCGTTGCTCTGCATGATGTGGAGGGTCACATCCCCGTATTTTGTCTTGAGCTGCTCCGTGAGGTTATCCATATAGCGCTGGATGACCGGCCCAAGGTATCCATTCATCACTGTCGTACACGTCCTCTCATATTCCCGGAATTCAGGACAGATCTCGGAAGAGAGTGAAACCGGCATCCCCGGGAAGTGTTCCCTGCAGATCCTTCCGATCTTCTGCTCGTGGGCGGGATTGAGGAAAGAAAACAATAATGAGATGACAATTGCTTCAACCTCCTGATCCCCGAGATACCGAATAGCCTCAATAGCCGATTTCTCATCCAAGGGGGTCACTACTCGTCCTTTGCTGTCTATCCTCTCTCTGACCCCTTTCCGCAGATACCGCGGAACCAGTGGAGGCGGGTTGTCGGCGTTGAAATCAAAAGCTGCTTCCTGGGGTCTTGCCACCCGCCTTATCTCCAAGACGTCCTCAAAACCCTCGGTGGTGATGAGCCCCACCCTGGCTCCCTGACCCTCCACGATGGCGTTGGTGCCGATGGTGGTCCCATGGATGATATAGTCGACATCGCCCATTGACACCTCTCCTATCCGGAGGATCTCTTCCAGCCCTTTCAGCACGCCTTCAGCCAGATCATGATGCGTCGTAGGTGTCTTGGTATAGTGAAATGTCCCGGTCTTTTCGTTCACGAGAATCGCATCAGTGAAGGTGCCACCCACGTCAATTCCGATTCGCATTGTCCCCTCTTGATCCATTTCCGTTTCACAAATGTCCGTCACGTGTGAAACGGGGTTGAAGATGCGTGTCTCAGAACAGTCGTCCTGTTCCCCTTCAAAAGTGTTCCATCAATCGACCGAAGCCGGCTATTGAATCACCGACGTCCATTTTTCGCAATGCATGCCACATGGTGGCCTGATTGCTTGAAATCACCGGCTTTCCCGTCACATTTTCCAGTCTGTCAATGATCTCAACTGCACGAAAATTGGTGCAGCTGATAAATATCGCCTCATTGCTGCTGTCATCGACCTCCATCGCAATTCTGTAGGCCTCTTCAGGAGGCAGACCGCCGATCATTTCATTGGTGAATTGATTCGGGGGCACATCCTCGTGGCAGCCCATAATCCGCGTAACCCTGTACCCCATAGCCTCAAGAACGTTGCGCTCTATCCTGTTAATCTCCCTGGTGTACGGCGTGGCCACTGCCATGCATTTCACGCCCAAAGCTTCGAGGGCAGCCTTCACCGCGGTAGTCGTCGTTATGGCAGGAACTCCTGTCGTCTCTTCCAGAAGCCGGATAAGGTTTTCATCGTAGTCGGCCCCGCCGATCATGCTTCCGACCGTGCAACAGAAAGCGATAATATTGCTGATTCCTTCAGAGGAAAGCTCCAGTCCCGCCCTTTCCACGTGCTCCTTCATGGCCTTTAATCCATTGATGGTTGGTTCAAACAAAACCCTGGTGCTGTACGTTGCCACACCGTCAGGTGAAAGTTTCGCCATTTCCGGCTCACAAACGGTATTGCTGGCCGGGACAATCAGTCCGATACGCCCTCGACGACCATACACGGACCTGCCTCCTCATATCTGCAGTTTGGTTCTGGTTTCCGCTGTCGGATACCCGGTGATTGTGTCCCATCCGCGAGCAGCATAGTACTCGGACAGCATTTCTTTGAGCGGAACGGTCTGGTTCCTGGCCCCTCCCTCTTGCAGGGGCTCATACAAATATCTCCGGGGCAGGGTATCATCGGCCGGCGTCATACCTTCCCCTAGATTAAAAAGTCTCTCAATATTGATAATTCGCTCTCCGATAGAATACAGTTCCTCCGGGGAAAACGTCATGCCGGTGACATGGCAAAGCAGGTCCACCAAACGTTCGGGAAATCCCAGTTTTCCCCTCGTCACAAACCGGCAGATCTCCATAGAGTCTGCAACGGCTCGAATGTTTTCGAAAAAGGCCACTGAACGGCCTTTTCCTTCCGGGCCAAACATATCTCTGACTTTGGGTGTGCCCGCGATACGGATCAGTTCGTCATCAGAAAAAGGCATCATTTGAGACACGTCATAGGCACGGACATGATCCGCGCCTCGACTTGATACGGCAAACATCAGCCCCCAACCGGGCATCCCCCTTGGGTCCACCTCCATCATGTCCATGCCCTTCACATGTGGAGCAAACCACTCGCTTTCTCCGCCGATAATCTCCGATGCCTTTTTGACTCCCTGCCCCAATACGGTTCCGAATCCCCTCTTGAATGCTATGTCTGTAATCATGTGGATGAGGGCATCCGCATCGCCGAACCGAAGCGTTGTCCCGCCTTTGGCGTCGGCAGTAATCAACCCCTTTTCCACGCATTCCATGCCAAAGGCAATCACCGCGTTCGTGGAGATGAGATCAAGACCTAATTCATTGGTGAGACTATGTGCTTTGGCTATAGCCCGGATATCGGAAACACCACATCTGGGACCGAATCCCATGACCACCGACGCGCCCGATGATCCTTCACCATACGCGCCTGCATACCGTCCATCTGAGACCCCATACTGTTGGGTACAGGACATTGGACAACTGAAACAGGCTTTCTGCCGCACAGAGACCTCTGTTTTGAGACGCTTGGCATTAATTCCTTCAATGTCCTGAAAAAAGCCCTCTGTCCCGTTCCTGACCAGTACGCTGCCCTGCCTGTTCATGGCCTCCACAATAACTGCGGTCCCGTCCTTGCTGTAACGCTCAAAGTATGGCTCTCTCTTCAGTGCAGCAATGAAGTCAAGCGCAGCCTTTCTCAGCCGACCCACATGTGCAGCCCGTACTCCTCCCGATCCTTTCACCACTATCGCCTTGAGATTCTTGCTCCCCATGACCGCCCCCATCCCGCCCCTGCCCGCGCCGCGGAACCGGTCAAAGACAATAGTAGAAATGGGAACCAATTGTTCCCCTGCCTGTCCTATGCACGCGATACTGACCCCGCGGTACCCGTGTCGCCGCCTCAGGGTCGAAACCGTCTCTGCGGTACCGATGCCCCAAAGGTCCTCGCAGTTCACAAGTCTCACGTCGCCATCTTCAATGATCAAATAGGAAGGGCATCTGGCCTTCCCACGCAACACCACCATGTCATAGCCTGCCCGTTTCAATTGCACACTGAAAGAGGATCCGGTATTGCCTGATCCCAGCAGGGATGTCAGCGGAGACTTTGCACCGACGCTCCCTCGGCAGGAAGAAGGCACTATTGTTCCATTGCACGGGCCGGAAGCGAAGATGAGGAGGTTATCATCTGACAAGGGAGGAACACCCCGTGGAAGGTGTTCGTAAAGCCACTCGGAAACAAAACCGCGACCGCCGAGAAAGCGGCGCATCAAGATCTCATCGGGCGCCATACGTTCTTCTTTCCCCGAGCAGAGATCCACCTGAAGTATGGTTCCAACATATCCGTTCATGTTTTTTATCCAGAGATATCTAGTCGAGCAGGGGTGCTGCGAACCAATGTGGATCTTTCAACATTTTCGGGACGTTTGTCTCGTCCACAAATCGGATCGCATCGGCACTGCACAGTTCCGTGCATGCCTCGAATCCATCCTTGCAAAGACAAGTTTTGTTGTAGAGACCGAGAATATATGAACCAAGGTCCGGGTGAGCAAGCACCCTGATTAACGCCCGGTCAGGATTGTACTCCCTGCTTATGATCTGGGAACAGGACAGCTCACATAAACAGCAGCCCGTGCAGGCCTGAGGGCTGAAAAAAATATGCCTCTTCGATTTCATAAAAGCAGCACCATGTAAAACCTCAATGCACTCCGACCCGGAACGAACTTTATTCCTTCTTGACCATAGTTATCGCTGTTTCGGGACAAATGCTGGCGCATGTCTCACATCCCAGACACTGCGTCTCATCAATGACCGCTCTATTATTCATTATCTTTATTGCCCTTTCAGATAGACCACAATGGGCGGGCTTTGCACAGAGACCACAGCCGTTGCATTTCTCACGATCAACCCTCGCCACAACGTCAAAGACTCTGATTTCACCGGGCGCAAGGGCCACTTTATCTACGAAAAGGCCTCTGAACTCCGCTATGGAGTCATACCCCTTTTCTTCCATAAACCGTATGAGCCCTTCCTTCATCCTCCGGATAATTTCAAATCCCCGTATCACAAAAGCAGTACAAATTGAGGTAGCCGAAGCTCCGCACATTATTGCCTCAATAATGTGTCTCCATCCCATGATCCCGCCGCAGCCTAGTATTGGTGTTCTTACAGACTTCGCAGCCCTGATGATGTAAGCCTGTGAAAATCTTCTTAGCGCATTTCCCGTAAGACATAAGCTTAAGATTTTGTCCGCGCTCACAAAATCCCCCCGCATCTTATCCGGGTTATAGATGTCCATGATACCCGGCATCACACCCATCCCGGCATTGCCGATATCAATGATATCAACTTCGGCCTCCTCCATGGCACTGATCAGAGCGGGCACATTGATATTCTCGTACGCCACCTTTCCTAAAACAGGAACGTCTACAGCTTCCTTGACGGCCTTGATCGTTTCATATACGAACTGTGGGTATTTCCTCGCCATGTCCTCCGAAAAATATTCACCGGTCTCCTCCGAATCTCCAGTTTCACCGAAATGAACCGGCAAATTACCGGTGGTGTCCAATTCAATAAAATCAGCTCCCCTTCGGCACAACTTCCTGGCGGCGGCGGTGACAATTTCCTTTTCCTCTTCGGTGGGCAGCATAACGAAAATATTTGCCCCCACCGGGATTTTCACCTCCTTTTTTGCGTCCGAAATCAGGTTTTCAGCCTGCTCTAATCCCAACCTCCGGAATCCGGCCAATCCCTTCAGTCCGTTTTTCATAAGATCCACCCGAATACGCGATTTTCTCGTTAATCCGGAGGCACCCGGCATGGGGATGCATCCCTTCGTGATAAATGCCGCTGCTCCAAAATGTTCAGCTTCCTTTATTTGTCCGATATGACATCCAATGTCTCCCGAAGCCACCACAATAGGATTTTTTAATTCCAAATCAGCTATTTTTACTCGTATATCCAATATCGTGCTCTACTGCATATCTCGGCCGAAAGAACCTCGTTTCCGGATAAGCAAGTCGCCCGTGCCTGAAATGTGTTTGTAGCTGGCATCGCCTAAAAAATGCCGGGTTCCACCCATTCTCCAAAAACATCACGGAAGACATTCGCCATTTCGCCAACTGTCGCATAGTTCCTGCAGCAATCCACCAAGAACGGCATGACATTCTGTTCTTCTCTCGTTGCCTTTTCCAGGGCCTTCAAGGAATCCTTCACGGCCTTGCCATCCCTGATTTTTCTCAATTCTTTAAGGCGTTCTATCTGCAGATTGGCCCATTCCTCGTTATACTCGAAGAGTTCCACCTCCATATCAACCCCTTCGGTGTACTCGTTTACGCCCACCTTCTTGACCAATCCCTCCTGGAGTTTCTTTTCAAATTCATATGCCTGCCTTGCCACTTCCGCCTGGACATATCCCGAAGCGACGGCCTTGACCATGCCTCCCATTTTTTCAACTTTTTCCATCTCCTCCAGGATCTTTCCTTCCATCTCCTTGGTCAGGGTCTCGAGAAAATAGGACCCTGCCAGGGGATCCACCGTGTCCCTGAGTCCGATCTCGTCCATGAGGATCTGGAACGTCCTGAGAGAAAGGAGGGCGGCCCGTTCCGTGGGGATGGTGTAGGCCTCGTCAAAACTGCAAAGGGCCGTGGTCTGAGCGCCGGAAAGAGCCGCGGTCAGGGCATAGTACGCCCCGCGCATGATGTTGTTCTCCGGCTGCTGCTTGGTCATGCCTGAACCGCCACCGCCGAATATGCCCCGCAGGAAGAGTGCTTTCTTGTTTTGAACGTCATATTTCTCCCTCAGGAGCTTTGCCCAGAGCTTCCGGGCGGCCCTGAATTTTGCCACGTTTTCCCACAAATTCCCGTAAATATTGAGGTTGAAGGAGAACCTGCCCACAAAGTCTTCGGCCGTGTAGCCGCGGGCCACTACATTATCGATATAGGCAAAGGCGATCATGAAAGCGTAGGATATCTCCTGGGCCGGGGTGCAGCCGGATTCGCGGATATGGTATCCCGCCACGGAAACGGGATTGCACCTGGGAAGTTCCTTCATTGCGTATTCGATGGTATCCCCGATGAGCCGGACGGCGGGCTCCACCGGGAAGATCCACGCGCCGCGTCCCACCATTTCCTTCAGAATATCATTTTGCGGGGTGGCCGATATTTCGGTCTTCTTATACCCGAATTTCTCGGCCATGGCCTGGTACATGGCAAGCATGATAGAAGCAACCGCGTTAATGGTGAGACCGGAGCCGATTCGGTTGAGCTGGATGTCCTTGAAAGCGATCTCGAAATCCCTGAGGGAATCGATTGCCATACCTACCCGGCCTACCTCGCCTTCGGCCATGGGGTCGTCTGAATCATACCCCATCTGTGAGGGCAGATCGAAGGCCACATTGAGCCCGGTCTGGCCGTTGGCGATCATAAGCTTAAAGCGCTCATTCGTCTGGTCAGGCGTCCCGAAACCGGTATACTGTCTGGTTGTCCAGTTCCGGCTGCGAAATCCCAGGGGGTGCAGGCTCCTTGTGAAAGGAAATTCACCCGGATCTCCCAGGTCCTTTTCATAGTCAAACCCGACTCTTTTCAGATCTTCCGGCGTATAGACGGGTTTCACTTTGATGCCGGACTGTAAAATAACCTCCTGTATCGCGTCCTTTTCGTTCTTGATATATGTGGCTACTCCCATACTATCCTCTCCTTTTCGTCCTAGGAGCTTGCCGGAAAACGCCCATGTGCTGCGTTATCCTCATCCCGCGTCACTGCGGCGTACTTCTCGCTACGCCTCATTCCTCGGAATTTCGGATGCTCCCGAGACCGGGATTTCGCAAGCTTGACTTGCATATGAGTATTTTCCACCAACCTCAAAATTGACTGTACTTCGACAGGCTTCTAAAGGTCAATGCGCCCGATCACGCAGCGGTCTTTTCCTCTATAAATCGAACAATTTCATCAAAGTAAGCCCCTCCGGGAAATACCCCGTCCACACCCAGTTCTTTCAGCGGGGTGATGTCCCTGCTTGGGATGACACCGCCGACCACAACAAGCTTGTCATCGAGCTTCTCCTCTTTGATCATCTGCATCAATTTCCTGGAAATCGGGATGTGTGCTCCGGACATGATGGAAAGTCCGATTACATCCACATCCTCCTGAAGGGCCTGTTTCACAATGCTTGAAACGGTTTGGTGCAGCCCGGTATAGATCACTTCCATCCCTGCTTCCCGAAGGGCATGGGCAACGACTTTTGCCCCGCGATCATGCCCGTCCAGACCGGGTTTTGCCAAGAGTACGCGTATTTTTCTCTGTCCCATAACGTCCATGCCCCCTTTTTGAAGCCCGTCCGGATATTGGATTTCCGGACAGGCCCATTTCCATTGTCACTCATCACTCTTTAGGTTGTTTAGGCTGAAGGCTGTTCGCTTTTCCGGATGATCGGATCAGGGCGGTCGAGCCGATTCCATGTCATTGCGCACATTCCCTGAGTTATCATGGCCCAAAATGCCTACACCCTATCTCCCTACAGTCTATTCCCCTGTATCGCTCATCTTGAATTCATCATCAAATGCCTTCAGCACAATTTCCTGACCCCGGAGAATATGTTCCCTGACCAGTTTTTCCACCTTCTCCGCCTCGCGTTTCTTCATGTGCTCCAGCATGAGCAAATGATCTTCGTTACTCAACCGGGCCGTGTCTTCAACCTTCAGGATCACCTGTCTGAAACGAAAAATCAGGTCCCGCAATTCATTGATCATCTTCACCAGGCGAGGACTCTGGCTCAGGGCATAGAGCAGATCATGAAACTCGGTATTTATTTTTGGAAGGGCATCAAGTTGGCCGTTATCAAGATATTCCTGGTATTCCCGTATCTTCTTTTCGAGCGGGACGAGGTCGCTTTCCCGGTGTTTCAGGGCCGCAATTCTTGCGGCGTAGCTCTCGAGAATGCTTCTGATGCCGAACGTCTCTTCAACATCGGCCCGCGTCAGCCCAACCACGAAAAACCCGCCTGCCGGTAAACGCCGGATCAGATGCTCCCGTTCTAGTTTGTGAAATGCCTCCCTGAGCGGTGTCCGGCTGATCCCCAGGGCCTCGGCCAGGCGGCTTTCAACCATCCTGGTTCCGGGTACCATATCTCCGCTGACCACGGCGTGTTTCAAGGTGTCATAAACATACTGGCCCAGGGATGTCCGTTGAGGAGGTGATCCGAGTCTTTTCAAGCTCTCGGCAAGGGGGTCATATTCCCCGGCAACAGTCATGACGCTGCTCCTCGCTGATTAAATGCCGAATTGCCTCGCAATAGTTGTCTGCAGAACTTCGTGGGTTCCGCCGCCGTAGAGCAGAAAGCGGCTGTCCCGGTAGTATCGCTGGACCGCATATTCCATGGAATAGGCATAGGCGCCGTAAATCCTCGTGGCCTCGTCCGTTGCCTTACAGGCCGATTCCACCGTGAAATACTTGGCCATGGACGCTTCATTGAGGCAAGGGATCTTTTTGTCAATGAGATGCGTGACTTTGTATGACATGAGATGGCCTGCCTCCAGGTTGACCGCCATATTCGCAATCTTGGCCTGGATCAACTGGTATTTTCCGATAGGCTTGCCAAACTGTACGCGCTCTTTACAGTACCGGATAGAATCATCCATGGCGGCCCGGTGCAGCCCCAGGGCAAGGCAGGCGGTCATTACCCTGATCTCTGCAAGAATAGTAAGCAGGACATCAAGGCCCCTTCCCAATTCACCCAGCATATATTCCTTCGGCACATGACAGTTGTTGAAATAAATCTCAGAGAGGGCTGACGTCCTCGTGCCAAGTGTCTCGAATTTCTTGCTGTGGGAAAACCCTGGAGTGTCGGTGGGAATGAAAACGAACATGAGCCCTTTCAGTTTCTTAGTCGGATCGGTCTGGCAGAGGACCGTGTGGAAGTCTCCGTACGGACCGCTGGTGGACCAGGTCTTCATGCCGTTGATCACCCAGCCGTCATCCACTTTCGCAGCCGAGGTTCTCACGTTGCCGAGGTCTGAACCGGCTTCCGGTTCGGTCAATTGGAAGGCCCCGATTTTTTCGCCCCGTAACGCCGGACGGAGGTATCCTTCGTGCATTTCCCGGGTGCCGTAAAGATAGAGACCGTTTGTGGCCATGAGACACTGCATGGCTGTCACTGCGGCAAGACTCAGGAGTCCCCGTGCCAGTTCCTCCATGGCAATGCAATAAAGGGTGGTGTTCCCTCCGGACCCGCCGACCTTCTTGGGATAGCGTATTCCGAGAATCCCCATGTCAGCGAGTTTCTTAAACAGTTCCGATGGAAATTCCCCCTTTTCGTCCAGTTCTCTGGCCACGGGGATGACCTCCTCATCCACAAACCTGGCCATGATTTTCTTATGAAGCTTTTCTATGTCTGAACGCAGCATGTTGCCCCCTTATGTTCTGGATTGGAAACCGGCTCGTGCCCAAAATCCATCTGTGGATGGACACTCCCTATTTCTTCTTGCTTGCCCTGATTTGCTTTGTGAGCGCAGGAACAACCTCGTGAAGGTCACCCACGATACCCCAGTCCGCAACCTCGAAAATAGGAGCGCGCTCGTCCTTATTGATAGCAATTACGTACCGGGAACCCAGCATGCCGGCCCGATGCTGGATCGCACCTGAAATACCACAGGCGATATAGAGTTCCGGCCTGACGGTCTGTCCTGTCTGTCCCACCTGTCGCTCAGCCGGCAGCCATCCTTCTTCAACAATGATCCTGGTACCCGCAACCTCACCTCCCACTGCGTCCGCCAGGGAAAAAAGCGCTTTCATCCCTTCCCGGGATCCAATGCCCCTTCCCCCTGCCACGATCACCTTTGCCTGATCGAGTTTCACTCCCTTCTTTTTCTCCCGCGCCGTTTCCAGAACCTTGGTCTTTATTTCCTTTTCAGTGAGGGAAATCTTGTGGGTAATAATTTTCGCCTTTTTTCCGGTTGGTCCGCCTGCCTCCATCACGCCCGGCCGAACCGTCGCCATCTGGGGACGTGAATAACGATTTGCAATGGTAGCCATGACATTTCCGCCGAACGCGGGCCTGGTCTGGAGAAGGATTTTCTCTTCAGGTTCGATGGACAACTCCGTGCAGTCCGCGGTCAGTCCAACGCCGACCCTCCTGGAAACGCGGGGAGCCAAATCCCTCCCAATGTGTGTGGCGCCCATGAGCAGGATATTCGGCTTGAAACGCGTTACCAGTTCTTCCAAAGCCTTGGCATAGGCTGTCGTCCGGTACTCCTTCAGGGCACGGTGCTCCACCAGGTAGACATTGTCAGCGCCGTGCTCTCCGAGCGTCTCACACAGACCGGATACCTTGTATCCCAGGAGCACCGCCGAGACATCCTGACCGAGATCACCCGCCAGTTCCCGGGCCTTGCCGAGCAATTCCAGAGAAACCGGTGTCAGGATGCCGTCCCGCTGTTCGGCAAATACCCAAACACCTTTTCTGTCGCTGAAATCGGGGATTTTCCTTGGTTCGACATCGGTCTGAATGGCAACCTGCTTACAGACCTGAATACAGGCGCCGCAGGAGGTACAGTTATCCAGGATGCGCGCCTTCCCTTCGGTCACTTCCACGGCCCCATAGGGGCATGTCTTCACACAGCGTTTACAGCCGTTGCAGAGATCCACCTCAACCCAAACAGTCATGTTTCATCTCCCTGGTTTCCATCCATACATGGCTCTTTCTGGATCGGAAACTCGTTTGTGCCCAAAATCCGTTTGTGAATGATCACTCCCTAATTGTGGTGAAATGCGGCGATACGGAAGGTCAACAGGGCTGCCTTCCGAATTCTCAGATAAGCATGTTGTCCTTGAGTCTCCCGACCAGTTCCTCCACCACCGTTTCCGTATTACCCTGGAGCATCTCTCCCTGCCGTTGGAACTTGGGGGCAAAGGTCTTGATCACGTGCGTCAGGGATCCTTCCAACCCCACCTCGCGGGTCTGCACGCCGATATCAGCAGCGTTCCAGACCTTTATTTTCGCCTTTTCCAGGCAGGCATCGATCAGCCGTGCCACATGGGAATACCGCGGTTTGTTCATATCTCCGATCACCGTCAAGAGCGCAGGGAGGGCGCACTGGATTCTCTCGAAACCATCTTCCAACCGCCTCTTCACCACCATGTTTTTCTTGCCCACTTCTTCGATGTCGTACACGTAGCTGACCTGCGGCAGGCCCAGATATTCAGCCACCTGCGGTCCTATCTGAGCGGTATCCCCATCTATGGCCTGCCTGCCGCACAGAACAAGGTCATAGTTCCCCACCTTTTCTATGGCCCTGCCGAGAGTGGTAGAAGTAGCCCAGGTGTCGGCGCCTGCAAATGCGCTGTCAGAGAGAAGGATGCCCTCATCCGCACCCATGCCGATCGCCTCCGATATGGCATCTATTGCCTGAGGAGGACCCATGGAAAGGGCCGTAATCTTTCCACCCAGGCTTTCCTTCAGGCGTACGGCCGCCTCAAGTGCATGGGCATCATCGGGATTGATAATGCTCTCAATACCCTCTCTGATAAGGTTTCCCGTCTTGGGATCAAGCTTGACGTCTGTCGTATCAGGGACCTGTTTCACCAACACAATGATATTCATAATACCTCCACTACTACGTGCGAAGTGCTGAGTTCACAATGCGGAAGGCCGAATTTTGCCTCGATTCCTTCCTCTTCAAATTACTCCCTTCTCCTTCAGTCGGCCGAGCTCATCACTGGAATACCCAAGATTTCCGTACAGCTCCTCGTTATGTTCCCCAAAGCGGGGAGGGAAACGCAGCGCACGGTCCGTGCTCGCAAGAAACGGGGTCATGTATGGGGGAGGAGCCAGGGTGATACGGGTTCCGGAAACCGGGTCATCCGCATGAAGAAGTCTTCTTTGCACCAACGGATCCGATACTACTTCCGGGATGCTCCTGATCTTGCTTATGGGGACGGTAATGGCGTTAAAAAGGGTTATCATTTCATCTGAGGTGTATTGCTGCGTGATCGTATTTATCGCCCGGTTGAGATTTTCCACGTCTGCTATTCTCCCTGCGTTTTTTTCATACGCGGGCCTTTCGAGAGACCTGAATTCCTCCTGGGAGACAAGCGACTTCCACTGCCGGTCATTTCCCACTGCCAGATATACAAAACCGTCCTTCGTCTTATACACGGAGACGGGGCAGAAAAAGGCGTGGGTATTTCCCCTCCGCGTTATTTCCTGGCCGAAGCTGGTGGAGAGGGTGATGGGGACGGTGAGCCAGGAAACCGAAGACTCGAACATGGCCAGATCAATCCGGGTTCCCCTGCCCGTAGCCTGCCGCATGTAGAGCGCCTTCATCAGCATACCGTATCCGTGCTCACTGGTACCCATGTCAGGGAGTGGAATGCCGAGCACCTGCGGATCGCCTCCCTTTTCGCCGGTCATCTCCATGAGTCCGGACTTGGCCTGCAATACGGGATCGTATGCCGCCTCGTTGCTCTCAGGTCCGAATCCGGTCACGCCCAGCCAGATGATATCTTCCTTCAACGCTTTGAGCGAATCATAGTCGATGCCGAGTTTCTTATAGTTTCTGGGGAGCTGGTTGGTTGCAAAAATATCCACATCCAGTTTCTGAATCAGACGATGAAAGACTTCTTGTCCTTCCGGTTTTGCGAGATCCAGGGTCAGGGCTTTTTTCCCTGCATTGATGCACAGAAAATAGGCATTCATGCCTTCTTCCCCGAGGATGTTCCTGCCGATGAGCCTGTTTGGATCCCCGTACACCGGGTGCTCCAGCCTGATAACCTGCATTCCGTCCTGGACAAGACGAAGGGTCAGATAGGGCAATACCGTTGCCTGTTCAAGGGAAAGAACGGTCACATTCCGAAAGAGTTCCATGAGGTGTCCTCCGCGGGAAAACAATGAGGGGAACCATTATGCCGTATGGATTCTGTATACGGTATACCGAATTTACTGTCAAGCTTCAATTCGCATTTTCCGAACACCAAGTTTCTCCGCACTATCAGAAAAAACATCATCATTCGTATTCAGATTGAGATCCCCCTCTTCCTTCTGGTTTGAATGCCATGATGAGAGGCAGGACATGACGCCAAGGGTGGGACCGCTCATATGTCCGGGCAGCCTGCGACACCAGCTCATCCCGGTGTCACGGTCTCAGGATATGGAGACCGGCCGGATGTCCGGCTCCGGTGAAACCACCGGTATTGTGGCGGTGGGATGTCCGGGGATACTGTGAACATCCACGCAAATGGCTTTATCTGCGTGGGTCAAAAAATCCAGTCCAGCTGTGCGCCCCGGAAGGGTTCCGTTCCTTCCGGGGCAGCGGTTGGCGGTTTACAGCAGCGGCAGGATAAGAAAGGCGATGGAAGTAATCACAAAATAAACCACAAAAATCACCATCAAGTACCCCATGATATCACGGAAGTTGAGCTTTGCCACCGCCAGCATCGCGATAGCCCAGAACGGTTGGATCATGTCCGTCATCATATCTCCCCATGCATAGGCGATCACGGTCTTGTATGCAGGAATGGCCAACTGATGGCCCGCAGGCAGGACATATGGTGCGGTCATCAACCATTCTCCTCCGCCAGAGGGCACAAGGTAGTTCAGGATGCCGCCGTACCAGTAGGCGAACAGCAGAAAGGTGGAAGTACTGCTGATCGCCACAAACCAGCCGGTGAAGATCTGGGAAAGCAGGGTAAACTTGATCAGACCGTAAATGCCCGCATAAAAGGGGAACTGAATGACGATCCCCCATACCGCCTTGCCCGACTGCTCCGTGGCTTTGAGGAACGACCATGGCCGCCAGTGGAACAGGATCCCCAGCATCAGGAAGAAGAAAATCACATTGTTGAGGGTCAGCCAGTTTCCGGCGGGCTTTCCCTTCAGGTAGGAATAAAGTCCTATGGCGCCGCCGACTACGATGATAACATTGAAACCAGGCCACCAGTTCATCCAGTCCGAAGGTGATTTGGCCTTCTCTCTTCTCGGCGGTTCATAGATCTTGAGCTGCTCCATGAGTTCCGGCTCAACAACGTAGGTCTTCTCCGGGGATGGATGCATCTTGGCCATCATCCAGGTCACCACGATGACGACAACGGCTGCCAGGATGAGATTGAAGGGATGAAAAATGGTGCTCCCTGTGGAGATGGGAGCACTGATCAGCCCTTCCTTAATTGCTGATTTTACGAGGGCATTGCCGGGAGACGCCATCATGAGGGTCGCGGAGCCGGTGAGACCCGAATGCCACGTGCATCCCAAGCCCAGGTATGCTGCGGCAACGAGGACCCGGTAGTCCACCTTTGGATTCCTCCGAACGATGAAAAGCGCCAGGACGGCGCTCCCGATGATGGAAAGTCCCCACGAAACCCACGCCGACAGGGTGGAAAAGAGGGCCATGACCACAATGGCCTGAGCGGGTTTGTCTTCATTTGGCGCACCGGCGAGACCGTCCAGCAACCGGCGCACCGGCGGCGAGAGGGCAAGGATGTACCCGGTCATCATAATGAGGCACATCTGCATTGCGAATGCAAGGTACACCCAGAATCCTTTGCCCCACGCCTCGATTCCGCCGTAAAGCCTGTCCCCAAACCCTGTCTCTTTTCCAAATCCCCAGATCAGGGCCAGAACGTACGCGATCATGCTGAGGATCAGAACGATCACAAAAGAATCAGGAATCCATTTTTCTGTCCAATTCGTCAAACCCGCCCCTACATTCCTCAGAAATCCCTGTCCATTCTCTTGATTTCTTTCAGTCATGATTTCCTCCAGGTATAAGGTTTTCGATGGTCTTTAAAACGGTCTTCCTTCAATCTCAAACACTGGAAAAAGCGTATCACCTCCCCGATGATCGTCTCGCCCTCGCCGCAGTTCATTCATGTTTGCAGGTCCGCAGACCGGGCTGTAGGTCCCTGACAAAAAAACCCCTGTTGCGGAGGCACCGCTTCAAGGGTTTATTGTGTTCGGATACACACGGCTACACCTATTAATTTAAGAAATATTTGTGAATGGTATCTCTTAAATCATATATTATGTTTTTTTCTAATAGGTTGACTGTAGTTTGTCAAGATAAAAGCGGCCATTCCATATCATTTGGTCTTTTATCTCAGCCCTGGTAATTTCCTTTGCTGGTATGTCTCTTTTTCTGGTAGCGCAGGACCGCGCGATTGTGTTCTTCCAGGGTCGCGGAAAAGTGATGGGTTCCATCGTTTTTCGATACAAAGTAAAGATACCGGCTCCGGGCGGGGAAAAGCACTGCCTTGATTGATGCAATTCCCGGATTTGCTATGGGGCCGGGCGGCAGTCCCCTGATAACATAGGTATTATACCGCGTCGGACGTTCCAGGTCCTCTTTTGTCAGATTTCCCGAGAAAGACGGAAGGCCGTAAATCACGGTGGGATCACTCTCGAGACGCATCTTTTTTCTGAGCCGATTGAGAAACACGCTTGCGATCTTGGGCCGCTCCCCTGCTTTCCCCGTTTCCTTCTCCACAATCGATGCCAGAATGACCACCTGTTCAAGAGACAGGGGATTTTTCTTGAGATCCTCTTCATATGGAGCAAGGATTTTCCAGAATCTTCTGACCATCACATCGATCACCTTTCTTGCATCCGTTTCGTGCCGGAATCGATAGGTATCGGGGTAGAGATATCCTTCAAGGCTTTGGCCCGATATACTGTATTTTCTGGCAAGGTCCGGGTCCCCGGAAAACCGGAGAAACGACTTTGCATCGGTGATACCCTGATCAGAGAGAAGCCGGGCGATCTGTTTCCGGTTGAATCCTTCGGGAATGGTAACGGCATAGGTAATACCCACCCCCTTGATGAGGATGCCGAAGACTTTGACCGGGGACATGGAGGGACTCAGAAGATACTCTCCCGCTTTTATGTTCCTGCCATACCCCATCCACCTGCCCCAGAGGAGGAAAAGGGCGGGACTTTTAATGATGCCTTTCTTTTCGAGGATTCCTGCTGCTTCCCTGAGCGTTGTACCCTCGCGAATCTCAATAATCCGGTTTTCCCCGGATTTTTCAGCCGGGTTCATCATGTAGTAGCCAAATCCCATCACCACAAAAACTGAAAGGAGAAAAATCAATCCCACGCAATAGAGGAAAAACCTTTTTTTCTTTTCAATAAATGACATAGCATGTTCTCATGAATGACCTTTATGCTCACACATAACGGCTTAAAACCAGGCCCAATGATAAGAGAAGGCCATTGGCGATAACCGTCTGAATGGTCATAGCCTGGGCCGGGATAAGACCCTCATGGGATTGATACTGTTTCCAGAAAATTTTCGTTGCCTTGAAGGCGAGGGGCAGTGAAGCGAAACTCACCATAATGAGATAAGGCATGCCCACGGCCCCGACGAGAAATATGACTGACAGGAAAGCACACAGCATAATCACGCAATACCCATAACGGCTTGATTTCAGCCCGAGCCTCACCACGAGGTTCCATTTCCCCGCTTTTCTGTCCGCCTCATAGTCAGGGAATTCATTAATCCAAATGATGCCCGCCACCAGGAATCCCTGGGGAAAACCCAGAACAAATGCGGACCAATTCACCGAATTAGTCATAACATAATATGCGCCCAGCGTAATGAGGGGGCCAAATGCGAGAAAAATCACCAACTCACCAAGCCCCTTTGACATATACTGAAAAGGGGAAGCGGAATAGACCCAACCTGCAAAAAGCCCCAGACCCCCGAAAAGGATAACCCATGGGCGTTCCAGGATAACCAGCCAGATGCCAGAGCCAACACCGACTGCAAGGAAGAAGACACCCATGAGAAGCACCACGACGGCAGATATTTTCCCTTCCTGGATGACACGACTCCCGCCGCTGAAAGGAGTCGGCCGCAGGTTAATGGGGTCACTTCCCCGCGCATCGTAGTAGTCATTGAGCAAATTGGCACCAAGATGCAAAGAACCGACACCGAGCAGGGTTATACCAAAGAGGATGGGCGAAAAACTCCCCTGTGAAAATGCATACGCTGCGGCCACGGTTACGGTCACCAGCGATCCTATCAAAAACGGGGCCCTCAGGGCCTTTAAATACGCGACGATCATCATTCCCCCGCACATTCTCTGTTTTGTCGATGGAAGCTTTCGACAATGTATGGATTTTAGTATTTCATTGAGGATAAGTCAATCTGTGCAGGCTGCCCCTGATCCACCATCAAGGTATCATCTGCTGCGTTGCCCTCGGTCGCTCCTCCTTGCGACGTACTGGGCATACTATCTCAGTCGTCGCTCCTCGGCGCTCCCGCTCAAAGTCCGGGATCTTAGACTTGCATCTGACATCTGGCTGATGATCAGGGCTTTCGTTAACTTAAGCCACAAAATTACCATTGCGGAATTTAGACGGTGAATTTGGGGTTACATCGGAGGAACGAATCTTCCCTCCGTGCTGCCTGGAATGAGAAAGGATACTCCTGCCACGGCTGGCATTCCCGGTGACAAGCCGACCGGGAGCGGAGCAAACGATCGGCTTGTCAAGCACAGGTACCCGGAACGAGAAGTTCAGTACATGGTGGGTTGTACGGAGAGTACCGGACAAGGGGCGTTTCGGATGGTCCGGGCGGTAGTGGAGCCCACAAAGAGAGTCTCCATCAGGCCGCGGCCCCTGAATCCAAGGACAATCAAATCCAAATCATGTACCAGTGCGTATTTGGACAATTCCTCATGAGGTTGACCCGCAAGGAGGACTATTTTCGGCGTGCACCAGTGCAGGGCCTCTTCCGGAACCATTTGACGCATCTCTTCCTTTACCCGGTCTCGCAAATCCTTCTCCTCTGGAACGTCCTCTCGATCTTCGGCTCTTTCCAATTCTCTGTAGACAGGGGGCTCAATAACGTGGGCCAGATGCAATTCACATTCAAATTGCTGGGAAAGGCTCAAGGCGTACTGAAAGCCGAGATCAGAGTCAGGCGAAAAATCGCATCCGACGAGTATCTTTTTCAGCGCTATTTTCTTTTTTGCGGCCGCCTTGGGTTTCTCTTCCGCACTCCTCACCACCAGCAGCGGGCAGGGGAGCCTCCTCATCAGATGTTCGGTCACGGAACCCAGAACAAGGCGTTTCAACCCCGAGCGCCCGTGGGTCGCAGATATCACCACGTCCGCGTCCCTTTCGAACGCCAGCCGTTCTATTTCATCAGCAGTCCGTCCCATGACGACGATGGATTTCCATTCAACGGTATGCTCTTTCATCAGTACTGCGATTTCTTCCTCAGCCTTTTCAATCATTCTTGTCCTGTCCAGCCTAGGATCCCTTAGGGCCTCACCGTATGCCGACATCGGGGGAAATTCCACCACGTGAGAAACATAAAACCTCGCTCCATACTCTCTGGCCAGCAGTACCCCGTAAGGGATTGTCAATCTTGAGCATTCTGAAAAATCTGTTGTGCATATAATATTTCTTACTTGCAGTCTCATGATCGATCCCCCTTTCTTCCTGTCTCAGTTGCTCGTGATCATTCCATTGCGTTCACCCGGAAACCTTCTGAAAGCCGAGATCACTTTCCATTCGAACTCGAACCTTTCTCTTAACCCATATCTATACGGTCTCCAGTGAACAACTTCAACGCAGGTATTCCCAAATCCCATGGGAAAAGGGAAGAAAAAACGGAAGGCTTCATTTCGGCTCGGGACGAAGGCAGACAGGATGTGAACATGCTCTGGAACTCAACTGGAACACCTCTACCGCAGCGTGACTGGAGCACAGACAGCCTTCCAGAAGAATTACTGCACATCACAAATAGAAAATATTGTATCTTAATTTTAATAAACGAAAGGAAAAGGTGTCAAGCTCTTTGTCTCCGCATTCCTTCATCTCTTTTCGGGAATACCACCGTTATGTTATGGGTTGGGTTTCTGTTCCAACGGGAGTGGAGAGGAAGAGAGAAACCCAGTGCCCTGCAGCAGAGCGCAGATTTCATCGCCGAAAAGCTTCCTTTGCCAGGCCCTCACGCCGGGAATACGTGCCAATTCTTCCTGTCCCTTGGGGGAAATGATCGCGATGGACTGTATCTGGGCGTTCGTGCATATGAGTGAGGGATCCACTCCCATCTCTTTTGCACGTCGTGATCTCCACGATTTCAAGACCTTTGCCCGTCCTGACGATTTTGCATCCATTTGCTGCCGCTTGCGTTTCGGGAATGCGGGGAGATTGTCTTCAGGGAGACTCATGGCTTTTTCTATCCATCGCAGGATCGAGTTTCCCAGGGTCCTCACCTGGCCGGCACTTAATCCCTTAATCGACACCAGCTCCGCCTCGCTTCTGGGCTTCTTTGTCGCAATCTCCATGATCGGCGCATTTCCGAGAACCTTGAAGGGGGGAAGATTTCTGCGCCGGGCTGCTTTATCGCGCAATTGCAGCATTGATTCCAGCACTGCCAGGCTCCGGCCGTCCAATCTGCTTGCTCCCTTAAACCTGAGGAAGAACGGGCCATTTCCCGGCGGGTCCTGGCGAACTTTGCTCAGGACTCCACACTCTTCCTTTACCCACAAAAGCCGGTTCTTGGCCAGCAATTCCTTTTCGAGCATCCGGCTCAATCTGAGGAGATGAACCGTATCCTGCACCGCGTAGTCAAGCATGGCGGGAGGCAATGGCCTCTTTGACCAGTCCTTTTTCTGATACTTCTTGTCAACAAGCACTCCCAGTCTCTCTTTGAGGAGCGTCGCAAGACCGGTTTCCGTGCTTCCCACAAACCGTGCAGCAATCTGAGTATCAAAAAGAGCATTCACTTCAATGCCGAAATCTCTGTGGAGAGAACGGATATCATTATCCGCCCCATGAAACACCTTTTGGATCTGGTGATCCGCAAAGACCGGTGAGAGAGGAGAAAGATCGTGCAACGCCAATGGATCCACAAGAATATTCTGTAAAGGCGTGGAGATCTGGATAAGGCAGACCTTCTCCTGGTAGTGAAACAGGGAGTCCGCTTCGAGATCAACTGCTATGGCCGGCTCATCTTTGAGTTTCACAGCCATACGACCGAGAGAGTGTTCATCTTCCACCAGGAGATAGGAGGATTGCTTCGCGCTCATCTTCTCTTTTTTCTCACTCCCGTCAGTTGTCCGGGATACCGAAAAAAAGGCATTCCACCTTCATTCGATGAAATGCCTTTATTGTTTGTCAAACCAGTACGTTATACTACAGTAACATTGGCTGCGGCCGGACCTTTTGACCCTTGCTCTATATCAAAGGTAACCTGATCGCCTTCGTTCAGGGACCGAAAACCATTACCATTGATCGCAGTGTGATGAACAAACACATCCGGTCCGTCTTCCTGCTCGATAAAGCCAAAGCCTTTACTGTCATTAAACCATTTCACAGTTCCATTTGCCATGGTGACACCCTCCTTTCAAGATTTTTTAACAGTTCGAAACTTCAGGTTGTCACGCTGGACAAATGAATCTTTCCCTCAGAACGAAATCTGTCCATCAATAAGAATAGATCCTTATTGATTCGGCAATGATAGCTATTTTCTACCGGAAGTCAAGTTATTAATGCCTTTTTATTCCTGCACCGGGTTAAATACGCCGTCGCTCGCGACGTTGCGGTCATTCCCGCGAATACGGGAATCTAGCCCAATTCCCGGATAAGCCTCGCGGGCTTTCCCTAATGACAACAGAGGGATAGCTCGCTGCTTGTGGCGAAGTGTTTCATTTTGGCCGCAACCGCAATGCCTTACCACAACAGACCGCAACCCGGAAGAAAAATATTGACAAAATCTTTTATGATTTGCTATAAAAGTTATTTAAATAAGGAAGTAAAAATGAACGTCGTACACATTTATTGTTTTTTTTGCTTTTATTTTGCCGGGGGCCCCGGCATGCAGTAGTGTGTGACGACGCGATATAGACCCCAAAATAAAAAAACGCGGAGCACACGCTCCGTGTTTTTTTTGCCCGAAAGCTCGGCCCCGAAAACGATCCTCCCAGGATCATGTTGCCGGGCTAAAGAAGAATTCTTTTTCAACTGGGGAGTTGCTATGGCCAACATCCATCATTCACCTTCCTGGAACGATGGGAGCAGGACAACCAGGCAGAAGGTAGAAATGGGATTACAGGACAGGCTCAGCCTTATCGGACTGATTGATGAGGGAATGCGCACGGTCGCAGCTCAAACCGGTGACCCACCCGGAGGGTGGGAAGTCCAACCCCGACTTGCGGAAGGTGGCCAGTTTCCCATCGTAGCAGACCTTTTCAATAACCTCTGGGATCTGGTAAACAAAACAGCACACGGGAGCAAAATCAATCCCTTGAAGCCGGAAAAGACGCGAAATGGATTTCGCGTTTTCGAGATCAACGCTGAAACAGGAGAGAATCTCGGGCGGCTCAACATGCTTTATCTGAAAAAATCCATCCCCTGTTACTATCTCGTCTATGTGGAAGTGGCCTCACCATTCAGGAGGAAAGGACTTGGGCATCGGATTCTTGAATATTTCAGAGATTTTTTAGTCAGAAAATCCGCGGTAGGCATATTGGATAACATTATTCCCGAAGATGACCCCACGTACACCATCTATTTCAAGCATGCCTGGGAGTCCATAGACGCAATCATCGGAGAAAGGGATTCGGATGCACAAACCAACTACATGGTCTATGTCCCTCCAAAATTCCAAGGCAAGGACCTGAGGGAGCCGTTCTTAAAACTCCTGTACCATCTGCACCGGAAGCGGGCGGCAATCGATATGCGGGATAATGAAATGATGGTCCAAACGACGATTGCGGAGTTCAGGGATATCTATTCGGCTCTGCTCGCCTACTTCCGGAAAGAAATAGAAGGGGGCGAATCAACCCCGTTCATGAGATTCATGTTTACCCGCCTCGTGACCAAGTTTGTTGCTTTCAGGCGCCACATCGCTGACCTGGTTGGGTATACAGGTGGCGATTCCCTCGAACAAATTGTTCTCGATCCGAGAATTTCCGGGCTACCTGCCCAATCCTATTCTCCGCTGGCGCATCAGGGCGCCTTTTTCGTGGCAGGGGACGAGCGGTTATGGGAAATAACGCCGCAGGAACTCAAAAAAAATCCGGCCGGATTTATCCAGACGCTCCTCAACTACTGCAGGCCAAGCCTGCTCGGATGGCTGGAGGAAAAAGGGAAACCATACGACGAACCACTTACCATCGGTGACATTCTGGATATCGGCTTTGATCCCACCCGTCTCAAGGAAATCACCATAGAGGGGAAAGACCATATTTTTGAACGTATGCAGGCAAGACAGCTCACTGAATTGTTGCTGAAAAAAGAACTGCTTGAGAGACTGAACAAAGTACTCCCCGGCATGAAAGTCATGAATGCCCACCTGAAGGTGAACCTCCCTTTGCTGATTTTGAAAGATCGCGGAAGCATCTATGTTTTCAGGGAAAAAATCAAGGCAATCCACTGGGAAGAGGCGATGGAACAACTCCAGACGAATGATTTTCTCAAGCAGATGAATAGCGCCATGAATATTGGAGGGCTGATTCTCAAGACAATACGTGAGACAAGCAACATCCTTGAAACGCTCCTGCGCGACGATGAAATGGCACTCCTGAATGGAATGACGTATTTTGTTTCCTGGAATATATTGTCCAAACGGCCGGAATTGGTTGTCGATTTTACGAGTGTGTATCTCGACGCCGTATGGCTGGCCTAGACAGGAGCCTGTGATACAGGCAAATTCGAAAGGAAAAAACAAATTGGTAAAGAGTGAAAATGATCGCCTGAAACGCGTTGTGGTTTGTACGCCAAGGACAGAATATGGTCGCGCACGCAATCAAAAAGAACACAATATCGGTGAGTTGGGCGACCCGGATGCAGCAATTCAGCAACATGATGCGCTGAAGAATAAACTGCAGAAATTTGGAACCAAAGTGCTGGATATTCCGGAACTAACGGGACATCCAAATTCCGTATTCACCCGTGATACTGCCTTATTCACACCCCAAGGGTACATAAAACTTAATTTGGGGCTTGAAACTCGACAGGGAGAGGAAAGGTGGATGGCGGATTTTCTGAATTCCCTGGGGGAGCAATGTGCCGGAGAGATTACGGCTCCGGGGACTGTTGAGGGTGGCGACGTTGTGTTTGCAGGAAATGTGGCATTTATTGGCAATTCAATTCGCACCAATGAGGAAGGGATAAGACAATTTTCGGAAATAACGGCAAACATGGGCTATGAGATTCGGATCATACAATTGCCTGACACAATCCTGCACCTTGATAAGGCCTTAATGACATTAGACGCAAAGCGCGTCTTATTTTGCAAAGAGATAATTTCCGAAAAAGAAATTGCGGGCTTTGAAGGGGTCGGAATATCGTGCGGCGGAAGCACAACAGCAAATATTGTTTGTCTGGGAGACGGGGAATTCATTGTCAACGAAACAAATGATGTTGTGGTAGACCTCTTGACAGACGAGGGGTATCGTGTTCATGTTCTTGATTTGACGGAATTTGCCAAAGGTATGGGAGGGCCGAATTGTTTAATTATGCCGGTTGAACGAAGCGTCCAATAAGGATTCAAGTGGACTCGTTGAATGTTCCCCGCTAAAATGGGATGATTCCGGACGGAGAATTCCATGCATCATGCATTGCCAGATGGCCTTACAATAAGAAACAGTACATCCTCTGATCATGCAAGGATAATACAGGTGCTGAAAGACTGGTGGGGCGGCAGAGATCTGACGTGGATGTTGCCGAAACTCTTCCTGCTGCACTTCAACAATACATCATTTGTGATCGAGAAAGGTGATGAATTACTAGCATTCTTGATCGGTTTTCTCTCACCTGGAAGACCAAGAGAAGGGTACATACATTTCGTTGGTGTCCATCCGGATTACCGCGGAATCGGAATTGGAAGACTTCTCTACCATCGCTTTTTCAAAATGTGCAAAGAACATCAGCGTGATACCGTCAGAGCGTGTACGTCACCAGTTAACAAAGGGTCAATCGAGTTCCACAAAAAGATGGGATTTGCCATTTCTGATGGAAATGCGGAAATTGAAGGCACTCAGGTGACTCGTGACTATAACACGCCCAATGACGCAAAAGTGTTGTTTGAAATTAGGATGTAGCGTCAGTGGGTCCGGTTCAGCAGTTAACATTGACAATGGGTGAACCAGGTTTTTCCAACTGATATTCTGAAGCGATACCAAAAAATGAAGAGACATTGCTCCAATTTCCGGCCAGCCGGGGTTGAGAGTGACAGCGTTCGGTGAGGAGCAGGACAACATTGACGAAACCACTGGTAACCTCTGATCCGGGATTGCGGTTGCGATTTGCAACCGACGCAGATACGGGACTCATTTTCAAGCTGATAAAAGAGCTCGCTGAGTATGAAAGCCTCTCACACCAGGTAGCCGCAGACGAGGAATCCCTGAGACGATCTCTTTTCGGGGAGCGCAGGGTGGCAGAAGTTATTATCGCCGATTATCATGACGATCCAGCGGGTTTTGCATTGTTTTTCCACAATTATTCAACCTTTCTCGGGAAATCCGGTCTTTTCCTGGAAGATCTGTTTATCAGGGAGAAATTTAGAAGGAACGGCATCGGGCGGGAGTTGCTTTCCTGCCTGGCAAGAATTGCGGTAGATCGTGGCTGCGGCCGCCTTGAATGGTGGGTTTTGGACTGGAATGAACCGGCAATCCGCTTCTATAAAGGCCTCGGCAGCCGGCCTTTGGATGAATGGAAAGTGTTTCGCTTGACCGGCGATTCACTCGCCAGACTTGCAAAAACAACTGAATGAAGCAGAAAAAGCTCATTCACATTGGAGCATTGATTGAACACTGTCCTGTCATACATCAGGGGAGGGGACCATCCACAGTCCGATGATTCCCATCAGGTATGAGAAACGACAGCTGCATCTGGAAGGGAACAGGCTGCTCGGTTCAATGATTCCTTTTGAATCAGCCGGCGAATTATCCCTGAGGGCCCTGTCTGAACGGTAGGTCAAAAAGGCTGGTGTAGAAAAAAGAGGCCGAAAGAGAAATGTCCGCGCGCATCAGACGATAGAGAAAAGCCGCATGGTATAAAAAAAGCGGGTTCTGTCGCCCGCTTTGCCCTCTTCCACGGTGCTGAAAAACCGTTTCTACTCGGCAGGTCTGATTTCAATCTTTTTGGCAAGAAGTACTGCATGATCGACCGTTGTCACATCACTTGAAGCCCTCCTTGTTGGCTAGCATATCCAGATGGAGAGTAGCAAGATTTTCAAGTTCCATGGGCCCTGTTTTTTCAAAGACCCGCTTGTCCACCGCTTTCAGGTAGCGTCCGCACTGCCTGCAGAAATCTACCCGGAATCCATCCTGGTTCTCCACGTCGAAGTAGCCCAGGCTCTTATGGTCTTCATTGCTGCAAAAAGGACATGTGAGGCGGGGAAAACGCCATTCCAGCCCGCAGAGTCCGCAGTGCATATACCGCTTGCCTGTTTTGTCAAAGAAGGAAATAGAGGGAAGGGAACCGCAGAAGGGGCAGTATCCATACTCCCAGGTATCCGTATCAATCCTGGGCACGTAAAGGTCCCGCAGGGCTTGAATCGACGGAGTCAATGCCATCTGGCCCAGGAATTCAAGGGTTTGGGCTTCCAAATTGACACTTTGGGCCATGTCCTCAAGGGTGTCTTTATCATTGTTGAGGATTGCGCTGAAAAGGTTGCTGCTCCAGGCTTTGTCTTCTTCGCATGCGAGAAAAGCCGCCGCAAGCCCTTCCTTGTCGGGCCGCTCTCCGCGCCGGAGAGTTGTCAGAAATTTTTCGAGCAGTTGGGCCGCCGAATCCATATCCACCGGGAGATCGGCCCTGGAGAAAAGGGGAAATCCTTCTTCCCGCTTGATGTCCTGGAACCGTTCATCCAAAGGTGCTTTTTGCTTCCTGGGTGCTTCTTCCGCCATGAGCGCCGCCAGGTCCCTGAAGGCGGTTAACACCTCTCTGGCAAGAGGCCGCTCCTCCATCAACCGCTCAGATTCCTTTAAAAGCTCGTCAAACATACATTCTCTCCCTTTCAAGCAGGTCAGGCCTGCCCTTCTGTGGATTCTTATTTCGGAAGTTTCTGGAGTTCTCGAACAAGCACCTCAAGATTCGGTCGTTTGTTAATATCGTGAACATCAATATACCGGATAATACCCTGTTTGTCGATGAGGAACAGTGCCCGTTCCGCCATACCATCAGAGCGGAGGATCCCATATTCGGCGGCTACCTTTCCGTGCGGCCAGAAATCAGAGAGCACGGGAAACCACAGGTGCCCCATCTGGTTGGTCCATGCAAAGAGGGTGGGGATATTGTCAACAGTAATGCCGAGCAGGATGGTGTTATACCGTTCGAAAATGTCCTTGACGATATTATACCCCGGCCATTGGTCAGAACATACAGGGGTCCAGGCCGCCGGTACGAAAGAAAGGACAACGTTTTTCTTCCCGAGGAACTGGTGAAGCGAGACCTTCTTTCCTGAAATGGAGGGCAGGGTGAAATCCGGCGCCTTTTCTCCCACCCGGACTTTCAGTGTGCTGTCAACCGGTTTGAGGGTTCCGGGGTCATAGATGTTATTCTTATAGGCAACGGAATGGGTCTGAGCGGCTGCTGTGGACAAAGAGAAAATCAGCATGCAGCTCAATAAAGGCAATAGATGTTTTTTCATTTTTCTGTCCCCCTATTTGATCCCGGCTTTCCGGCGGATAATTTTCAGAAAGGAATCAAGGTCTTTAATGCCTCCCAGTTTGGAATAGATGACCCGTAATGTTTTTCCCGGGCCGGCGGCGACAACAAAAAAATAGGGGGTCCTTGTCTCTCCCAGGCATTTGTGAACCCTGAAATCGTTGTCTGGAAAGAGCGGAAACGGCACCCGGTATTTCTTCTGGAAAATACTCACTTCAAACGGAGAGTTACCGGCCCCGATGCCGATAATTTTTATTTTGCCCTTCAGTCCTGGATCTGCCTCTATGCGCTGATAGAGATTGTTTATGGTCGGAGCTTCCTGCTGGCAATAAGGACAATACATGCTGAAGATTTCAATGATGACCGCCTTCGCCTTGATTTGATGAATTTTGAAATCGCCCTTTCCCTGGAGTCCGAGATATTGCCGATGAACCGTGTCAGCGGGTATGGGTAATTGAAAATCCGGGAGACTGCTGTTTTCCTGCGGCGGCTGGCTCTTGGCCCAAAGAGGAATATACCCTGTGAAAAACAGGAGAACAAGCACTGCCCCAACTTCAATTGTTCTTTTCATCGCCCTTCCTCCTCATTCTCACTATAAGCAGAAAAGGGATACCTTGTGGAGTATCCCTTTTCTGCTTTTTGTGTGACGTCCAAACTAGCCGGCAAGTTTATGAAGAACGTTCCATTCCTTTGACAATTCCCGCAAGGAACGGCCGATCTTCTTGAGAGCCATTTGCCGGTCCATAATGGCTGGAGAACGCTCAACGCTTGCGAACTGGTAGTATTTCTCCGGGGCGTCGGCCAGGAGATGGAAGAGTCTTAAATCGTCCAGTCCTGTCACGACTGCCTTGGGGAACCTGGCCTTTACCTCGGCCAGTCGCTTGTTGGCAAGCTCGACCATCTTGTCCCGGTCACCGAACTGCATGGCACCGGTGGGACACGTTTTAACGCAGGCCGGAAGCAGGCCGTTGTTGACCCGGTCCACACACATGGTGCACTTGGCCATATAGCCTGTCTCCTTCTGTGCCCTCGGGATATTGAAGGGACAGGCGTCAGTGATGCTCTGGGCGTTGGCCTTTTTCAATTTGTCCGTATAGAGGACCGCGCCGCTAAGGCTGTCAATGACAATGCCGCCGGGTACCTCATCATCCGCCGTCTCTTTACAGGGCGGTTCAACACAGTGACGGCACGAATCCTGGAAAAAATACCATACAGGTGTGTTTTCAGGCCCCGGATACTCTTTGAACCTGATGAGCTTATACGTGTCAAAGGACAGGTCCTTCGGGTTCTGGTAACTGCCCCAATTCTCCGTCTTTGTGGCCGGCAGCTGGTTCCATTGTTTGCAGGCAATCTGACAGCCCCGGCAACCGGTACACAGTGTCGTGTCAATAAAGAATGCCTTTCCGTTCATCAGATCACCTCCTCTACATCTTTTTCACATTGACCATGAAGGCCTTGGTTTCAGGAATCCTGGTATTGGGATCGCCCGTTGAAGGGGTCAGCAGGTTTGCTGAATCCCCGCCGTTCTTCGGATGCACCCAGCCATAGTGATAGGGCAATCCCACCTGGTGTACCAGATTGCCTTCTATGTTAAAGGGGTGCAATCGGCAGGTGACTATGGCCACCGCCTTGACTTTCCCCCGGGCCGATTCCACGACTACCATTTCTCCGTTCTTGATCCCTTTTAACTTTGCCAGCTCCTCACTCATCTCCACGAAAAGCTGGGGCATGGCCTCCAGCAGCCATGGCTGCCACCTCGTCATCACACCTGTCTGCCAGTGTTCGGATACCCGGTAGGTGGTCCCCACAATGGGGAATCGGGGATCACAGGACCGGTACACATCTTCACTGGTGCTGTAAACGGCGGCTGTCGGGTTGATCAGCTGGCTGGAAAACGCGTTTTTCTCCACCGGGCATTCCAGAGGTTCGTAGTACTCGGGGAAAGGACCGTCAGCGAGCCCCGGTCCGAAGATGCGGCCGTGTCCCTCCGGTTTCATGATAAAGGGATACTTGGTCTTGGGGTTGAGGCTGCCATCCGCCTTGAGCATGGGGGGCCATCCGCCGTCGGGCACGTCGCCGACCCAACCGCCTTTGCCGCCATTGGCATTGGCATCCCATTTGATGACGGGATGTTCCATATTCCACGGTTTTCCGTAAAGGTCGACGGATGCCCGGTTGTAGATAATCCGCCGGTTTACAGGCCAGCACCAGGACCATTCAAGGTTAAGGCCGATGCCGGATTTTTCCCGCTTTCTCCTGGCTGCCATATTTCCCTTCCCGGTATAGGAGTTGCAGTAGAGCCAGTTTCCGCTGCTGGTGGAACCATCCGCCTGGAGAAAGGCGAAGCTCGGCACCAGATCTCCCTTCTTGAAGGTCTTGCCCTTGATGGTCATGTCCTTCTGGAAGTACCCATTGATCTCTTTTGCAACCTTATGGGGATCATACATCCCTTTGGTGGTATAATCCCATTTCAGGTTGAGGATCGGCTCGGGGAAGGCCGCTTTTTTCCCTTTCTTGACATCACGTTTATAGAGCCACCTGATCTTCTTGAAGAGATCGATCATCATATCTCCGTCGGACCTGGCTGTTCCCGGCGGTTGCGCCGCCATGTAACGCCATTGCATCCACCTTCCGCTGTTCGTGATTGATCCTTCTTTTTCCACCGAGACAGCACAGGGCAGGAAAAACACCTCCGTTTTTATTTTCCTGGGATCCATGCCCGGGCCTTCCCAGAAAGAGCCTGTCTCATTAGGAAAGATATTGACGTTGACCATCCAGTCCAACCTGGTCAGAGCCTGCCGGGTCTTATTGGCATTCGCTCCTGAGCAGGCGGGATTCTGGCCCCACGCAAAGAAGCCCGTGAATGCCCCCCGATACATGACATCAAAAAGATCAAGCCATGAATAGTTTTTCCCGTCATCCAGCTTCGGGAGCCACGAGTAGCCGAAGTCGTTTGTCGGCGTTGCCTTTTCTCCGAAGAAAGACTTGAGGAGACTTACCGAATACTTGGGATAATTGCCCCACCAGTTTGCACTCAATGGATCATGGGTGACCGGGGTGTATTTCTTATTATAGTCCACGAGTGTCGGCAGGGAGGCCTTGGGTGTTTTCAGATACCCAGGAATGATATGAAAAAGGATGCAGTGATCAGTGGAACCCTGTACATTGGATTCTCCGCGCAGTGCATTCACCCCCCCGCCGGCCACGCCGATGTTCCCCAGCAGGAGTTGGATCATGGCCATGCAGCGGATATTCTGGACCCCAACCGTGTGCTGGGTCCATCCCATGGCGTACATGATGGTGCCGGCCTTGTTCTTCTCGCCGGTGGCCGAGTACATCTCATAGACTTTCAGGAGACCCTCCTTGGGCGTTCCGGTCACGCTGGAGACCTTGTCAAGATTGTAGCGGCTGTAATGTTCTTTCAGAAGCTGAAACACGCAGCGGGGGTTCAGCAGGGTTTTGTCCCTTTTGGGAATACCGTCGGCATCCTTTTGAAAGGCCCATTTATTCTTGTCATACTTGTGCGTCGCGGGATCATACCCGGAAAACAGGCCGTCATGGAAACTGTAACTGTCGGATACAAGGAAGGACGCATTCGTGTATTCAGCGACATACTCCTTGAAGTATTTGTCATTATCCAGAATGTACTTGATCATGCCCCCGAGAAAAGCGATGTCGGTACCCGACCGGAGCGGGGTATAAAAATCGGCTTTGGATGATGAACGGGTAAACCGCGGATCAACGCTGATGAGTTTTCCGCCACTTTTCATGGCCTCGGTCACCCACTTGAACGAAATTGGATGATTTTCCGCCGCGTTGGAACCCATAATGAGAATGCAGTCACTGTTTCGAATATCGATCCAGTGGTTGGTCATTGCACCGCGTCCGAACGACTCTGCCAGAGCCGCAACAGTGGCGCTGTGTCAGATACGTGCCTGGTGTTCGATGTAGACCAGGCCGAGCGCTCTCATCATCGCCTGGATGAGCCAGCACTCCTCATTGTCCAGGGCTGCACTGCCGATGTGGGCGATGCCGTTCGTCCGGTTTACCACCTGGCCCTTGTCGTTCTTAACGGCAAAACTTGCATCGCGGCTCTTCTTGACCCGGAGAGCAATTTTCCACAGGGCCTGTTCCCAGGAAATGGGCTCCCATTGGGTACCGTACGGCCTGCGATAAAGGGGTGTGGTGATACGGTCTTCATTATTCACCAGTTGGCTTAACGCAGAGCCTTTGGAACAAAGGGCCCCTTCATTGATGGGGTGATCTGGGTCCCCTTCGATGTTGACAACCTTCCCCGCTCCTGCTTCCCCAGTGTGGACGATAACACCGCAGCCGACGGCACAGTAACAGCAGACGCTCGTCGTCTCTCGAGCGTACCGGATCTTCAGGGTCTGGGCATGGGATGCAATTGGTTTGAGATCGATTCCCAGACCCAGGGCCGCAGCACCCAGAGCAGAACCTCCCGTGATCTTGAGAAAATCTCGACGCGTTACTTTCATAGATCCCCCTTTCTGCAACAGGTTAATGGATACATGAAAAAAGCCTCAAGCCGGATTTCAGCTCTTCCCACTGGCTCTGGAGGTTCCAGAGTCAGCCTTCATCGGAGTGACGAGTTTGCCCAAACCCGTCAGCCTCGGAAAGTTGCACCTCGTTCACTGGGATCCGGCAAAGATCAAGCGCTCATGAAAAATCTTGTTCATGGGTCGTTTTCCCGGTTGTCTCTTCTTTTGCCGAGGTTTGTGCATTCCATTCCCTCAATGGATGCATAGGATGCTTTGATTGTGAATTGATCAGGCGTCCCTGTTTTTGGTCGGATAACTTTTGAAAAAACACTATTTGCTCATTATTGTCAAGGATTTTTTGTGACAAAAATCAGCCAGTTACATATATCAAAATTGACATAAGGGAAAAACAGCGTCCGGCCCGAGGCTTTTCATTTTTTCCCTTGACATTCGGCAAAGGGGGGTATTATTAATTGAACATTCAATTAATTTCCGCCCGTCATGGGGAAACTCCATGCGCAAGAATCAGCAGGCCAAAGTCCGGAAACCTGAAATCCTTGAGCACTATTATCAGGTATTGATCAAGGAAGGATTTGAGGGGGCATCCATCGGAAAAATTGCCAAGCGCATGGACATGCATCCCAGCCTAATTATCCACTATTTTCAGACAAAAGAGAATATGACCCTCGATCTGGTGGAAGCGCTCATCGACCGGTATGAAGCGCCCGAGTACCTCCAGTTAGACCACATTTCCGACCCGCAGGAACGTTTTCAGGCATTCATGGACACCCTCTTTTCCTTCGAATGGTCCAGAACC
>Ga0315542_1000236_pt1 | contig 33253 bp, 34 predicted proteins | sample SalMarSW160120MG_FD_202541 | JGI IMG/M metagenome (GOLD analysis project Ga0315542, IMG submission 202541) | Salt marsh sediment microbial communities from the Plum Island Ecosystem LTER, Massachusetts, United States - Salt Marsh Sediment SW1601-20 ...
CTGAAGAGATAGTTCTTTTCGTTCCGATAACGCCAATTTTTCTGTAGTTCCTGGCACTCAGATAATCTACTACAGGATCTATCACATCCAGCAGCACAGTGCGGTCTCCAAATTCCTTTTTCAGCGAGTCAAAAGCAGAAGCTGAGGCAGAATTACACGCCACAAGGATAACTTTTGCATTTTGCTCAAGAAGGAATTCGGTAATCTTTCTGGAATAATATTTTATTGAATCCGCAGACTTATCGCCATAAGGAAGGTGAGCTGTATCCCCAAAGTATATCAGGCTTTCTCCAGGGAGCAATTGCTTGATGGCATGAGCCACTGTAAGCCCTCCGACGCCGGAATCAAAAATCCCGATAGGTTGTTCTTTCACTTTGTTGATAAATTAAAAAAATGACCATCCCGCAAAGGATGGTCATAGTAATATGTATAATAAGCTACTTCAGGCCAAGCTTGGCTTTAGCCAATGGCATTACATTTGTGCTCTTTGTTTCATCAAAATAGAGAAGCGAACCTTTTGCGACGTCAAATACATAAGTAAAACCGTTTTCTTTACCTACATCTTTAATAGCCTTATCTACTTTCTGATAAATAGGCTGAAAGAGTTCAACCTGTTTGTTTTGAAGCTGTTCCTGGGCATTTTGCTGGAACTCCTGAATCTTTCTGTTCAGGTCAATAAGTTCCTGCTCTTTTGTCTGCTTGACCAGATCTGTCAGGTTTTTGCTTTCTTTATTATAAGTATCACTCTTATTATTTAATTCAACCGACATAAGTTCAAGATAATTAACAAGTTCCTTCCTGAATTTTTCCAGCTTTACATTTGCTGTGTCATATTCAGGCAGAGCCTGTATGAGTTCGTCGCTGTTGATATGCCCGAACTTAAAAGTTTGTGACTGCCCGACAGAAGCAACTAAAAAAATCAGAGTTGCAATTCCTATAAATCTTTTCATTTCAGATAGTTTTATTAATTTAATTCTTGCAAAAGTAATTATTTAATTTTTATAACCTAATTTTTCCAGAACCTGGTCGCTGATATCGAATTTCGGGTTTGCAAAAAGTATATTACCTCCGGCAGCAGTGTCAAAAATAACTGCATAACTACCCTCTACAGCAATATCTTTAATAGCTTTCAGAATTTCATCCTGGATAGGTTTTACAAGCTCTTCCCTCTTTTTAAATAGGTCGCCCTCCATTCCAAAATACTTATTCTGAAGATCTTTCATCTCTTTCTCTTTCGTTATTATAGCTTCCTCTCTTTTGGTCTTCATTTCCTGCGAAAGAAGCGGAGCTTCATTCTGATATGATTTATACATCTGCTCGACAACTGCATAGCCGTCAGCAACCTCTTTCTCCCATTGTTCTGATAACCTATCAAGCTGATCCTGGGCTGTAGTAAAGGCCGGAATATTCTTCCGGATGTATTCAGAATCCACGAATGCATATTTCTGTGCAACAGCAAAGGCTGAGGACAGAATAAATAATCCTATTATTAAACCTGCTTTTTTCATAATTTTAAAATTAATGTTCTTGTTAAAATTGTTGCCCTATAACAAAATGGAATTGTGACTTATTTGCATTTGAATCGCCTGAAGGAACAGGATCAAAACCATATCCCCAGTCAATCCCCAGTAATCCGAACATAGGAAGATTAGCTCGCAGCCCTATCCCTGCAGAGCGGTTCATCTTAAATGGATTATATTCTTTCAGACTGTACCAGGCTCTACCTGATTCGAGGAAAGTAAGTGCATAAATTGTTGCCTGCTGGCTGAGAGAGAGAGGGTATCTCAACTCAAAAGTGATCTTTGAATAAATATTACCTGCAGGAGACCCGGTTTTGGAATCTGTCGGTGTAAGCGACCCGTTCGTATAACCCCTGAGTGCAATTACCTCGCGACCGTAAAAGCTGTAGCCGGTCATCCCGTCACCTCCCAGATAAAAGTTTTCAAATGGTGAGGGTCCTATATCTTTGTTGTAATATCCCAGATAACCGAAAGAGAATCTGGCATTTAACACTAGCTTGTCATCTTTGGATAATGGATAATAATAGTCTGACTTGAATGTCCATTTATGGAATTCAATCCACTTATATTTTTCTTCATCCGTAGCATCTGCCATATTCTTCCCGCTTAATAAACTATATGGCGGAGTTATCTGTAAAGAGAGCGTAAAGGAAGATCCGTTTCTTGGATAAATCAGGTTAGGACTTGTGGAAAACCTGGTGAGCCTGGCAGTAACACTGAAAAGATTCGACTGTCCGTTTTCAAAAAGAAACCTGTAGTAGCTGTAATTATTCAAGTTGTATTTCTCATAATTTAACTCTCCGTAAATAGAGAAAAAGTCATCAGGCCATTCAAGCCGTTTGCCCAAACCAATTGAAGCTCCGTCTATTATCATTGACTGTCTGCCCTGTTCTCCTTTCTTTGTACCATTTGTCATAACCGACCTGTATAATGAGACAGAGAATGAGTTGGGTTTTTTGCCGCCAAGCCATGGTTCTACAAATGATATGTTATATGACGAGTAAATTCTTCCATTAGACTGAGCCCTGATACTAAGAGATTGTCCGTCGCCGGAAGGATATGGTTTCCACTCTTTCAGATCAAAGAAGTGGCGCATGGCAAAATTGTTGAACCTGACTCCCACGGTACCCACGAGCATTCCTGCACCCCAGCCTCCTGAGATCTCAAACTGGTCATTGGCTCTCTCTTCAAGCTTATAAAGAAGGTCTACTGTCCCGTTAATTGGATCAGAAATCGGAGTGGGATTTATCTTCTCAGGATCAAAATGGCCCAGAACTCCAAGCTGACGAATGGATCTCAGTATCTTATCCTTGCTGAACAGATCACCAGGCAGTGTATATAGTTCGCGGCGGGCTATATGTTCATTTGTTCTGGTGTTTCCTGTAATCATAACATTGTTGATGTAGGCCTGGTCACCTTCATAAATTCTTACCTCAAGATCAACAGAATCGCCCTCTATCTTCGATTCAACAGGGGTTAAATGTGAAAAGAGGTAACCATAATCAAGATATAAATTATTGACAGCATCCTGAGCTCCGCTGGTTCCATTAAGCCTGTCAAGAATAAGCGACTGATTATAGACTGAACCCTTATCAACATTAAATACCTTATTAAGATCCTCCGCCCTGTATACACTATTCCCAACCCAGTCGACTTTCCTCAGAAAATATTGATCTCCTTCATCAATACGTAGCTGCAAACCTATACGATCGTCAGAAATTTTATAAAGAGAATCGGATAATATTGTGAAATCCTTAAACCCGTTATCATTATAAAAAGTATTAAGCTTCTCTTTATCTTCTTCGAATTTTGTTTTGATATACTTTGACGACTTAAAGAAATTCAGGTTTTTCTGCTTGGTACCCTTCATCTTGTGACGAAGCTTAGAGTCAGTGAAATATTCATTCCCGATAAATTTCAGCTCTCCTATTTTTACTTTTTCGTTTTTGTCGATATTTATGTTAAGAATGACATTATTGGGCTGATCAGGGTCATCTTTCTGTACAAAATCAACAGTCGTATTCAGAAAGCCTTTATCAACATAATGGTCCTTAATTATCTTTTCTGTATTATTAAGAATGTAAGAAGTGACCTGCGATCCGACAGGAAGATTTATTTTTTCAAGAAGGTCAGTTGTCTCTCCGTTTCTTATCCCGTTAAGCTTGATAGAAGATAAACGCGGACGCTCCTGAAGAGCGATATCAAGAAATACTGTGTCGGCTCTTTTTGACTGGATTGTAATTCTCACATCTGAAAAAAGTCCCTGTTGCCAGAGTTTCTTTACGGCATTGGTCACAGCATCTCCCGGTATTGTTATCTCCTGCCCCACTCTGAGCCCTGATAATCCGATCAGCGCATTTAAATCAAGATAACGTATTCCCGAAACTGTAACACCGCCAATGATGTATTCGCTTTCATCTGCATAATTATAAACCTCCTGTTTTTCCTGAGCATTCAACAAAATGCCGGCCATGAACATGGATAGAGCCACAACCATTCTTTTTAATCTTCTGATCCTCATCATTTCATCAATTTTCCATAATCTGTTCACTTGTCTTTCCAAACCTTCTTTCCCTTTTCTGGAAGTTAATTATGGCATCATAGAAGTCTTCCTTACCAAAATCAGGCCAAAATTTATCAGTGAAATATAATTCAGCATAGGCAAGCTGCCAGAGTAAAAAATTACTGATCCTTAACTCACCGCTGGTCCTGATCATCAGGTCAGGATCAGGGATGCCATGAGTTCCGAGATATTTTTCAAAAGACGATTCATCAACAGAATCCTTTGTTATAATACTTTTTTCAACATCCGAAATAATTTTTTTTACTGCCTCAGTTATTTCCCATCTTGAGCTGTAGCTCAGTGCAATAACAAGGTTTAACCCTTTTGAAACCGAGGTAATATTCACTGTTTCTGATAAACTTGCCCTTACATCATCTGAAAGCCTGTCAAAATCACCAATTGTAGAAAGTCTGATATTATTCTTAAGTAATGTATCAGTCTCATTATTAAGCGACTGTACCATAATACCCATTAGTGCTGAAACTTCTTCATCAGGTCTGCCCCAGTTTTCAGTCGAGAAGGCATAAAGGGTAAGGTATTTCAATCCAAGCTCCGCAGCTGCCTCAATGATGCTTTTTACTGATTCCACTCCCTGCTGGTGACCAAATATTCTGTCTTTGCCATGATGGGCGGCCCATCTTCCATTTCCATCCATTATTATTGCAATATGGATCGGAAGCTTCTTAATATTAATTAATGGTCGTAATGACATAATTCAGTGTTTTCTTTTTTCATCCACATCGCTATAGGCAGGGCATCCTACAAGTCTGCTGTAGATTTTCCATGTTAATGCTATACCGGCGAATGAATACCAGTCATTGTTATGTATCCATGCATAATCGGATGGGGCAACCAAATCTTTCAGGCCGTCAAAGTTATCATAAAAAGTTTTACGAAAACCATATTCCGCTTCAAGTCCCATATTTTTATAAATATTTACCTTAAAACCCAGTGAGAATGGTATCACGGGTTTGCAGGCAAATATTGTGGAATTAATAATGGCAACCCCTGCGCCTGCTGCAAAATAAGGTGTATAATCCCACCGTTTTCCTTCAGTTGTATATGGTAAAAAGTTAAATTCAAATTGAAGGGCAAGTTCTCCAACAGTTCCTGAAAATGATGCTGCTCTTGCTTTCTGAAAACTGTTTTTGAAGTCAAGGTCATTGGCTCTGATACCTCCGAAAAAAACAGAGCCTCTCAGAGCATGCCGTGGATGAAAATTATACCGGTAAAAAAGCCCTCCGGCCGGAAGAGGGGAATACATAAGTCTGTTGGGATTAATATCGCCCATGTAGGATGAAACGCCGACAAATACACCATAATCGGAATTGCGTTGTCCGGCAACAGTAACAGTCAGGCCGATAAATAGGAAAATCCAAGGTACTCTTTTCATTAAAACTGATCCCGCTCATTATCATCTGAAGGTGGGCAAACCATGGGGCCCTGTTTTCAGCTTGTATGTGACAGTAAAGTTTAAAAAATAATAAACGTCGTTTGCCTTGGAATATTGTGAGGTATAACCGTCTAAGAAATCTGTAAAGGTATATCTTCCGCCAACCTCAACTCCAAAATTCAGGTTAGGGGAATAAATAAGAGTTGCTCCGACCCCCGCGGGGATGACTCCGGTAAAACCGCTGTTTTTCATATTAAATGCAACCAGCGCATCATTTCCTTTTACACTATATGCGGCACCGCCAAAACCTGTAAACGCATAAAAATCGAGCGATTTAAACAAAACCCTCATAAACCGTTCTTTCCCCTTTACAAAGAGGTAACTGTTCTCCGAATAATTCTTAATGAAATAATACTCGCCTATAAGTGTGGGTTCGAAAACTGAAGTTACTGCTTCCAGGTTCCTGCCTTCATTTGATCCTCTATCGTCAGTAGCATGAAAAAGTGCGTAAGTCATGCTTACCCTGGCATTAACGGTCCTCGTGATCCTGTATTTAAGACTTCCGTTTATATCGAACCGCGTCTGCCTGTAGCTCATATCTCTTATTCCCAGAATGTTTTTCGTCTGGGAATACCCTCCAATATCGCCAAAGAAAAAAGAAGGACCGATTCCACCGACGGCTTCCCATCTCTTCATCCTCCAGAGCTGAGCCTGCGACAAGGGTACAACAAGACAGAACACTAATATCAATAAAAAGGAACGTTTCATGATTCACTTTTTTTATTGCTAATACAAATATAATAATCTAAAATTCAGAGCATATAATAATCAGATACAAAATTAACTAAATATGATAAATTTATAAAATAATCTTTCAGGATAATGTATCTTTTCAGTTCCTCCGGTCAGCTCCCCACATTAGTTTATTTCTGAGAGTACTGTAAAAATCGCGGCCTTTCAGCATTACTGTTTTAAGTTTCGCACTGGCCTTTACAATATGTATCTCCTCACCTATCGGCAATCTCCTGAATCTGAAATCGCAGGTGGCAAGATACTCATCTGTCCTGGCTTCCATCACCATCCTCAGGTTACCCTCCCCGGAAAGGACAATTGGCCGTATAGTAAGGTTATGGGGGGAGATAGGAGAAATAATAATACTTTCATCTTCCGGCGATAAAATGGGTCCGCCCACACTCAGGTTATAGGCAGTCGATCCGGTTGCGGTCGATACAATAAGGCCGTCGGTCCAATACGTATTGAGAAAAACATCATTAACATATACATGTACAGTTATCATGTTCAGGTTAGCTTTCTGAATGGTTATTTCATTAAGGGCAACCGCTGATTCTCCTTCAAATAAGCCGACAGGACGCGAGATCTCAAGTAGTGTTCGTTCTATGATCTCATAGTCGTTGTGACATAGCTGATCAATCGAATTGCCGATATCATCGCCCGGAATATTTGCAAGGAATCCCATTCTTCCAGTGTTAACACCTGCCACCGGTATCCCCATGTCTTTGACTTTAAGAACTGTCTCAAGGAAAGTGCCGTCTCCACCAACGCTTAGTACAATATCCGGTTTGCCTGACAAATCTGAAAGATCATTGAATCGTTCAATTAATTCTCCCTGGCACTGCGATTTTTGCTCCCCTGCTCTTTGAAACAGCTGGATTTGTATACCTCGTTTGCAGAACTCATCAACCAGCCTTTGCACCCCGTCACGGGTTTTTGAGTTATTGTCTTTACTGAAAATTGCAACTTTTTGTAACATAGCTTGTTACATGTTAAGATATTTCATCAGGAGATCAAACCGTTCAGAATAAAACCGGTCAAGGGAATCATTCGTTGTAACCCATGTCTTTACTTCATAGTTGTATCTTTCGAAGGTCCTGATAAGAGCCAGGAGATCAGTAGTATTTACTTTTAAAGTTACTTCCAGCCTTGCAGAATCGGCCGGAGAGGTAATATACATGCTCATTATCTTTATATTATTGCTTTCAACTATCATGGCTATCTGTGATAAAGAATAATCTCTTTCAATCATTTCCAGCACAATTATACCACCTGGCTGATCCATCGACGATATGTTTGCAATATGACGGATAAGGTCGTTAGTGGTAATGACACCTTTATAATGATTATTGTTGTCGAGAACCGGAACAACTGTCAGTTTCAGCTGTGCAGCAAGGCCAATAACCTCAAAAAGATGCTGATTTGTTGTAACATAAGGTTTCAGTAATGTAAGTTCATGACTCCCTATCGGTTCTTCCGGTTGATTCATGTCATAAATATCATTATCAGAAATGAGCCCCAGAAAATCCAGATTATTTACGATAGGCAAATGGGATATCCTGAATATTTCCATCCAGTTCAGTGCAGTCTGCCCTGTATCAGATGTTTTAAGCGCAGGAATAATTTCAGATATCAGATCGCTGGCGACCATTATGGTTAATTTTTTCCAAAGTAATAAAAAAATAGGCAGTTATATTACTTTTACATAATTAATAACAACACGGATAATCAACATTATTATTTTATGACCAGACTGAGTGTAAACATAAATAAAATTGCAACATTACGGAATGCACGGGGAGGAAATATCCCGAATGTCCTTAATGCTGCTATTAACTGCCAGGCTTTCGGTGCTGACGGCATAACTGTCCATCCGCGGCCTGATGAAAGGCATATCAGGTACAGAGACGTTCTTGAGATAAGGCCAATTATTAAGACAGAGTTCAATATTGAAGGAAATCCATCTGACAGCTTTATCGACCTTGTTCTCTCTGTAAAGCCCGACCAGGTTACATTAGTGCCTGATAAGCATGATGCAATAACATCCAATGCAGGATGGGATACCCTGAAAAACAGGGGTTTCCTGACTGACATAGTTTCGATATTCAAAAAAGCCGGTATAAGAACTTCCCTGTTCGTCGATACAAAGGCTGTCAATATAGAAAATGCAGTCCTCACAGGAACTGACAGGGTTGAGCTTTATACAGAACCATATGCTTCAGGGTTTGAAAAAAGTGCAGCAGAAGCAATCAGGTCATTCATCAGGGCTGCTGAAATAGCAAGGGATGCTGGTCTGGGTTTAAATGCCGGACATGACCTTAACCTTGACAACCTGAACTATTTTCATAAGAACATCCCCTGGTTACTCGAGGTCTCCATTGGTCATGCCCTGATTGCAGATGCCCTTTATCTCGGCCTTGAAAATACTATCCGGATGTATAAACGACAATTATCCGATTAACAAGTTAATGAAGCTCTTCTACCGGAAATATGGCTCTGGTCCGCCGCTTATAATACTTCATGGTCTTTATGGAGCTTCTGACAACTGGGTTACTATTACAAAAAGCATAAGCAACAGGTTCACAGTCTATCTGCCAGATCAGCGTAACCACGGACAATCGCCTCATTCTGTGATTCATGATTATGACTCCATGAGCAGCGACCTTCATGAACTGATAAAAGATCTGAACCTTGATAAATTTTTTCTTGCCGGCCACAGCATGGGAGGGAAAACAGCTATGCGCTTTGCTGCATGGTGGCCGGAGATGATAATGGGCTTGCTGATAGCAGATATCTCACCTTTTGCCGATGATAACGAAAAACAATTTGCTTACGATCAGCATCACAAAATTTTAAAAGCAATACTTGATACCGACTTATCAGAAACCAGGTCGCGCAGCGACGTGGATATACAACTGGCCGTATCAATCGATTCCCCAAAAGTCAGGGAGCTGATAATGAAGAACCTGCAACGAACTGACGATAAAAGATTTAAGTGGAAAATTAATACCTCGTCACTGATGCATAATCTTGATAAAATCGTTGAAGGATTACCCCTGTCGGGAATTGAGCAGGAGCAAATTACAGGCTTCCCGGTTATGTTTTTGAAGGGCGAGAACTCAGATTATCTTAACACTGAGAATTTCAGAAAAATATTGAAGTTGTTCCCTGCCGCGGAGTTGAAAATTATCAGAAATGCCGGACACTGGCTCCAGGCCGATAATCCTGAGGCAGTTATTGAAGCGTTGTCAGATCTGCTTTCTCATTGAACTCTTTTTCGCGAAAAAACAACGATCAGTTTATGTAAAAACTGTTACGGATTCAATCCTGTCATCAGCAATAGCCTGAAAATTCATAAATCTTAGAAGTATCTGTGCAATTGCAAGAACATCCTTTTCACAATACCTTACTATGCGCGGCAGGTCTTTTTCATCATAATAGATACCGGCCACCATGCTCCCGTCAATATCATCTTTTGGCGATCGTATACCAAGTATTGATGTCAGCAGATCAAGAGAAGTATAATTCTTGTAATCTCCGAACTTCCACAGATCCATGGTATCCAGCAGCTTGACTTCCCATGGCTTTTTTCCTGCGTTATCGAGTATGCCGGGGATGATAAGTTTATTGATAATCATCCTGCGAGCTATGTAGGGAAAGTCGAATTCTTTTCCGTTATGAGCACACAAAATGGCCTCTTTATTTGACCTGCAGAATTTTGTGAGCATTGCCGAGAACTCTGAAAGTATTGATTTCTCATCATCGCCGTAGAATGATTTTATCCTGAAACTGCTTGGAGCTTTTTCTGTTATTAGCCCTACAGATATACATATTATTTTACCAAACTCCGAATATATGCCGGCTCTTTCATAAACCTCTTCCGGCGTCTGTTCAGGTGAACGGAACAATTTTGATTTTTTGTCCCAAAGCAGCTGCAACGATGGATCAAGAGTGGTCATCGATGATTCCTGCGGGACTGTTTCGATATCGAGAAACAAGACATCTTCAACTTTTATGTTATCGAGCATGTTTTTCAGATTGTTGTTTTAATAAATGTTTTTCAATAATTGATATCAGCACTTCAATTCCCACCTCGTTCTCTCCGCCTCCCGGTATTATAATGTCGGCATAGCGCTTTGACGGCTCAATGAATTGTAGATGAGAAGGTTTAACAGTGTCATGATATCGTTCAAGAACTTTCAGAACAGATCGGCCTCGTTCAATAATATCGCGCTGGATAACCCTCCCAAGACGGTCATCTGCATCTGCATCCACGAAAACCTTGATATCCAGCATACTGCGCAATCCGAGATCTGCAAGGATCAGTATTCCTTCAACAAGGACAACTCTTGCCGGTTTGATTGTAATGGTCTCTTTGGCCCTAAGACATGTCAAATATGAATAAATGGGCATTTCTATTGATTTACCTTTCTTCAGCTGCTTCAGCTGATCAATAAGAAGACTGAATTCAAGGGAATCGGGATGGTCGAAATTGATCTTTTGTCTTTCTTCCAGCGAGATCTGACTGTTATCCTTGTAATAAGCATCCTGGGGTATAACAATCACCTCTCCGTTAGGAAAGGCACCAAGTAATTTCCTGACAACAGTTGTTTTTCCCGAACCTGTACCTCCTGCTATTCCAACAATGAGCATTTATTTGTATTTTTGTGTTTCAACAATTATCAAAAATAGGAAAAAGTTGGGAGTGAACTAAAGTTGGGAGTACCTAAAGTTGAAATAATTAAATAAAATATGTCTGAGCTATATCCACTTAAATTTGAACCTATTTTAAAAGAAACCATTTGGGGAGGCTCCTCACTCGTAAGGAAATATTATAAAAAAGGTAATCCTGAATTAAAATATGGCGAAAGCTGGGAAATATCAGCAGTATCTGATAATCTGTCTGTTGTAAGTAATGGTTTTCTGGCCGGAAATAATCTTGAAGAACTGATAGAGGTCTATATGGGTGATATTACAGGTGAGGCAATTTTTGAAAAGTTTGGAAATGAGTTCCCCCTGCTTATTAAGCTTATTGAGGCCAGGGAGGATCTTTCAATACAGGTACATCCCGATAATGAACTGGCAAAGAAAAGACATAATGCTTACGGAAAAACCGAGATGTGGTATATCATTGAAAGTGAAAGAGGATCAAAGATATACTCAGGATTTAGAGAACCTGTCAGCAGGGAGATCTATCTTGAGGCTCTGGGTAATGGCGAGCTTGCTTCCCTCCTGAATGCTGAAGAGACTTCACCTGGCGATGTGTTTTTTACACCATCAGGTCGTATACATGCCATAGGCGCAGGGATACTCCTTGCCGAGATACAACAGACATCCGACATTACTTACAGGATTTTTGACTGGAACAGAAAGGGCCCCGACGGAAAATCAAGGGAACTTCATACCGAACTGGCCCTTGATGCTATTGACTTTAATACTTCCGGTAAAGCAAAAATTCTATGTAACAACACACTGAATAAAACTCAAAATCTAATAACCTGTGAGTTCTTTATTACAAATGTTATTACTTTTAATGAACGTATTAGTAAAGATTATAACCTCATCGATTCATTTGTAATTTACATATGCTTGGAAGGAGAGTTTCTTATCAGGTGGGACGGAAACTCAGAACCTGTAATCAAGGGAGAAACTGTACTGCTTCCGGCTATGATAAGTGAGGTAATTCTTGACCCTTCCCCGGAGGCCAAAGTGCTCGAAATTTTTATGAACGAAGACCTGATGCTCAATAAACCAAAAAACTAACTATCATGAAAATACAAACCGCTGCCATCATTTTACTGATCATGATCCTCTCAGCTGCCTGCACAGGTAAAGGATCTTCAAAACAAGGAAAATCACGTGAAGCCGACTCATCATTTGTCGGAGATTCTATTGTAAAATATTACAGCAACAGACTTCTGCTAAAAGAGGTAACATTTAAAGATGGTGTAAGAAACGGGCTTACAAAAACCTATTATCCCGGAGGCCAGCTCTACCAGACCTTCTGGTATGTCAATGACCTGAAAGAGGATTCTGCTAGGTGGTATTATCTTGAAGGACAACTTTTCAGGACCACTCCTTTCAGACACGATACCATTGACGGGATACAGAAGCAGTTTTACAGGACCGGGGAGATACGTGCAAAAATAGGTTACCAAAAAGGATTGCGTAACCAATTCTTTCAGGAATTCACAAAAGAGGGGAAGATTGTTGGCGGTTATCCTGATGTCGTTACTGCCGTTCAGGACAACTATAAAACAAAAGGTCTCTACCTGATCGATCTGGAGCTTTCCAACAAGAGCACCAGGGTGAAATTCTATCAGGGTGAATTACACAATGAATTGTTCGATACAACGCTATGCAAATCAATAAAGACTACTGAAGGAAAGGGTAAAATTGTGCTGAAGAAAAGCGGATCGGCACAACCTCGCTCCATAAATATAATTGCTGAGATAATCACTCCGTTTGGGAACAGGTATCTGTTGCCGAAAAAGATAGCTCTCCCCTATAACGATCTGAAATAATCTGTAAAAATGATTATTCGTTCAGCTTCATTTGTAAAAAGCAGCACATCGTTAAAACAGTGCCCTGATACATCTGTACCTGAATTTGCATTCATAGGCCGGTCTAATGTAGGGAAATCATCCCTGATCAATATGCTTACAGGATGGTCCAGACTGGCCAAAATTTCCGGCAATCCCGGAAAAACCAGGACTATCAATCACTTTCTTATAAATGAAACGTGGTATCTTGTTGATCTTCCCGGATATGGATATGCCAAAGTCTCTGCATCAATGAAAGAGAAATGGGGTAGGGCAACAAGGGAGTACATACTGAAGAGAGATAATCTTGTATGCCTGTTTGTACTTCTCGACTCAAGGCTAAAACCGCAAAGGTCTGATATGGATTTTATGGAATTCCTGGGTATAAATCAAGTTCCTTTTGCCAGGGTCTTCACCAAAACTGATAAGCTAAGCCGCTCCGCAATGAAGAGATCCATAATTATTTATGATGATGAGATGCTGAAGAAGTGGGAATCATTACCTGTATCGTTTATCTCATCCACAGTTGATAAAAGAGGCAGGGATGAGATATTGAATTTTATTGAAGAATCTTTCAACAAGTTTTCAAAACACTAACTTTATCAGCAGGAATAATTATTTTTGTAACCGACTATCACGGTAAAAACAGCTAAAAAACTGGAAAATGTTTGGTAAAGCGCCTATGAAACTCTTTTCATGCAGATCGAGCCGACAGCTTGCAGAAAAGATTGCTAATGAACTCGGAATTGTGCTTGGTAAAAGTTCGGTTACCAATTTCAGTGACGGTGAATTTCAGCCATGTTTTGACGAATCAGTAAGAGGTGATATGGTTTTCATAGTACAGTCTACAAACCCTCCTGCCGATAATCTTTTTGAACTCCTCCTTATGATAGATGCCGCAAAACGAGCATCTGCGTATAAGGTGATTGCTGTTATACCATATTACGGTTTTGCGCGCCAGGACCGTAAAGACCGCCCCAGAGTATCTATCGGTTCAAAACTATCGGCAGATCTGCTTAGCACTGCCGGTGTCGACAGAGTTATTACAATGGATCTTCATGCCGACCAGATACAGGCATTTTTTAATGTCCCTGTTGATCACTTGTTTGGTTCTGCAATTTTTGCACCATACATCGAAAACCTTAAGCTCGAGAACCTTACAGTCTCAGCGCCCGATATGGGCGGATCAAAGAGAGCCAATGCATATTCCCGTCACCTCCAGTCAGAAATGGTTTTATGCTACAAACTTCGTAAAAAGCCGAACGTGATAGAGGAAATGTCGATTATAGGGGAAGTCGACGGCAGGAATGTTGTAATTATTGATGATATGGTCGATACTGCAGGAACACTTGTTCTTGCAGCAGATATGATGAAAGACCGGGGTGCAAAAAGTATCAGGGCTTTTGCTACTCATCCTATCCTGTCGGGAAATGCCGTGGAACGAATAAACAATTCAGCTATCGAAGAACTTGTTGTCACCGATTCTGTTCCCTTAACAATTCATTCAGAGAAAATTAAGGTCCTCTCAATAGCAGAGATTTTTGCCACGACCATCCAGGCGGTCAATTTAAATCAGTCGATAAGTACAAATTTTGTATTCTGATTCCTTTGTCCTATATTTGCACTCCAATTTTTGAGATGTCGAACGTGTAATGGGAAGTTGCCAGAGAGGCAGCTTTGAGTAGCACAATAACAAATATTTAAATGAAGACAATTGAGATCAAAGGATCATTCAGGAAGGAACTCGGTAAGAAAAGTTCGAAGCGGACCAGGAAAGAAGGGAATGTTCCTTGTGTAATTTACGGTAGGGAAGGAAATATTCATTTTCATGCTCATGAAAACAGTTTTAAGAAACTGGTTTATACGCATGAAGCTCACCTGGTAAGGCTGAATCTTGATGGTCAGGAATTCAAAGTTGCCCTTAAAGATATTCAGTTTCACCCGGTTTCAGACAAGATCCTGCATGTAGATTTCATACAGGTATTTGATGATAAACCTGTGACTGTAACTATTCCGGTTACTGCTATTGGTGATTCAGTAGGCGTAAAAGCCGGAGGTAAGCTTATGATTAAAAGAAGGAACCTGAAAGTACGGGGACTGGCAAAAGATCTTCCTGAGGATCTGCATGTCGATGTGACTGATCTTAAGATACATCACTCAATAAAAGTAGGAGATCTTGCATTTGATAAGATTGAGTTACTCGATCCGAAAATAACAACAGTACTGACAGTAGCCACCTCCAGGGTTGCTCTTAAGACTGAAGAAGAAGAGGCTGCTGAAGCTGCTGCTGCTGCAACTGCTGCCGAAGGAGCTGAAGCACCTGCTGAAACTCCTGCTGAGGAAAAAGATAAAAAGGCTTAATTATCATTTATAACATTCAGGCACAATGAAATATCTTATAGTTGGCCTGGGAAATATTGGAGACGGGTATGCTGATACCCGGCACAATATAGGATTCACAATATTGGATGCCCTGGCAAAGGCATCCAATGTTTATTTTAGCGATAAGCGATATGGAGCTCACTGTACTTTTAAATATAAAGGAAGAGAATTCATCCTCATAAAACCATCGACCTATATGAACCTCAGCGGAAACGCCGTAAGATACTGGATGAAAAAAGAGAAAATACTTCGTGAAAACCTGCTAGTGATCGTCGACGATATTGCCCTGCCCCTTGGAAGCATAAGAATGAGGGCAAAAGGCGGTGATGGCGGTCACAATGGCCTTGCACATATCAGCACAATACTCTCAACCCACGACTATTCCAGAATAAGGGTCGGAATAGGCAATAGCTACGCAAAAGGATCACAGGTCGGATATGTCCTTGGAACCTGGAACAAAGAAGAGAAAGAATTCCTCAACGAAAGAATATCAATCGTGATGGATATGATAAGGTCGTTCGGGACAGCCGGCACTGAACTTACCATGACTGCATTTAATAAGGCAGGAAAGCTGCCAGGTTCCCTAAACAGTGAATCTGAATAACCTGTCCGTTCTGAATCATCTTTCAACAGCCACATCATGATTGATAAAAAACCTGTTCGCATCGATAAATTCCTCTGGGCGGTCAGAATTTATAAAACAAGGACACTTGCTGCTGAAGCCTGCTTAATGGGACGTATTCTTATCAATGATTTGCCGGTCAAGCCATCGAAAATAATTGAAGGCAATGAGACCCTCTGCGTTAAAAAGCCGCCGGTAATATTCACTTATAAAATCATTGCGCCTCCGGGAAACCGGGTTTCGGCAAAACTAGTGAAAGAATATCTTACGGATCTGACCCCGGAAAATGAAAAAGCTAAACTGAATATTCATCACCCTGTACTTCCCGGGTACAGGAAAAGAGGAACCGGCCGCCCCACAAAAAAGGAGAGAAGATCAATTGACAGGTTGAGAGACGGATTTAACATTTTTTTTTAACTTGCACAATATCCAAAACCTCTAAGTTTCTAAAGGCAGAAGGAGATCAATTTTGTTCAGGGGATGGGAAAAGAGAACATCGAGAAGTATTCCAGGGGTTATGCTCTGCTTAAGAAAGTGGCCGGATTATGGCATAATAATGTTTTTTACAGAAAAGTGATAGTTCTTGGCCGCGAGAATCTTAATCCCGACGATCATCTGATATTTGCACCTAACCACCAGAATGCCCTCATGGATGCGCTGGCAGTACTCTTTACGAATAGTGGCCAGAATATATTTCTTGCCCGTGCCGATATCTTTAAGAAAAAATCAATTGCAGCTATACTCTATTTTTTAAAGTTACTGCCTGTTTATAGAATAAGGGATGGATTCAGCAGCCTGAAAGGTAATGATGAGATCTTCAATAAAACGATCGATGTGATCAGGAATAAAAACGGTCTTGTAATACTCCCTGAAGGTAACCATGAAGGAATCAGACGGCTCAGGCAACTTAAAAAAGGCATCTGCCGGATTGCCTTCCAGGCTGAAGAAGTATCTGATTTTAAGCTTCATATAAAAATAATTCCTGTGGGCCTTGAATTTACCAATTACAGCCGATACCGCCAGGTTCTCACAGTTGTCTACGGAAAGCCTGTTGAAGTTTCCGAGTTTCACGATATTTATCAGAAGAGCCCTGAGATTGCTCTTAACGAGCTAAGGAAAAAACTGTCTGTCGAGATGAAAAGGATCATGGTGCATATAGAATCTGACGAAGACTATGAGGCAATTGATGAATTAAGAAGCCTGATAAATGGCCGTTACAGCGATGATACTAAGTTCCCGAAACTGTTCCGCGACAGGATACTGATAGAAAAACTTAATAATCTGAAAAATGATAACCAGTCACTATATAAGAAAATATGCTCCCTGAGCCTGAAAGTAAAAAAGAAAGCCAAAGAACTAAATACTGAATACAGGCTCCTTCGAAAAAAGAGACATCCCATAGGCTGGCTCATTACAGGAATGATCGTACTCTTTATTACATTTCCCCTGTTCCTGTACGGCAATATCTTTAACCTGACATTCCTCGAAATCCCAAATCTCCAGATACGAAAGATCAGGGATATTCAATTCCATGCTTCGGTGAAGTACGGATTATCACTGGCCCTCGCACTTGTGTTCCTGCCTGTGTTTTTAATCCTGTCCTTTATTTTATTCTCACCTTGGTGGGTTGCTGTAATGATATTCATGACACTGCCTGTTTCAGGTCTTTTCTCCTGGATCTATTTCCTGGAATTCCGTCGTATTCTTGGTGGAATCAGGATATGGAACTATCTGAGAAACAAGAACAAGGAGTATAAAATCCTTAAACAGAATCATGATGAATTGACCGGCCTGGTAGAAAGCTTATAAAAATGGAAAAACAAAAAATCTTCTTGGGCAAAACTGCCTGGATAACAGGGGCATCGTCAGGTATCGGAGAAGCCCTGGTTTATGAATTTGTGAAGAGAGGAGCCATAGTTGTAATATCATCCAACGACCCTCCTGGACTTGAAAGAGTGAAAGCGGCGTGTGCTTCAAACCAGTCAAAAATTATCTGCGTACCATTTGACCTTTCAGAAACGGCCGCCGTCGAAGAGATTGTCAGTGAGCAGATGAAAATACTTGGAAGGATTGATTTTCTTCTGAATATCGGCGGTATAAGCCAAAGGTCAAGGATAGATGAAACTCCCTTATGGCTCGACAGGAAAATATTTGAGATAAATTATTTCGGCACAATAGCTCTCACCAAGGCAATTCTTCCATATATGATAAGCCAGAAATCAGGGCATATTGTTGCAACAAGCAGTATATCAGGGAGATTTGGATTTCCTCTTCGTTCAGCTTATTCAGCTTCAAAACAGGCGTTGCATGGTTTTTTTGAAACACTGTTTCTCGAAAACAAAAAAAATAACATAAGAACATCTGTTCTGATTCCGGGAAGGGTAAGAACAAATATTTCCTATCATGCTCTCGACCAGCAGGGTAAGGAACATGGTAAGTTGGATGATGGGCTGGCAAAGGGTATCTCACCCGCCAGGGCGGCAAGAATAATTATAAGAGGATTATTGAGGAATAAAAGAGAGATACTCGTAGGAGGTGGTGAACTTATAATGCTATATATCAGAAGAATATGCCCATGGCTTTTCTTCAAAATTGCGGATAAAATAAAATCAACCTAATTTATTTTCTATGAAAGAATACTTAATATACGGCATACAGCAAATCGGGATCGGTGTAAAGGATCTCAGTGAAGCATGGAAGTATTATATAGATAAATTCGGTATGGATTGCTGGATCTTTGAAGATGAATCAGAGGCAAAGCTGATGCTTCCATATACCGGAGGAGAACCACAAAGCAGGCATGCTGTGCTCGCAACAAATCTCCAGAGCGGAGGCGGTTTTGAGATATGGCAGTATAAAGGCAGGGAACCCATGGAAATAAGCCATGAAATAAGCCTTGGAGATCTTGGCATTCTTGGTTGTAAAATAAAGGTCAAAGATATAGGTTCAGCTTACTCTTTCTACAAGGAAAAAAACGTTCAGCTTTCAGGAGAACCGGCTGAAGATCCATCAGGCAAAAAGAATTTCTTTATGAAAGACCTGTATGGTAATATATTCCAGATAGTTGAGGCAGCTGACTGGTTCATGGACGAAAACAAGATCTCCGGTGGATCTTATGGTGCAATTATAGGCGTCTCAAATATCGATAAGGCAAGAATTATTTATTCGGATATTCTTGGTTATGATGAAGTTATATATGATTCCACTGGCGTCTTTAATGATCTGTCAGGTCTCCCCGGATGCAATAGCGAACTTCGCAGGGTATTGCTAAAAAAGAAAGAACCAATATCGGGCCCTTTCACCAGGATCTTCGGACAGGGTGTCATGGAACTTATAAGTGCCCCGGGTAAGCCGGGTAGGAAAACATATGAAGGCCGCTTCTGGGGCGATCCGGGATTTATTCATCTTTGCTTCGATATACGTGGAATGGATGAACTGAAGGAGTACTGTAACAGTAAAGGGTTTCCATTTACTGTCGACAGCAAAAAGAGCCATGAAGGGAACAGTTTCGATATGGGAGAGGCAGCAGGTCATTTTTCATATATAGAAAATCCCGACGGAACTCTTATTGAGTTTGTGGAGACACATAAGGTACCTATTCTGAAAAAAATTGGATGGTACATCGACCTCAGAAAAAGAGATCCGCACAAATCCCTGCCTGACTGGATACTTAAAACCCTGCGATTCTCGAGGGTGAAGAGCTGAAGAATTCGTTTCTCGTTTCTCGTTCCCCGTTTCCGGGTCACTTGATCTCACCTCCTTAATATTGGGAATGTTGAAAAAGTCCTTTTTGAGCCTTAGTACAAACCTTTGTGCACCTTTGTGGTAAAACCTAAATTGATTATCCTGCAATTTTCCGGACTTCGCGGAAGACTCTCATAATATTTCCGCCCCATATTTTTTCAATATCTTTCTTTGAATATCCCCTGCGGAGCAGCTCAATGGTTATGTTCTTCATCTGATCCACTGATTTACAACCCTCTACTCCTCCCCCGCCATCAAAATCGGTTCCGATACCGACATGGTCAATTCCAATTACCTGGACGACATGATCAATATGATCCACAACATCGGCGACGGTTGCAAGCTTCCTGTATTTGTCCTGTATTTCTCCACGTTCTGTGCGATACTCCTTTTTCTGATCATCAGAGAGACCTGAAATATCTCCGTATTTATCACGAAGCTCCTTCATTTTTGCATCAAGTTCAGGATTGGGTTCAGGAGTCTTGATATAACTGCTCAGGATGCATATCTGAATAACACCGCCATTAGCTTTAAGAGAAAGTAACATATCGTCGGTCAGGTTCCTTGGACTTGAGCATAACGACCTGCATGATGAATGTGAGGCAATTACCGGAGCTTGTGAGGTATTAATGACGTCATAAAATGATTTGTCGGAAATGTGAGAAACATCGACCATCATTCCAAGGCGGTTCATCTCCTTTACCACTTCATAACCAAAGGGTGAAAGACCATCATGTTCCGGTCCCTTCGGATCGGTAGAAGAATCACATATATCGTTGTTGCTTGAATGACAAAGAGTTATATATCTTGCTCCAAGATCATAGAATTCTTTTACCCGGCTCAGATCCAGGCCTATGGGATAGCCATTCTCAACTCCTATGAAAGCAGCTATTTTCCCTTCCTTTTTCAGACTGTAAGCATCATCGGGCGAAGAGGCCATTTCTGCCATCTTTGAATTTTTTTCGACATTTTTATGGATAGCGTCGAATATTCTTAGAGCCAGCTGATGAACCATGGTATATGAGGAATCGTTCCTTGGACCCTGCCCTATAAAAACAGCAAAAAACTCGGCATCAAGTCCCCCCTCAACCATACGCGGGAAATCCACGCATCCTATATCGTGCCTGACACCCAGGTCGAAATCAGAATCCATAAGATTCATAGGCGTATCACAGTGAGTATCAACTGTAAGACAATCCCTATGGATCCTGTCTGCTTGTTTTATAAGTTTCTGCTCATTGTTTGAGCATCCTGAAAGGAGGAGAAATGCAAGTGAAAGGGTAAAAAGAGTCTTCATGATTCTGGTCATTTTGCTATGCAAGTTAACTAAATTGTATGCCTAAAAAACCTTAACCAGCTGTTTTAACACTAATTAACACAACACATTCAATCAACCATTGCTATTATAGAAAGTATCTTCTGGTACTATTCAAGCTTCCAGTCGCAAATAATGATTTGGTCCTGGTAAATATTAACTATGGAGTTACACAGGGTCTCACGGAGTTGTTCGCGGAGTGATCCATATGGATAACAGTGCTACTCCGTGCAAAATCTTTGTTACCCCGTGGTTAAGAAATTTTTTAATACGACCTGTAACATTCAGCCATGTTTAAGCAAAAAGCCCCCGACTTGAGAGTCAGGGGCAGCCATGGAAAGAATGGGAAAATAGCTTCTGGTCATTATTTTTTGGATCTGTACAGGTAATAGTTTTTTATATAAAAGAGACCCTGAAGAAGGATCGGAATGCCAAAAACAATCCATGGCCCTGAATTGAAGAGTTCAGTAAAGGTTATGAATCCGGCAAGTAAAACAATACTCCATAAGAGAAAAATGATCCCTGCAATAAGTTCACTTTTCCATGATACTGCAAAACCCAATAAAAATAAAAGCAGCAATAGAGGAAATATGATATAAGGTAAACTAAAGTAGTCATGAGGGTTTCCTGCGACAAGCTCTGAAATCACAACAATGGCATATAAAACAGCATAATTTATGAGTAGAATACGCAGTATAAATTTCCATTGTAACTGTTCAGAAGGTACCGGTATATTTCCGGATCTATACCAGCGGAGTAGCAAAAAAACGCTAATGACAAGAACAGGAACAGCCATAATGCTTAAAAACCCACTTTCTCGTCCCCTGGTCAATCCAAGATCAACGATCCAGACACCTGCAATCCAGAACATAAAAATTATGCCAGCTATTTTCTCCCTTGTCCAGGAAAAAACAAAGCCAACCAGGAACATCAGAAAGAGAATCACAAATAAATAGCCATTCAGATCTGAAAAAGATATATCTCCTCCAATAAGTGAGCCTAATACAATAGCTAAATATAATGCTGCATATACCCCTGTTAAAATCTGAAGGATTTTATAAGATGCTGACTTCATTTTTAAAGAAATTTTAGTAAACATGATATATTTATTTTTGGTTATATCTGATTTTCTGAGGTGTTTTCACAAAATGGTTTTTTTGCGATCCGTTGATTGAATTTCTTAAATCATAACGCTAATTAGTGTCTACGCTTTTACCAGGACTTCTGGATAAAAGCCAATAGATAATAAAAAATAATCCGGGAACAGCAAGTCCATCAATCATTAAACTAAATAGAAGGTCAGGTCTGATTAAATGAAAACCTATAATTCCACAAATAGTAATCAGTCCCCCCAGTCCATCCCACTTCCAGGCAATAGCCAACCCTATGATTGTAGATATTGGAAAGAACAGGAACGAAATCGAGGTATGACCAAGAGATTCTCCTTTTCCAGTTATTGAACCATATAGATGAGCTCCAACAAAAAATATCATGATAATCAGGCTAAGTGAACCCCATATTCTTGCAGTCCATCGAATTATTGTCGCTATTTGCTTTTTGTTCTTCATGATGTTTTGGTTTTGTGGTTTATTACAGCAAGTTACGTTTTAATGATATACGAGTCAAGCAAATATTCATTATAGAAATTATAGTACAATAACTGCAAAAGATTGTTGGATCATCAGGTAAATGGCCTTTCGATATGATTAATCAATAAAGAAATGCTATTTTGATAATAAAATCAAGTGAATACAATTTTGGGGAAACCATGATTGCTATAAAGCCACAAATATGGATTAATGTAAATAACCCCCGATTTCAATCGTGGGTAGTACTTAAACAAGCCTGCTAAGGGCGATGGTTGCAAAGCTCAAGGCCAGAAAGAATCCTATCATATCTGTAATGGTCGTTAAAATCGGACCAGAAGCCAGGGCAGGGTCAATATTTATCTTTTTAAGCATCAGGGGTACTGTACCACCAATAGATACGGCCACAAGAGTATTTACTGCCAATGCACCTCCAACAACCAGTCCAAGGTATAAATTACCTTTCCAGATAAAAGCTGCCAACCCGATTAATATTCCCAAAACCAGTCCATTTATTAATCCTACTGAGATCTCTTGTAACCAAACCCTTAAAACTTCACCTGGTCTCACAGTGCCAAGGGAGAGTTCACGCATGCTTACTGCCACAGCCTGGTTTCCTGAGCATCCGCTCATATCTGAAATAATAGGAAGAAAAACAGCCAGAGCAATTACAGCACTTAAAGTATCCTGGTAAAAAGTAATTACGCTGGCTGCAATAATATTCAGCAGTATGTTAACCGAAAGCCATGCAAGCCTTCTTCTCGATCTAAGCATAACAGGCATTGTGCGTAATTCATCCCCACCAACAATACCCTGAGATTCAAGATGTTCGTAAGCATGCCGTTCATTGACAGCTTCAAGAACATTTTTCCTTCTTATAACACCAATTAGTCTATTATCATAATCAACAACAGGAAATCCATAGAAGTCATAAGTATCAAAAAGATCGTTCATCTCATCAAGGGAAGTAGAAACACTGACGGCCTTTACCTCTGTAATTACTATTTCCGAGAGTGTTTGTTCCTGATTTGTAAGTAACAAATCCTGCATTTGTAAAACTCCGATAAACAAATCCTGGTCAGAAACCACATAGATATATCTTACATGATATTCTTTATATTTTTCAGCATTTCCCTGTAAGTCATAAATAACCTCTTTTATTGTAGAAGACACTTTATAGGAGAGGTATTCTGTAATCATCAAACCACCAGCTGTTTCAGAATCATATACGATCATCTTTCTGACGCTATCAGCTTCTGTCGGAGTCATTTCTGTCAATATAGCTTCAGCTTCATCATCATCCAGCTCCAGCATCAGGTCAGCCCGTTCATCACTCTTCATTTCATTAATAATTGCAGCTGCATCCTCAGCGTCCATCTCCTCAATAATATCAGCAGCCTGAGCATCTGGTAGTTCCTCGATAACATCAGCAGCATCTTCCGGGCTGATAACAGTAAGTAATTTATGCTGCTCCTTTCTGTCAAGCTTGTTCATCAGATAAACTACCTCACTTGCCTGTAAAGAGTCCAGCAAGTTTGTCAGTTCAGTTCGGTCATCATTTTGCAGTAATAAGCGAACTTTATCAACAGGTTGTAATGTTATAAGCTGGTTCATATTTCTGATTATTATTTTTTCCTTTTTAGTCCATTTAAATAACTCCCTGTTAACTCAAGAAGGAAGACAAGTACAATCTCTTATCAGGGTTAATTTAAAGGTAGAAATATTAAAGCACAAAAGCAAAAAGCCCCCGACTTTGTGAGTCAGGGGCAGCCATGAAAAGAATGGAAAAATTGCTTTTGGACAGTAAAAGCTTCTTTAAAGTTTTACAACTTTATATACGTTTGAAAGTTTTCCTTTTGTCATTTTAAGTAAGTAGAGGCCGGCAGGCAGATCCTGAAGATTGATCTCTTTCTCCACAGCGGTCTCTTCCATAAAATCAGTTTTTATCAGTTTCCCCCTGGAGTCAAGAAGAAACAATTTTACTTCTCCGTCGAGAGGTGATCCAAGCTTTATATTTACAATATCGCTGGCAGGGTTGGGATAGAGTGTGACCTTTACCACATCCTCAAGGTTTTCTTCAACAGCCGTAACAATAAGCTGCTGCTGAAATCCGTGGGTAAGAGTCAATCCCCCGTTAGTGAAGGTCGGGATGATAGTCTCTCCAAGAGTCCAGCTCAGAGATACACCCGAGGCAACACTATAACCACCGGCGCTGGCAATAACTTCCTGCTTTACCTGTGCACTTAAAGAAAATGCTAAAAGTATGGTAAATATAAAAAGTATACTGCGTTTCATTTGGGATATATTTATTCAATAAGCCAAATAACACTGGTAAAAATAAACTAAAATCGAACAAAAAGCAATAATATCATGTTCATTTTCACCAGCGCTGTAAAAAATTAGATGAACCATGGTTTTGATGTGGTGAATGAACTGTTTGTTGAAAAGCATGTCACGAACCATTACTTCTGTTAATTTTGTGGTTTTTATAATAATGCAAGAAAAGAGAAAAATATGGCACTGGTTAGTCTTGTCTTTACACTGGTGCCGGGTATTACGTTCTATAACCGCAATGTTTTCAAATGAATAAATATTTTCTTGTTGCACTTTCAGCTGCCGGAGGTATTCTTACCGGTCTGGCATGGAGCAGCTGGTGCTCAGGGCTTATTTTGCTGGTTTCGCTGATCCCCTTTTTCATGATTGAAAATTATCTTTTTGAAAATCACGGCAAATACCCCCTGAATGCCATTTTCTTATATGCACTTCCCGGTATCGTAATTTTCAACATCATGACTTTGGGCTGGATAACGGCCGCCAGCATCATTGCCGCTGTATGTGTGATCCTTGGCCAGTCATTTTTTATGTCTTTTGTCTTATGGCTCATCCATTTGGTCAGGATTAAAGCCGGTAACAAAACCGGTTTCTTTGCCCTGATATCTTTCTGGCCGGCCTTTGAATTACTAACACTCAACGTGGTGATCCTTTCCCCCTGGGTAAATTTCGGCAACGGCCTGGCAAAAGATATTCTTTTTATCCAGTGGTATGAAGTTACAGGAGTAGCAGGTGGAACACTATGGATACTGCTGTCAAACTTATTCCTGTTTAATTATGTTAAAGGCTCGCATCCCGGAAGGCTGAAAAATAGTTTTATTTTAGTGATATGGATTTTGCTGATACTGATCCCTTCGGCCATATCGATAACCAGGTATTACACAATAAAGAAATCATCTTCCAACAAAAATGAGGTTGTGATAGTGCAGCCGAATATAGATCCCTTTACTGAAAAATTTTCTGTGCCATTCGACCAGCAACTGACAAAAACACTCAGGATGGCCGGAGAGGCAGTTACAGAAAAAACAGCCTGGCTAATTACTCCTGAAACAACAGTTGATGATCCGGTTAATGAAGCAGAATTAAACAGCAATAAATATATCGAAACGTTCAGGGATTTTGCACGGCAACACCCTTGTATAACCATTGTTACAGGACTTGTGAGCTATCGTGTTTATAAGGATGCAGAAAAGGCTCCGACAATCTCGGCAAGGAAAATCGGTCCTCAGGGAGATTACCAGGATCATTTCAATTCAGCATTTGAGATAGATAGTGCGGGAGTTATAAATATATATCATAAATCGAAGCTTGTTCCTGGAATTGAGATGCAATTTTCTGAAGGTTTAGGCAACGTGATAACCGGTATCCTGCCTGATCTTGGCGGTACTACATGGGGATATGGAAGGCAGGATGACAGGGCTTGTTTTGAGCAACCTGTTTCAAAGCAGGTAGTTGGTCCAATAATCTGTTATGAATCAGTATTCGGTAATTATGTTGCTGATTATGTAAGAAAAGGGGCACAGGCTTTATTCATTATAACGAATGACGGCTGGTGGGAACATACAAATGGATATAAGCATCATCTGGCCTATGCTTCTCTCAGAGCTATTGAGACACGAAGACAGATAGCCAGGTGTGCTAATACCGGTATTTCCTGCATTATTGACATCCGGGGGAAAAGACTTATGGAAACTGAATGGTGGAAAGAAGCTGTGCTTACCGGTGAAATATATTCTGAAACCAGGATTACTCCTTATGTCCGTTACGGAGATTTTATTATGAAAATTCTGTCAGTGTCGGCCGTTCTGATACTGTTTTATACCTTCATTGGACTACCTTTGAGAAAAATAAATACAACATCCAACAGGAAATAGTGCAACCCTGAAACTTTCTTTTTGTCTTTACCAGTAGTAAGTGATTAAAGTGGATTATCCAGATTTCAATATACATGCATCGTTGATCCGGGAATGCAGTAATGGGAACCGTAAGGCTCAATACAGTCTTTATAACCAATATTCAAAAGCAATGTACAACCTGGCTTACAGGATGATGAATAACAGGGAGGATGCTGAAGATATTCTGCAGGAGGCATTTCTGGAGTGCTTCAGAAATATAGAGTCATTCAGGTTTGAATCCACATTTGGTGCATGGCTTAAAAGTATTATTGTGAACAGATGCATAAACCAGCTTCGGAAAAGGAAAGTTGAACTGGTATTTTATGAAACGCTACCAGCAGATATAACTGAAGATGAACCCGATACAGTATATGATACAAAAAAAATATTTAAATGTATCGAACAATTACCCGATGGTTACAGGATAATCCTTACTCTCTACCTTCTTGAGGGTTACGACCATTCAGAAATTGCCCAGATACTGGGCATTACTGAATCAACATCAAAATCGCAGTATTCCCGTGCTAAAGACAAACTGAGAATCATTCTCTCAAAAAATTAAAGTTATGGACAGGTTGGAAGAACATATAAAGAAAAACAGGGAGGATCTCGACGTTTATACCCCTTCTCCCGAAATCTGGGATGAAATAACCAAAGGTATTCATGCCGGAAAGTCAAATAAGATAAGATGGTTTTCTGCCGCAGCAATGATTGTGGTGATCTTTACCACAGCTGCATTGTTTTATGTGGGAGAAAACAGGAAAAAGGCGGCTCTTCAGTCCAGGGATGAAGCCCTTATCATGAAGGTCAATCCACAATTGCAGGAGACTGAAATATACTACAACAACCAGGTAAATTTCCTCTATTCCGAGGCGAAACCTCTCCTGGCCGGTCATCCCGATATTAAGAAAGAACTCCTTAGCGATATGTCTCAGATCGACAGCTTATGCGCTGATATTAAGAACGATCTTAAAGATAATGTTTCTAACCAGGAGGTCATCGAAGCTCTTATCAATAATTACAGGATAAAGATCAAGATACTTGAGGATATGCTGGTTCTTCTGAAGCAAAATGAAAATGATCACCCCAAAAATGATACACATGCATTATAAAATACTTTTAACAGGTCTGGCTTTCCTCTTTCTTTCCGGAACTATGTCAGGTCAGTCCTTTTCTGAAAAGAGGAGCTATCAGAAATCTGCCCGTGTAAACAGGGAAATGACCCTGGAGATCAGCAATAAATACGGGACGGTCCAGGTCACACCGTGGGATAAGGATTCAGTTTACGTAAAAGTTGAGATAGAGGCAGTTACATCTAACCTCGATCGTCTGCACAAAATGCTTGAGGGCGTGGATGTTAATATTTCAGAAACCAATTTCCTGGTCAGGGCAGAAACTGAATTTACTCAGAATATCAGTATGCTTTTCGAAAGTTTCAAGGGAATGACAAATAAGCTCATCTCTTATGAATCCAGGATCCAGATAAATTATTATATAAATGCTCCGGAATACCTCAACATGAAAATCGTAAACAAATATGGCGATGTATATATGGAAAATAATACCGGTTTATTTTCGCTGAATCTATCTAATGGCTCTTTCAAAGCCGGATCGCTGAATGAGGCTGAGGGAATAGATCTTACCTTCTGCGATGCCACAATCGACAAACTGAACAGAGGCGATATTGATGCATCATTTTCAGAACTGGAAATCGAAGAATCCGGTGACCTTTCTGTTAAATCTATATCATCACGTTTTGAACTGAAAAAAACAGGAAACCTCGACGCAGAGTCGAAAAGAGATAAGTTCTATATAGGGAGCGCTATATCGGTTAAGGGAAACTCATATTTTACCGATTACAGGATAGATGACCTTAAGAAAGAGATTAATGTTGTAACAAAATATGGAAGCCTTTCTGCCGATCATATAGATAAGGGTGTTGAGTTCATTTCAATAACTTCATCATACTCAGATATTAACCTGACTTTCGATCCTCTGGTGTCGTATAATCTTGATATTAAGCACCTTAATACTCATATTATCGTTCCTGAAAAGAATTCAAAGCTCGAAAAGAAAACTCTCAGCGAGGATAAGAAAGAGTATATGACCTTCGGAACAGTCGGAAAAAATCCGGGTACGGTAAAAGTGAAGATTGATGCCACCCGGGGTGAAATTTATCTGAAATAATTCTCCGCTTCATGCAACCCGGAAACTGTTCTGGTGTCTTTATTCAAAAAAAGAGCATTCATAATTCTGATCTGTTAAAAAACAAATAGAAATAACATACTCATGAAAAAATCATTCATCTTAATCTTTCTTTCAGTCGTTCTTTTTCCCATGGTCCTTTCCGGACAGATGGCGACAAGACAGGCCGGAATTCGGGCCGGGTACAAAAGCGGGTTTTTTTATCAGGTATCCAATGAAGCGGGTAATGCTGAGATCGCTTATAATGCCCTCCTGAGCTTCAATAATAATGGTGTGCAGCTTACCGGCCTTAAGATAATCTATGAGACTTCGCTGAACTCTGTTTCTCCTGATCTGTATTTTGCCTGGGGATTTGGAGGTCACCTCGGATTTGTGTATACAGATTATCTGAGATATATGGGAGAGAGCTATTATTTTCAGAAAGATCGTTTTTGCCCGGTAATCGGTGCCGATGGATGGTTGGCAGTTGAGTACAGGGTCAGGGAAATACCTTTAAATATAAGCCTGAACCTTAAACCGTTCGTGGAACTTACCATACCTGCATTTGTAAGGGTAATGCCTGTGGATTTTGCAGTGTCAGTTTCTTATGTCTTTTAATAATAGATTTTTAAAATAATGATTATGATGAAAAAATCAGCCATTTTATCCGGTTTATTGATCCTTCTTTTTTCTGTTGCATTTTCACAGGAGCAGGATGAATTAACAATAACCAAAGAAAAAAACAGAACCCGGCAAACCGGAGAGATCCAGACGTTACTGGGCAATCACCAGCCAGGTGGCGGATATGGTGCGTTTTCTTTTGGATATTCTTCGATCGACAATAGAAATGCTGTACTCTTCGGTGGAAAAGTTGCATGGATTGCAAGTCATTTTATAGGATTTGGCTTTGGAGGGACAGGATTTATAAACGAGTTTCATTATGAACCATTACTCGACAGAGATGTAGCTCTTACAGGCGGATACGGAGGTCTGTATATTGAGCCTATCCTGATGCCAAGATATCCCGTCCATATGTCTTTCCCGGTTTTATTCGGGGCCGGAGGAATTTCTTATGTTTCAAAAAATCCGGATCAAAACAATAACTTTATTGAGGATTCTGAAGCATTCCTGCTTATTGAACCGGGAGCTGAACTGGAAATAAATCTGACCAGGCATTTCCGATTTGCCTGCGGTGTTTCTTACAGATTCCCGACACCTTTTGATGTTGGCACAACAGGATCTGCTGTGGTAAGCTCTGAATCGCTCAAAGGATTGAGCTATACAGTTACGTTCAAGTTCGGGAAATTCTGATGCACGACTCTGTGACTCTGTGTTTCCTTTGTGAGTCTCTGTGTAACTAAAAAATGTCTAAAGAACTAACACAGTTTCACAGAGTCCCGATTGTTATCGGGATCACAGAGTAACACAGAGTAATTTATTTTGAATATTTGCTTTTATAATTTGAAACCCCTTCATCCAGCCATCTTTTGTATTCTTCAATATTCATGTTGGTTGGCATAGGCTTGTTTAAGGGATTCCCCTTGCCATCGGCAATTACATAAAGAGGAAGAGCATTTGTCTTAAATTTCGATATTTCAAGATCTTCATTTTGTTTGCCTATGGTTTTCTTCGTTTTTCCATCCAGGGCAGACACAAACCATTCATTATCGGGTAGTTGTGTTCTGTCATCCACATAAAGAGAAACAATGACAAAATTATCCCTCAGCCGTTGAAGAACCTCCGGATCTGACCATACTTTAGCTTCCATAAGTTTACAATTGGCACAGGCATGACCCTTAAAATCGATCAAAACCGGCTTTCCAAGCTCTCTGGCACATGCAAGTCCCTGGCTATAATCAAAATAACCTGAAAGCCTGAGAGGCATCTTAAATTTGTCGCCATATTTTGGTTCCGAACATTGATTTACAGAATCAGAGACTTTTGCAGCCGGAAAAACCGACACAGGTTGGGTGATAACCTTGTTTTTATAGAACCATGAAGTTTCCTGCGGTGGAAGAAGAGCTGAAAGTCCTTTAAGAGGAGCGCCGAAAAGACCGGTTACCAGGGTAACCACAAAGGTAAAAACCACTATAACCAGGAATAATCTAAACGTTCCGATATAAGGCAGATCGCTGTCATGTGCAAATTTAATCTTCCCCAGAAGGTAAAAGCCCAACAAAGTAAACAGGACTATCCATATTGAGAGGTACAGATCTCTCGAAAGCAGGCCTAGCGAATAAACACTGTCTATCGTCATAAGGAACTTCATACCGAAAACCAGCATGAGGAATCCCAGAACAACTTTTATTGAGTTGAGCCAGCCGCCTGAGTGAGGCATCTTGCCCAATACAGACGGAAAGAGAGCAAATAATGTAAAAGGTAACGCGAAAGCAAGGCCGAAGCCAAACATTCCTATGGTTGGCCTTACTACATCGCCGCTGGCAGCTTCAACCAGAAGAGCTCCAACAATAGGTCCTGTGCATGAAAATGAGACAATTACAGTTGTCAGTCCCATGAAAAATGCAGCCAGAATACCTCCCCTGTCTACATTAGAATCAGCTCCTGAAACCCATTTATTAGGAAGAACTATCTCAAAGGCTCCAAAGAAAGAAATGGCAAATACAATAAATAAAACAAAGAAAATGATATTGGGGATCCAGTGAGTGCTAAGTGTATTGGCAAAACCTGCTCCTGCACTCGTCAGGGACACAATTACTCCGAGCGAAGAGTATATCAATATTATTGAAAGGCCAAAAATGACCGCATTAACAACAGATTTACCCCTTTTTTCTGAATCACGGGAAAAGAAGGCAACAGTCATTGGGATCATAGGGAAAACACATGGTGTAAGAATACCTGCCAGGCCTGCAAGCATTGAAATTAAGAAAAACCCCAGCAATCCTTTTTTTGGAGGTGTACCTTCCGATCCGGATTCAGCGCCTGTGTTTCCGATTATCTTATGCTCATTACCGTTATCGTGGATCTGAATATTGAATTCCACATCTTTTGGAGGAGAGCATGTGGCATTGTTGCACGACATAAAATTGACAATTCCGCTGACTGTAAATGATGCAGAACTGCTTCTGATCTTCTGCCTGAACTCGGCTCTGTTACTGAATGATTTGATTTTAAATCCGAAAGCCCCGTCAAATTTCTCTTCAGGCGTTGTTACTTCATAAGTCTTTCCTTCCAACGACCAGTCGGGAACAGTATCAAAACTGAATGTTGTAGGAATTGGTCCTCCTTCAGGAATGTCAATAGAATAAATATGTGATCCTTCATCTATTGTAGCTGTAAAAACCAGTTCATAGAGATTTTCTCCAGTCTTCTCATACCCGAAACTCCAGGTAACAGGGTCAAAAATCTGGGCCTGTATGGTTGCTGACAGAAGTAAAGTGGTCAGGATTAATAAACTTCGCTTTAGCATAATACGGATTAAATAATTCTTAAAAGTAATAAATCGTATAAAAAAGAGAGGGTGAATATGTTAAAAGGCAGGCCTGAGGGTATAATTTTTATGCGAGATCGATCTCATTATTGTCCCTGTCGTAGAAATGATATTCAAGCATATGATACGAAGTAACTGCCTGAACCTTAAGCATTATTTTATATTTCATGTTCCACTTTCTGAAAACCGGGTATATTCCTTTTGTAAGGTATGCTGCCACAAAAGGATGTGCATTAAGCAGAAGCTTCCTTGTTTTTATTTTATCGACAATAAAAGCAAGGCTTCTCTCAAGTTCGTCGGTGAAGAGAATTGTCGGCTTCGTTTCTCCTGAGCCCTGGCATACCGGACACTTTTCATCTGTGACAATATTCATTTCGGGCCTTACTCTCTGCCTTGTGATCTGCATAAGACCGAATTTGGTAAGAGGCAGAATATTGTGCTTTGTCCTGTCGCCAGACATCACCTCCTTCATCTTCTCGAACAGTATCTGTTTATTTTCAAATGACTGCATATCGATAAAATCAATAACAATTATTCCGCCCATATCTCTGAGTCTCACCTGCCGGGCGATCTCTGTCGCGGCTTCCGTATTGACTTCCAGGGCATTGGATTCCTGGTTATTGCCAGTACGGGACCTGTTACCACTGTTCACATCAATTACATGGAGTGCTTCAGTATGATCGATGATCAGATAAGCTCCGTGCTTAAAAGAGACTGTTTTACCGAAGAGAGCCTTGATCTGTTTGTTTACTCCAAAATGGTCAAATATCGGGATGGTGCCTTTATAGAGCTTGATTATTTTGGATTTTTCCGGAGCTATTTCCCTGATATATTTTCGAATCTCATCAGCCAGCGTAGGATCATTGATATGAATGCTGTTGAAAGTCACATTTAGCATATCCCTCAGAATTGTAGAAGCCCGGTTCATTTCGCCGA
>Ga0315542_1000237_pt1 | contig 33247 bp, 20 predicted proteins | sample SalMarSW160120MG_FD_202541 | JGI IMG/M metagenome (GOLD analysis project Ga0315542, IMG submission 202541) | Salt marsh sediment microbial communities from the Plum Island Ecosystem LTER, Massachusetts, United States - Salt Marsh Sediment SW1601-20 ...
TGGCGCACGAAGCCTTCGTGAAGGCCTTCACCGCCCTGCAGGGATTCCGGGGCGAGGCGAGCTTCGGCACCTGGCTGGTCCAGATCGGCCTGCACGCGGCGCGCGACCACTTGCGGCGGACGCGGCGGCTGCGGGAGCGAGGGATCGTCTCGCTCGAGCAGCTGCGCGCCACCCGGCCGCGGCTGGCCGATCCGGCCGACGCGGGGTGGCACGCCGACCCCGGCGCCCGGCTGGAGGACGAGGAAACCGCGGCCCGGGTGCGCCGGGCCCTGGACCTGCTGCCGGTCGAGTACCGGGAGGTCCTGGTTCTCAAGCACCTCGAGAACTGGTCCTACGAGCAGATCGCAGCGTCGACGGGCGACAGCGCGGGCACCCTCAAGGTGCGCGCCCACCGCGCCCGGCGGCTTCTCAGAGAACACCTGTCCGCGTCCGGCTGGGAATCCGGACAGGTCGCATCCCACCCCCGGACCGCCGGCACGGCGGCGGACGAGGAGGTCGGTCATGACCCGGTTGATTGATCGCTACCTGGACGGCGAGCTGAGCGATGAGGAGGCCCGCAGCTTCCTCGCAGAGCTGGAGGGCGATCCCGCGCTCGCCGCGGAGCTGCAGGACTACGAAGAGGTTCTCGCCGAGCTGGCCCGCACCGGGAGCGGCGAGCCCTCGCCCGATTTCACGGCCCGCGTCATGGCGGACGTCCACGCCCTGGCGTCCCACGTCCAGCCCCGGCGCCAGGTCGTCAGCCTGCCGGCCCGAAGGCGCTGGCCGCGGGCGCTGGCCCTGGCGGCCTCGCTGGCCGTCGTCTTCGGGCTGGGCTGGCTGGCCGCCCGCGTGGGGCCCGGTGTCCTGCAAGGGACCGCAGGAAGCGGCCGGGACCTGGCCGCCGGCGGCCAGGGGCCGGGCGGTGCGCCGGTGGCCTTCGTCCCCGCGGATGCCGCGCAGTTCGCCGGCGGCAGCGCGGGCCTGCGCCTGGTGCGCCTGGTCTACGTCCCGCCGGCCGGAGAAGTCGGGCAGGTGAGCGTGGCCGGAACCTTCAACGACTGGGATCCACGCCGGACACCCATGGAGAAGCACGATGGAGCCTGGACGGCCTTGCTGCTGCTGCCCGCCGACACCTACGAGTACATGTTCGTGGAGGACGGCCGCACCTGGCGGACCGATCCCCTCGCCCTGCAGACAAGGGATGATGGTTTTGGCCGGCAGAATGCGGTCCTCGACCTCACGCTGTAGTCGCGGACGCCCCCGCGCCGCGGTCAGGATGCTCGTGGGCTCGTTCTGCATCCTGGTTGTGGTCGGGGGCGCCGCGGCCTCCCCCGCGCACGCCTGGGTGTGGGAGCCCTGGCTGACCGTGGCCACGGGCCACGAGAGCGATCTGGTCCTGGACCCGGACCTGGCGCGCGAGACCGTATCTGGCGGCGCCTTCCTCGACTTCAGCCCGGGCCTGAGCCTCGGCCGGCGGCTGGGCGCACGCTCGATCCTGCGGCTGTCGGCGTACACGACCCTCGAGCAGTTCTTCAACACGCTGGAGCGGCGCCTGCTCTCGGGGCAGGTCTCGGCCGACCTGCTGCTGCGCGGCAGCGGTCCCTGGCAGCTGCGCCTGCGGGGCGGCGGCGCGATCTTCGACGACTCCGAGCGCGCCAGCGTGCGGCGCTACACCGGCGGCGGCGAGGCGGCTCTCGGGTACGCGCACCCCCGCTGGCGGCTCGAGCTGCTCGGCGGCCTGCAGGGACGGCGCTACCCCGACCTGCTGGCCCCGGACGACCTGGGGCTCGTCGGCATCTACAGCGAGGCGGCCTGGCGGCTGGGCGGGCGGGGAACGCTCGCCCCCGCCTCGGGGCTCGTCCTGCAGGCGGAGGCCAGCCGCCTCGGCACCGCGGCCCGCGATCCCTGGTACGACAGCCGCGGCTGGTTGGTGCAGGGAACAGCCTGGCTGCGGGCGGCGCCCGCCCTCTGGCTGAGCCTGGGCGGCGTCTGGCAGGAGCGCGACTTCGCGGGCCGCCCGGCGGCGGAGGACCACGATCACTACGGGCAGCTGGGCGTGGGCCTGGAGCAGGAGCTGGGGCCGAGCCTCTCCCTGGCGCTGCGCTACGGCTTCGCCCGCTACGTCTGGCCCGACGCGGACAACCAGGACATCCACCGCGTCGCCCTCGCCCTCACCTGGCGGCCCGGTCCGGGCGGCCGCGGCGTCGCCCTGGACCCCCCGGCGCCCCGCTCCCTGCCGGCCGCTCCGGACGGGCCGCGCGCGGGCGTGCCGATCCGCTTCCGTGTCCACGCACCCGGGGCCACGCGGGTGGCCCTGGTGGGAGATTTCAATGGCTGGGATCCCGCTGCCAACGGGCTCCGGCCAGCCGGCGACGGCTGGTGGGAGCTGGAATTGCCCCTCCCGGCGGGATCCCACCAGTATGCCTACTGGATCGACGGCCGGACGGTGACGCCGAGCGAGGCGACCGTCACGGTAGACGACGGTTTCGGCGGCCGCAACGGCCTGCTGCGGGTCTTGCCCGCCGGCCGGTAACCTCGGAGCGGCCGCGGCGTCTCAGGTGGTGGAATCCGGACGGAGCGTAGAGCCCACGCACCGTCCCGGTCACGAGACAGGAGACAAGGACATGCGGACCACAAGGCGAATCTTCCCGAGCCGAGGCAGGGGCGCGGTCGTCCTGACGACCCTGGCCCTGCTGCTGATCTTCGCCACGGCGACCGCGCTGGCTCAGGACCAGGACCGGACGCGGGACCAGGTGCAGGATCAGCTGCGGCTGCACGACGGCAGCGGCGATCAGCAGGGCGATCCCGATCGCCTGCAGCTGCGCCAGCAGCTCCGTGATCGTATCGACACGGCACCCGGGCTCTCCGCGGAGGAGCGCGGCCAGATGGTCGAGAACCTGGACGCCTGCCTGCAGCTGGGCCTGGGCGAGCGCGAGCTGAGGACCCTGTTCGCCGCCGGCGAGACGGGCGATCCCCTGCAGGCGCGCACCCGGCTCCGCCTGCAGCACCGCGTGCTCGCGGCGGCCCGCGAGGGCCTGCCCACCGAGCCGGTGCTCGCGAAGATCCAGGAAGGACTGATGAAGGGCGCTCCGGAGCAGGCCCTGGAGCAGGCGGCCCTGCGCATGGAAGCCCACGTGCGCACCGCCAGCCGCGTCATGAATCAGGCCGTCCAGGACGGCGTAGAGCCGACCGGCGACCCGGTCCGCACGCGCCAGCTGGTCCGGCAGATGGCCCAGAACATGTGGTCCGGCCTGAACGAGGGCGACCTGGAGCAGCTCCGCCAACAGGCCCGCCTGCGCCTGCGCGATGGGAGCTGCAGCGTGGAGGAGCTGGCCGCGGCCACCGAGACCGCCGTCCAGCTGAACGCCGAGGGCCTGCAGCGTGCGCGCGCCGTCCGCCTGGCCGGCGAGGCCCTGCAGCAGGGTTACACGGCCCAGGAGATGCGCCAGCTGCGCTTCATGGTCCTGGCCAACCACCAGAACGGCGGCCCCGTGGACGAGATCGCCGGCGACCTGGAACGGTGTCTCGGTGAGGGCCTGGCCTGGCAGGAGATGGCGCAGCGCATGTACCAGGCCGGCTGGATGGGCCCGGGCGAGGATCACGAGCCCGGCGGCCACAATCCCATCGACGACGCCGGCGGCGGCCCGGGCGATCACCAGGGCGGCTCCGGCGGCCAGCACGGCGGCGGCATGGGCGGCGGCGGCAGCTAGAGTCCGGAAAGGCAGCGAGGGAAGCGTTCGGAATCGATCCCACGCCGGGGAAGCCGCGCAGCGCGCGGCTTCCTCGTTTCTAGGTCTCCGGCTCGGAGGCCGGCGGCAAGGCCTGGTCGGCGGCCAGGCCCAGCGAGGCCAGGAAGGCCGCCAGGCCCGACCGGTAGCGCTGCCCGGAGACCAGGAAGCCGTCGCCGTGTCCGCCCCGGATCCGCAGGAACTGCTTCGGCAGGTGGGCCTGGCGGTAGAGCCGCAGGCCCAGTCCGTAGGGGACGACCTCGTCGTCCAGGCTGTGCACGAACAGCTGGCGGCAGCTGACGTCCTGCAGGCGTGCGGCGGCGTCGAAGCGGATGCGCGCCAGCTGGCGCACCGGCAGCCACGGATAGAGCCGCGCGCCCAGCTCCGCCGCCGAGGTGAAGCTCGACTCGACGATCAGGCCGCCGGGATCCGCCTGCGAGGCCAGCTGCACCGCGACGGCTCCACCCAGGGAGCGGCCGAAGACGACGATGCGCTCCGCGGGGAATCCCTCCTGATCCACCAGGTGGTCCCAGGCCGCACGGGCGTCGCGGTAGAGCCCCGCCTCGCTCGGCCGGCCCGCGCTGCGCCCGTAGCCGCGGTAGTCGAAGATCAGCACCGCGAGACCCAGCTCGTGGAAGAGCTGCAGCGAGTCCAGCCGGTCGCCGATGTTGCCCGCGTTGCCGTGGCAGAAGAGCAGGACGCCCCGGGCGCCCTCGCGCGGCACGAACCAGGCGTGCAGCCGCACGTGGTCGCTCGCCCGCAGCTCGACGTCCCGGTAGGACAGTCCGCGCTCGGCGGGCGTCGCCGCCAGCTCGCGCGTCGGGAAGAACACGAAGCGCCCCTGGAGAATCACCATCAGCAGGCAGATCAACAGGTAGACGACTGCCAGGACGGCGAGGATGACGATCAGCGCGGACATGGGCTCAGTGCAGCTCCTGCTCCGTGCGGGTGATGATCTCGTCCTGCAGCGCCCGGGACAGGTTGCAGAAGTAGTCGCTGTAGCCGGCCACGCGCACGATGAGGTCGCGATGGGACTCGGGATCGCGCTGGGCGGCCCGCAGCGTCTCGGCGCTCACCACGTTGAACTGGACGTGGTGCCCACCCAGCCGGAAGTAGGTGCGCACCAGGCCGGCGACCCCCTCCAGGCTGCGCTCGTCCTGCAGCACCTGCGGCGTGAACTTCATGTTGAGCAGCGTGCCGCCGGTCTTGACGTGATCCATCTTGGCTGCCGAGAGCAGCACCGCCGTGGGCCCGCGGCGATCCATGCCCTGCACGGGCGAGATGCCCTCCGAGAGCGGCGCGCCCGCCTGGCGGCCGTCGGGCGTGGCCCCGGTGACCTGGCCGAAGTGGATGTGGCAGGTCGTCGGCAGCATGTCGATGTGGTAGACGCCGCCGCGCGCCGTGGGCCGCCCCTCCACCGCCTCGTAGAAGGCCGCAAACACGCGGCGCATCAGCTCGTCGGCCCGGTCGTCGTCGTTGCCCCACTTGGGCAGGAGCGGTCCGCCGTCGCCGTTGCGCAGGCGGTGGCGCAGCTCTTCCTGGCCGGCGAAGTCGGCATCGAGGGCCGCGACGAAGCCGGGCAGATCGAGCGCCCGCTCCTCGTCGACGAGGTGCCGGAGAGCGGCCAGGCTGTCGGTGATCGTGCCGATCCCCACCCCCTGGATGTAGGAGGTGTCGTAGCGCGCGCCGCCGGCGTTGTAGTCCCGGCCGCTGGCGATGCAGTCGTCGGTGAGCAGGGAGAGGAAGGGAGCCGGCATCTGCTCGGCGTAGAGCCGCTCGACGAGGTGGTTGCCCCGGACCTTCAGATCGACGAAGTGACGGAGCTGCCCGGTGAACGCGCTCCAGAGCGCCGCGAAGTTCTCGAAGGAGGCGGGAGCGCCGGTGCGGGGGCCGAGCTGGCGGCCCGTGCGCGGATCGCGACCGTTGTGCAGGGCCAGCTCGAGCACCTTGGGCAGGTTGAAGTAGCCGGTCAGGATGTACGCCTCCTTGCCGAAGGCCCCGGCCTCGACGCAGCCGCTGGTCCCCCCCTCGCGGGCGTCCTCCACGCTCTTGCCCTGGCGCACGAGCAGCTCGACCACCCCGTCGGCGTTGAAGACCGACGGGTAGCCGTAGCCCTTGCGGATCACCTCCAGCGCCGCCCGCAGGAAGCGGTCCGGCGTGCGGCGCGAGATCTGCACGTTGCTGCTGGGCTGCAGGACGTGCAGCTCGTCGATCACCTCCAGCAGCAGGTACGAGACCTCGTTCGTGCCGTCGCTGCCGTCGCGATGCAGGCCGCCCAGGTTGATGTTGGCGAAGTCGGTGTAGGTGCCGCTCTCCGCCGCGGTGACGCCCACCTTGGGCGGGGCGGGATGGTCGTTGAACTTCAGGCAGAAGCACTGCAGCAGCTCGCGCGCCGCTTCAAAGCTGAGGCTGCCGTCGGCCAGGCCCCGCCGGTAGAACGGCTCGAGATGCTGGTCCAGGTGCCCGGGGCTGTAGGCATCCCAGCCGTTCAGCTCCGTGATGACCCCGAGGTGGCAGAACCAGTACATCTGCAGCGCCTCGTGAAAGTCGCGCGGCGCGGCGGCCGGCACCCGCCGGCAGATCGCGGCGATCCTGGCCAGCTCTTGCCGGCGCTGCGGATCCTGCTCGCGCTCGGCCAGCGTCTCGGCGAGCGCGGCATGCCGCTCCGCGAAGAGGATGGCCGCGTCGGCGGCGATCTCCATGGCCTGCAGCTGCTCCAGCCGCGCACCGGCCAGCGGGTCGGCGAGCAGGTCGATCCGCGCGCGGACGGCGGCGAGGTCGGCCTGCAGATCGCGCAGACCGCGGCGGTAGATCTTGCCGTCGGCGACGGTGTGGCCGGGCGCTCGCTGCTCCATGAACTCGGTGAAGACGCCGGCCTCGTAGGCGGCGTGCCACTCCGGCGGCAGAACGGCGAAGATGCGGTCGCGCAGGCTGCGTCCCCGCCAGTAGGGGATGATCTCCGCCTCGTAGAGGCGGAGGTCCTCGGCGCTGACGGCGTAGCTCGTCTTCTCGCGGCGGTCGAGCTGCTCCAGGTCCTCGCGGCCGTGGCAGGTCAGCTCGGGATACGTGGGCACGGCCAGGGGCGCCGGACCCCGCTGGCCCACGATCAGCTCGCCCGGCTCGATGGTGATGGTCTTGTGCTCGCAGAGATGCCGGAAGGCCAGCGCGCGCAGGACCGGCGCGCCGTGGCGGCCCAGGTTCTCGCGGTAGAACGCGGTCAGCAAGCGGGCCCGCTCCACGGACAGGCGGGGCCGCCCGGCCAGGCTGCGCTCTCTCAGCTTGCGGACCCGCTCGTTCAAGCGCCCTGCCTCCGGTTCGGATCGTGTTCTCGATCGCGGCCCGGCCGCCGCCCGGGCAACGATTCCCGCGGCGGCTCAGCCGCCGATGACGACCTTCAGCCCGTATCGCCGCAGGCGCGCTGCCGCCTCCTGCAGGTCGGCCGGCACCCGGCTGTCGAGACCCGCCGGCGGCCAGTCCCGGCCCAGACGATGATACTTGGCGGCGGCCAGCTTGTGGAAGGGGAGCAGGTGCACCTGGCGGGTTGCCTCCAACGAGGCGACCAGGGCTCCGACCGCCTCCAGATCCGCGGGCCGGTCGTTGATCCCGGGGACCAGCGGCAGCCGGATCCAGATCCGCCGGCCACGGACGTCAAGCTCGCGCAGATTCGCCAGGATCGGCGCCAGGGGCGCCCCGGTCAGCTCGCGGTGCCGCACCTCGTCCGTCAGCTTCAGGTCGAAGAGCACCAGGTCGGTGCGCGCAGCCACTTGCTGCATCAGCTCCGGCGGAGCGTAGCCGCAGGTGTCCACGGCCGTCCGCAGGCCGCGCTTTCGGCAGGCGTCCAGGCACTCGAGCAGGAAGTCGCCCTGGACCAAGGGCTCGCCGCCGGAGAAGGTGATGCCGCCGCCGGTCTCCTCGTAGAAGGGGCGGTCGCACTCGACCTCCTGCAGCAGGTCGCCGACACTCACCTCGCGATCCTCGGGGAAGTCCGCGAGGCGGCCCTCGGGATTGTGGCACCACGGGCATTTCAGGGGGCAGCCCTTCAGGAAGACGGTCGTGCGGATGCCGGGCCCGTCGTGAATGCAGAAGCGCTGCAGGTTGAAGATGATCCCGTTCACGGGCTCCTCCCGGCGATCCGGCGCCTTGCGCACCGCCGGATTCCCCCACCAAGGATCGCACACCTGAACCGCCGGCGCCACGGTGGTCCGTGAGCGGCACCGCGAGCAGCTTGTATCGGCACCACGCGGCCGTTAGAATCGTGGGGCACAACCACAAGGAGGGCAGTGATGGCTTCTCGACGCGTATCCGTTTCGACCGCCCGGCGGCGGCTCCTGGCGATCCCTGCGGCCGTCCTGCTCGCCATCGCCGCGCTGGCTCCGGCCATCCTGCCGGACGATCCCCGCTTTCCCGACCAGTGGTCGCTGCAGAACACCGGGGACAACGCCGGCCCTTTGCCGGCGATCGCCGGCATCGACATCGCGGCCCCGGCCGCCTGGAACGTCTCGACGGGCTCGCGCTCCGTCATCGTGGCGATCAGCGACAGCGACTTCGATCTCGCCGGGCACCCGGACCTGGCCGCCAACCTGCTGCCGGCGATCGTCATTCCTCCCCTCCGCGGCGGGAAGGGCTACGAGCTGGCGAACGAGCCCACCCCCAAGAGCGTCCATCACGGCACGGCCATCGCGGGCATCATCGGCGCCGTCGGCCACAACGGGCTTGGCATGACCGGCATCAACTGGGAGGTCTCGCTGCTGCCGGTGCGCAGCTCGTCACTCATCGATTCGCGGATCCTGACCATTTACGCGGCGGCCGACGCGGGCGCCGAGGTCATCAACGTCAGCTGGGACATCCCGTACTCCGCCCCCCAGCACTATCTCGACGACCTTTACGCGGCCTGCCTCTACGCCCTGGAGCACGATCTCTTGATCGTTTGCTCCGCGGGAAACGACGGCCGGGACGTGGACGCCGCGCCGGAGTACCCGTGCTGCTACGACCTGCCCAACATCATCTGCGTGACCGGTCTGAAACCCGACGGCCAGCAGATCTTCAACTACGGCGACGAGAGCGTGCATCTGGCCGCACCGGGGGTGCGCATCCTGGTGCCGGCGGGCAGCGGCGGCTTCGACTACGTCTTGGGCACCTCGTTTGCCACGCCCATGGTGGCCGGCGTGGCCGCTCTGGTGCGGGGGCGCTTCCCGGCGCTCGACGCCGGAGCGGTCAAGGCCCGCATCCTTGCCGGCACCGTTGCGACGCCCGAGCTGGCGGGCCTGGTGATCACGGGCGGCCGGCTCGACGCCTTCCGGGCCCTCGCGGAACCGGACAGCATTCCACCCGCACCCGTGCTCGATCTCGCGGTCTACGATGCCGACAGCACCACGCTGCTGCTCCGCTGGACGGCCACGGGCGACGACGGCACCGAGGGCAGGGCAGCGGCCTACGATCTCCGCCGGGCCACCGAGCCACTCGATGCGTCCAGCTTCGCCACGGCCACGCCGGTGAGCGATGTACCGCCGCCTGGCGCACCCGGGAGCTGGCAGAAGGCACGGGCGAGCGGCTTGGAGCCTGGTATGCGCTACTACTTCGCCCTCCGGGTGCTCGACGAGTGGGGCGCCTACGGCGAGCCGGGCCACGTCTCGGCCCTCTCGAACGTGGCGAACGCCCGGACTCCCGCACAGACCGATCGCAGCGCCTGGACCGCGACCCTGCTGGGCGGGCGGCCCAATCCCTTCAACCCGCGCACGGAGATCCGCTTCGTCCTGGCCCGTCCGGGAGAGGTGAGCCTGCGGCTGTACGACGCGCGCGGGCGGCTCGTCGCACGCCTGGAAGGCGGAGAGCGGCCGGCGGGCGAGCAGGGAATCACCTGGGAGGGCCGGGACGCCGCGGGCCGCGAGCTGCCGAGCGGCGTCTACTGCGGCCGCCTCCTGCTGGACGGGCGGGCGGTCGGCCCGGCCTGCAAGCTCGGTCTGATCCGCTAGTCCTGCTAATCGTCCAGCGGCCTCGAACCCGCGTCCGCGGGCAGCGTGAGCAGCCGACCCGCCGCCTGCGGGACCGCGGGTGCGGTCAGGAGCAGGTGGGCGCGCACCTCGTGCCCGGGTAGGAGGGCGGCGACGGCCGCCCGGTAGGCCGCCAGCTGCGGGCCGTAGCGTTCCCGCAGGCGGTCGCGACCGGCGGCTGTGGCCGCGTCCCGGTCGGACTTGTAGTCCACGATCTCTGCCCGCCCGGGGAAGACGACCAACCGGTCGATCACGCCGACGACCCGCCGCTCCGCCGCACCCGTCGCGCCCTCCGGAGGCGGGAGGTGGTGCAGGATCGGGACCTCGGCGTAGCCCATGCCGCCCTCGCACTCGGGCTGGAAGATCCAGGCCAGCTTGCCGGACGTGCACTCCGCGTAGACCCTGCGGGCCTCTTCCCAGGCTGCACGCGCGTGTGGATCCCGCGGCCGATTCTCCACGGACAGCTCGCCCTGCTCGGCCGCCACCTGCAGCCAAAGGTGCACGGCCTCGCCATGGGCGAGGGCCTCGCTGCGGGCCCGGCCCGCGGCAGCCACGCCGGCGGCCACGGCCTCCGCGTCCTCGCCGCCGCCGTCCTCGTCATCCTCCTCGCCGGTCTCGGCGGCCGCCCGCAGGGTCTCGTCGTGCGCCGAGGGCTGCACGAGCTGGATGCGCGGCGGCAGGGACGGGGCTTCCCAGGGGCGGCAGCTTCCCTCCGCCGCTGCCGGGACGGGCAGGGCCGCCCCGGTCGCCTCCTCCGCCGCCTCCCCGGCCAGCCAGGCGGGATCCGCCAGGGCATAGGGCGCCGCGGCGGCTGACCCGCCGCCCGCCAGGTCAGCGGCCGCAGCCGCCTCGAGCCAGTCCTGGTAGCTCTCCCTCCCCCCCTTGCGGGCCGGCTCCGCCCCCACCACGTAGAGGGCGTCCCTGGCCCGGGTCATGGCCACGTAGAGGATGTCGGCCTCCTCGCGGCGCTGCTGCCGCAGCTCGTGCTCGCCCGCCGCCCGCAGCGGGTCGGTGGCCGGCGGCGCGGCGGCTCCGGCCACCTCCTCCGACCCTTGCAGGTGGCGTCGGCGCACCCCATAGAGCAGAGGACCGTCCGCCTGCGGCGGGGCCAGGACGAGGCGATCGACGTCCTCCCGCAGGGGGGCGGCCGCATCCACCAGCAGGACCACGGGAGCCTCGAGCCCCTTAGCGCCGTGCACCGTCATCAGGCGCACGCGGCCCGAACCGCGCTCCGGAGGCGTGGCCTCCTCCTCCGCCGCCGTCTCGCCGGCCCGCCGGATCAGCTCGGCGAACTCGCGCAGGGTGGGAGCCTCGCCCTGTTCGGGAGCAAGCGCGAGATCGTGCAGGCGCAGCAGGTTGTAACGAGCCTGCTCGCCCAGGGCCGCGCCGTAGCGTTCCGGCAGATGGCCGGTGCGGAAGATCCAGCGGAGCAGATCGTGGCAGCTCAGAAACGGGCTTCTGCCCAGCCAGCTCCCCAGCAGCTCGACCTCGGCCGCAAGGCCCAGGTCTCCAGCATGTTGCTGGAGGACGTGCCAGAGGCTTCGCTCCCGGTCCCCGTCGAGCCGGGCGAGAGCGCGCTGCAGGGTGGCCTCGTCCACGCGGAGGATCGGGGCGCGCAGCACGCCGGCCAGCGCAGCATCGTCGCCCGGGAAGCTCAGCCAGCGCAGCAGGAGCAGCAGATCCTTCACCTCCCGGCCGCGGGCCAGCAGGCCGCGTCCGGCCGGCGCAATCGGGATGCCCGCTTGGCGGAATGCCTGCTCGTAGATGGTGATGCGGTTGCGGCTGCGGCACAGCACCAGGATGTCGCCGCAGCTCAGGGGGGCTCCGTCCGCCCACACGCGGCCGCAGCGCAGCAGGTGGCGGACGATGCGCACCGCGGCCGCGGCGGCCAGGTGGTCGGCGGCGCCGCCCTCGTCCGCCCGCCGCACCGGCAGGATCGCCACCTCGCCCGCGGCCTCTCCGCGGGCCGCCACCTGGCGCGCCGCCGCCGCCTCGCCGGGCGGCAGCAGGTCAGCCAGGGGCGGGGAGGACATCAGCCGGCCCACGGACTGCACCACGGCCGGCAGGCTGCGGAAGTTGGTGGGCAGGCTCAGGAGCGGCGCGCCGGCCTGCCGCTCCAGCCAGAGCGCCACCTCGCCGAACAGCGCGGGCTCGGCCCCGCGGAAGCCGTAGATGGACTGCTTGACGTCTCCCACCAGGAAGACCGTGCGCCGCACCCCGCGGGCCGACTCCCCGGCGAGGAACTCCTCGGCGAAGGGGCGCAGGATCTCCCACTGGTTGCGGTTGGTGTCCTGGAACTCGTCCACCAGCAGGTGGTCCACCGCCTCGTCGAAGCGGTACTGGACCGCCAGGCCCGCCGGACTGCGCAGCAGCGCCCAGGCCAGCTGCTCCAGGTCCTGGAAGTCCACGCAGCGATCGCGCCGCTTCAGCTCCGCGTAGATGTCCAGGGCCCGCAGGCCGAAGCGCAGCAGCTTGCTGTCGAAGCGGTAGATGGTCACGCGATCGGCCAGATGCAGCAGGCCCAGCACCGGCGCCGCCGCGGCGGCCCAAGTCGCCTGCCGGCCGGCCGCCGTCTCCTTCTTGCCGTGCAGCTTGCGGAGCTGTCCCTGCCCGGTCAGCAGGACCCCCCGCAGATCCTCCAGCACGGTCTCCAGCTCCGCGGCGGCGGCGGGATCCGCCGCGGCGGCCGGAGCCAGATCCTGAAGATCCTGCAGCCCGGCCCGGACCCCGGTCAGCCCCTCGCGCAGTTCCGCCGCCTGCTTCTGCAGGCCGGCGGTGACAGCGGACTCGGCGGCCAGCACGCTCTCGAGGCCGGCCCCGGCCAGCCCTTCGATGGCCTCCCGGAGCCGCGGCAGCAGATCCGGCAACGCCGGCTCGGCGGCGCCGTCCAGCGGCGTCCCCACGAAAAGCAGCTGCCGCAGCTCGGCCGTCAGCTCCCCGTGAAGCGGGGCCCGCCGGGCGGTGAGCAGATCGGCCGGCCCTGCCGGTTCAGCTCCGCGCTCGCGGCGCACACGATCCAGCCAGCGCTCCAGATGCACGCGGTCGCGGCGCAGGCGCGTCAGCTCCCGCCGGGCCGCATCGGGCGCCGTGGCCAGGCCCGCCAGCGCGTCGCGCTCCCGCGGGTCGGCCGCCGCCTCCCTCTCCAGTCGGTCGAGGGCCTCGGCCCACAGCGCCTCCTCCTCCTCCAGGACGCGGAAGTGCGGATCCAGGCCCAGCTCGGCGGCCATGCGGCCGAGGATCCGCTGGCAGAAGGCGTGGATGGTGCCGATCTGCAGGCCCGCCAGATCCTCCAGCACCTCGGCGTGCAGCCGGGCCGCCCGCTGCCGCTCCGCCGGCGTGGGCTCCCGGCCGAGCAGCTCCCGGAGCCCGTCCGCCAGCTCGGCTGCCGTCAGGCAGGCGAAGAGCCGGGTCTGCTGCAGCAGCCGGTCCTTGATCTCCACGGCCGCCTTCCTGGTGAAGGTCACGGCCAGGATCGACTTGGGCCGGCTGCCGGCCAGGCAGAGGCGCACGAAGCGGTCCACCAGGACCTTCGTCTTGCCCGCGCCGGCGGCGGCGCGCAGCACGACGGAGGCCGCAGGGGAGGCGGCCTCGCGCTGGACCGCCGTGGCCTGCGCCACGGGATCCGCGGCGGGCTCGGATGCGGAAGGCCTTCTCGAGCGCGGTTCGCTCACGATCAGTCGAACTCCTCGGCGGCTGAGGAACCCGGCTCCATGCCGGCGGTCCTCTCGACCTGCAGCTGGTCCATGGACATGACACCTCCCGAGCGTCAGGACGAGCGCGAAGCGTTCAGCTCCCCGCGCAGCTTGATGTCCAGGTGAGCCGGCAGCGCGCGCTCCTCGAGCCGGCAGACCGCCGCAAAAGCACAGGTCCGGCAGGGCAGGGGGCCGCCCGTCCCGGCGGTCCAGAAAGCCGGCACCAGGGGATAGGGATGCGTGCGATCCTGGGCCGCCGCGGCGGCCGCCAGGATGGTGCGGGCGCCCTCCTGCAGGATGCGGCGCCCTTCCGGCGTGCTGCCAGGCAGCGCCGGACGTTCCGGATCGAAACCGATCTGCGTGGGATGGACGCGATAGTAGGCCCCCTCGACCACCGGCCGCGGCGCTTCGCGCACGCCCGACAGACCGCCCGCCTCGGCGATCAGGGCGTAGAGCACGATCTGCAGCTCGCGGCCGTCCCGCACGCTGGCGAGGGTGGGCGTTTGCCCGGTCTTGTAGTCCAGAATCGACCAGGCCGCGTCCGCCCCCTCGCCGCGGCGGTCGATGCGGTCGATGGTGCCGACCAGCCGCAGATCCGCCACGTCGGCGGGCAGCTCCGGCGGTGCGGCGGGCGCGTCAGCGGATTCCGCGGCGGCCGGCTGCCGCAGCAGCCAGTCGCGCAGCTTGCGCAGCGGCAGGTCGAAGGACTGCTCCAGGCACCAGGGTCGCCAGCCGGCGGCGAAGCGCTGCAGCTCGTAATCAACCAGACCGGGGGCGCAGGAACGGAAGGTCGCCGCCCAGAGCCGGCTCTGGGGCAGCGCCTCGGCATCCGCCGCGAAGACCTCGGCCGCCAGTCGCTGCAGCTCGGTCAGGGCCGGCTCCCGCTCGCCGCGTTCCAGGGCCGCGTGGGCGGGACTCCGGGGGGCGAGGAGACGCCGCAGGCACTCGTGCACCCGGCTGCCGTAGTCGAGGCGGCGGAACTCCTCGAGGACCTCCTCCTCCTCGCGCAGGCCGAAGCCCCGCTCCAGCAGGAAGCGGTAGGGGCAGTCCAGGTAGGTCCGCAGGGCCGTGTGGCTCAGCCGCCGGAGCGGCCGCCCGGCGGCGCTCAGGGGAATCTCCGCCGGCTCGCTGCGAAACCGCTCCTGCGCGGCGGCGATCCGGGCGGCGGGGGCCAGATCCCTCGCGTTGCGAAACAGGGGAGCGGGCAGCGTGCGCTGGCACGGGACCAGCCCGCTGAGGGCCAGCCGCAGGACAAAGGACGAGGGCAGGCAGGGCTGACCCAGCCGCTCGGCGGGCCAGGTGACGACCACGCTGCGGCCCGCATGCAGCAGGCGCAGGAAGAGATCGGCCTGCCGCCCCAGCTCCTGCGGCCAGCGGGGTAGGTCCATGACCATGCGGAACCCCTCGCCGAGCAGCAGCGGCCGGCGCAGGCGGCCGGGAAAGACCTCCTCCCCTGTGCCGGCCAGGATCAGCAGGTCGTACTCCTCCAGCCGCGCCTCGAGCAGACCGGTCAGCTGCACCGGCAGGAACTCGCGCCGGTTGGGGCGGACGTGCGACCGCGGTCCCTCGCTCAACAGGCGGTCCAGGAGGTTCGCGAAGTCCGCGAACCCGAGGCGGGGGGGCGTTCCGGCCAGCCCCTCGCCGCGGGCAACGCGTCCCAGATCGTCCAGCAGGCGGCCCAGAGCCGTCTGATCCGGCGGCAGCTCGGCACCGCCGAGCGGCCGGTCCGGCGCCATGCGCTCCCAGCTCTCGACCAGCGCGGTCAGGTGCTCCGTCCAGGCCGCCTCCCCCCCGCCGGCCCTGTGCAGCAGCGGCGCCAGGGCCTCGCCCAGGGCCGTCACGAAGTCCTGCATCCGGCCGTCGCGCTGGCGATAGAGGTCCGCGACCGCCTCGTCCCAGGCGATCGCCCGTTCCAGGTAGCTCGGCAGCCCCATCCGCTGCTGCTCGCCGCGGAGCATCTTCTCGAAGTGGAGGGTCCACTTGCGATGGGCGGCCGCGTCCTCGCGCAGCCGCACGAAGGGATGGGTCAGCAGCTCCAGCAGGGGCCCATGGCGCAGGCCGGTCAGGGCAGCCTGCAGGAGCTGCCGGGGGAGACGGCCGGCCGGCAGCTCGGCCAAGGGGATGCCGCCGGTGTCGTCGAAGTCCAGGCCCGCGTCCCGCAGCTGGGCGGCGATGCGGCGGGCCAGCACGGTGTCGGCCGTCGCGACGCCGATGCGCGGGGGATGCGGATCGCCACGCGCCTGCCAGGCCGCGAGCTCGGCGGCCACCAGCGCCGCCACGGTCCGGCTCTCGTCCTCCGGATCGCCGCAGGCCAGCAGGTCGAGCGTGTGAGCGTCCGGCCAGCGACGCAGCTTGGGGCGCAGCCGCTCCAGCTGCTCGCGGTAGGGTGTGAGATCGGGCGGTCCAGTGCCGGCGGCCGGTGAGTCGGAAGCCGCTTCGCCGGCCAGGAGCGCGGCCACTTCGCTGGCGGGGGCCAGCGGATGCTGCGGGCCCGGGTCCGCCCCGTAGGAGGCCAGGAACAGGCGGCAGAGCGGTCCGGGAGTGGACGGCTGGAAGAGGTGCAGGTCACGCCCGCCCGCCAGCCGGCGGATCAGCTCGGCGGTGGCCGGATCCAGCGCCACGAAACCGGCCGCGGCCAGGCGCTCGCAGGGCGGCGCCGGCCAGTTCCTCCGTTCCCGCAGCGCTGCGAGCACCTCCAGGAGCCGGTCGACAGCATCGCGGGGGATCAGCTCGCGGTACAGCTGCCAGGCGGCGCGCAGGCGCGCCACGTCGCGCTGGTCGATCTCCAGCGCGGGCCCGTTGCCGGCCGGCGTGAGGGAGGCCGGGCCGCTCTCCTCCAGCAGGTCCGGAACCAGGCCGTACAGGCGGATCTCGTCGAAGGTGGACACCAGCTCGCGCGCCAGACCCGGCGCGCTCTCGGGCGTCGACACCAGCCAGGACAGCGGGGCCGCCCGCTGCGCCAGCAGGGTCGCCAGCAGCGGGGCTCGCAGGTGTTCCGGCGGCACGGGAGCGTCCAGCAGCCCCAGCCGGGCCGCCACCGCGTCGGCCAGCCAGGCCGGGGTCGTGATCTCCGGCAGTAGAAGAGCGTCGCGACCGCTCTCCTCCAGCAGGACGTGCTTCAGGCCCTCGCAGGGACGCCGGGCCGGCAGCAGGACGAGCGTGCCGGTCAGATCGCCCGCGGCCGCGCGGGGCGAGTTCTCCAGGAGCCAGCGGGCCAGCGCCGGCAACAGCGGCGTCTCGTAGCCGACGGTGTGCTCGTGGAGCTTCATGGGCGCCCGGCCGCAGTGTTGAGGGATCTGCCTGGGGAACGGGCGCCAGGATAGCACACTCCGGCGCCCGGGGTCACGGCGCTGACGGCGGCGAGGAGACGAGGGGAGCCGTCTCGTCCCGGGCGGGTCCGGTCGCCTCGAAGGGGATGTTGGTCGTCGGCAGCAGAACGGTGAAGACGGTGCCCTCGCCGACCTTGCTCCTGACGCGAATGTAACCGCCGAGCTTGCCGATGATGCCCCGGGACACGGACAGACCGAGGCCCGTGCCCTTCCCCTTGGTCTTCGTCGTGAAGAAGGGCTCGAAGATCCGCGGCAGGATGTGCTCCGGGATGCCCGGCCCGTTGTCCGCGATCTCCACCGCCAGGTAGCCTTTCTCGTCGCTCCGGAACGCGCGCACCTGGATGCGGCCCCTTTCCGGCAGCACGTCGACGGCGTTCAGGATCAGGTTCACGAAGACCTGGCAGAGCATCTGGCTGTCGCCGTGGATCGTCGGCAGGTCCTTGCCGATCTCCACCTCGAGCCGGATCTTGTGCATCTTGACCTGATTGCCCACCAGGCGGACGGCGTTCTCCACGATCTCGCCCAGGTGCAGCGGCTTGACCTTGATCTCGCTCTCGCGGGCGAAGTCGAGCAGGTTGCGCACGATCTTCTGGGAGCGCTCGGTCTCGCCGATCACGTCTCCGATCATCTCGCGCAGCTCCTCCTCGCTCAGGTTCTTGTGATCCTCCAGCAGCAGGGCCGCGGTCAGCATGATGTTGTTCAAGGGATTGTTCAGCTCGTGGGCCACGCCCGCCACCAGCGTGCCGATCGCCCGCACCTTGTGCGATTCCACGAGGATCCGCTGGCGATGATCCAGCTCGTAGATCATCTGGTTGAAGGCCAGGGCCAGCTGGCTGAACTCGTCGCTGTACTTGCGCACCGGCGTGATGGGCGAGAAGTTGCCCTCGCCGATGCGGCGGGTGTACTCCATGAAGCGGGACAGCGTGCCGAGGAACTGCCGGGTCAAGAACCGCGCGATGATCAGCATGGTCAGCAGCAGGACGCCCAGGAAGACGAACGGGACCCGGCGGGCCAGCATGAAGGTGTGATCGACGGCCCTCCGTTCCTGACCCGAGAAGTCCATGGCGAAGGAGATCATCTCCGAACCGTGCAGGCGCAGCTCCGCCTCCATCGCCTCCCGCCGGGGACCCTCTGGCGCCTCCCCCAGCTTCGTCAGCAGCCGGTCGTAATCGGACACGTGCTGCGACAGGGTGCCGAGGTTCCGGGGACCGAGGATCTTGCGCACCATGTTGCGGTTGACGTTCAGCAGATCCTGAGCGTTGTGCAGGTGCTCCTGGGCATCCTCGAGATTCGTGCCGTACAGGAGGAAGTTCTTCTCGAAGCGGCGGGCCTGCTGGATCTCACTCATGTAGCTGTCCGCCAGCTCGAGAAAACGGGTCTTCTCCTGGATCCGCGAGAGGGTGTACATGATCCAGAGCGTGATGACGACGCAGAAGGCGAACACGAAGAGGAAGGAGAGCGTGATGCGAGTGCGGATGCGGAGGGTCGGCCGGTGGGTGAGACGCTCCTTCTCCAGCTCCAGCTCCGACTTCAGCGCGTCTTCCTGATCCGGCAGAAAGGTCCCGTCCAGGGTGCTTCCGCCGCCCTGGGCGTTCGCGACGTCCTGGCCGCCGTCCGGGGCTTGGTGGTCTGGCCGCTTCATCGGAATGCCGAGTAGTCCTCGCTCAGGAACCGCTGGATGAACGCCTCGATCATATCATCGCTCACGAGGAACATGTCAAGCTGCCGGGAACAGGCCATCAGGCGTCCCAGCATCTCCAGGGCGCGCTCCGAGTCGGCCCGGGGATAGCTGCGCAGCCAGGCGGTCACGAGATCGCCCCGCCGATCCACCCCGAAGTGGTGATGGCGCAGGACCGTTTCCAGGAAGGTGGCCCGGCGGATGCGCTGGGCCTCGTCGCCGCCTCCGCCCCGGAAGCGGAAGTGCACGTGGTTGCTCTCCTTGCTCGGGCTCACGATCGCATCGAGCATGGCGTAGTGGAAGGCGAAGCGGGCGTTGAAGTTCAGGTAGTCCGCGGCGACGATGGCGTAGTTGGCGTCCCCGGAGCGTCGCGGGCCCCGCGAGCCCCCCAGGACCTGCTCGACGAAGTCGCGCGGCATGTTCTCGAGGTGGTGGACCTGCTTCCGGTCCCAGGCGACGCGGGGATCCGCCACCCCGCGCCAGAGAGCCTGGAAGGGCCGGCTTTCGACCTCCTCCGGCCCGAGCCGGGACTTCCCCGCCGGCGTGCAGCCGTCCAGGTCGACCAGCCGCAGCTTGATCGGCAGCCGCGAGTCGAGCCGCTTGAGGGAGCTCTTCCAGAAGCGGTTCTGACGATCGCCCAGGCGGAACATCGAGCGCACCGACATCTCGTGGATGAAGCGGATCACGTCGTGGATGGAGCGGCAGTTGCGGGCCTTGAAGGAGGAGGCATAGGGATCGGTGAGGTTCAGGGCGAGCACCAGCTCGTGGAGGGGACCCGCGGGCGTGCGCGAGGACGGCGAGGCGACGCGGGCCAGCACCCGGTCCCGGACCTCCGGCCAGCGGGAGCCCCGGTAGATCCGGCGCCGGGTGGCGTCCACGCTGATCACGTCGTCGGGCCGGAGCAGTCGGGCGCCGTCCTCCAGGCCGTAGATGGCGGGCACCCTGAACTCGCGGACCAGCGCCGCCAGGTGTCCCACCGGATTGCCGTGCTCGATCAGCAGCGCCGCGATGCGCGGGAGCAGGGGGGCGAAGGCGGGCGTGCCCTGGTCGATCACCAGGACCGGGGCCTGGCGCCGGATCTCCGGCGCCTGCTGCGCCCGCAGGCACTCCACCGGCCCCTCGGCCCGCCCGGGGGCCAGCGTGAAGCCGCTCTCGAGCAGGGGCGGTTCCCGTCCGGCCCCGCCGGCTCGGGCGCGCTCCGGCCCGGACACGCGCAGCCGGCGTCCCTGCAGCAGCCAGAGTCGATCCTGCCGATCCAGCACCCACTCCAGATCCATCTCGTGCCCGAGCGCCCGGGCCGCACTGTCGGCGAGGCGACCGATCTCGGCGGCGATGCTCTCGGCGACGACGGACGCCTCCCCGGCTCCGCCCGCGGCGCCGTGCCGCGGCGCCTGCCTGGCCGGCACCTGCTCCGCTTGCGGGGACCGGGCGAGGTACTGGATCTCGCCCTCCTCCTCCCCCCGGATCATGCGGTCGGCCAAGCCGCGGACCGCGCAGAGCACCATGCAGCCGGAGTCCGGGTGCTGCGGATCGGCGGTGTAGATCACCCCGGCCGCCCGGGCGTCGATCATGGGCATGAAGAGGACCGCCATGGGCGTGTCCACCTCGCGCAGCCCGCAGTGCAGGCGGTAGGCGACAGCGCGGTTGGAGAACCGGCTGGCCAGCACGGCCCGGTAGGCGTCGGTGAGGTCGGCGGTCCGGACGTTCAGCTTGCTGTCGAACTGGCCCGCGAAGGAGAATGCCTCGTCCTCCTTCCAGGCGCTCGAGCGGACGGCCCAGGTCCCCGCCGCGGCGCCGGCTACGCGGTCGGCCTGGCGCTGGATCGCCTCGCGGATGGGCTCCGGCACGGGGGCGGCGAGGATCAGCTCCCGGATCGCCCCGGTCCGTTCCCGGAATCGCGGATGGTCCGTCATCACGTCGAGATCCCCGAGCAGGAGCCGGATGCGGTCGGTCAGCCCGTTCGCCTCGATGAAGGCGCGATAGGCGGCCGTGGTGATGACGAACCCCTCCGGGATGCGGTCGGGGAAGTGCTGCCGCAGGGTCGCCAGGCCGGCGGCCTTGCCCCCCACGATGCGCGAAGTGAAGGCCTCGTCCGCGCTCAGCGGGACGGCCAGCGGCCAGCGCCCGCTCTCCGGCTCCGCCGCGAACACCGCCCGGAGCTGTCCGTGGATGCTCTCGATCACGCCGTAGAGCGACCGGTGGCGGTTGCCGGTGAGGATGTTCAGCTCCTGGGCCATCAGGAGGGTCTCGTCCAGCAGCCGCTGCACCGGGCGCTGGATGTGCGCATCGGAGTGGTCCAGATGATTCAGATCCGCCTCCAGATCGGCCATCAGCTGCAGGGCGACGCCGTTCTTGAAGAGCAGCGAGCGCAGGGTCTCGTACTGGAGACGGAAGCTCAGGTCCGTCAGCTTGCCGGCGGCGGCCGCTGGACGCTCCGTGTTCATCACCTGCCCTCCCCGGGCCCGGCCCGCTTCACCGCTCGCCGGACTCCTGCTCCTCGCGGAGCTTGCGGGCGGCCTTCTCGATGACGTTGCGCAGATCGTCCGGCTTGAACGGCTTGGCGATGAAGTCGAAGGCCCCCTTGATCAGCGCCTCGCGCGCGAGTTCCACCGTGGCATAGCCGGTGATGATGATGACCTTGGTGCGGGGCGAGCTGGTGAGGACCTGCTGCAGCACCTGCATGCCGTCGATCTCGTCCATGCGAACGTCCGTGACGACGATGTCGAACGGTTCCAGGGCGATCCGATCGATGGCGCTCTTGCCGTCCTCGAACACCTCGACCTGGTACCCCGACTTCTCCAGCGCCGGCTTGAGACGCCGGCCGACGATCGACTCGTCGTCCACGACCATGATTCTCAGCGCCTTGTCCATGGAAGGAGCCTCCTGATCACGTCATGCGACGGTTTCGGCCCGTGCGATCTTCAGCGTCGAGGCCACCTGCTTCCTCCGCTGGTAGCCCCGGTACACGTTCCACAGGATGATGGCGCAGCCCGAGATGCCAGCGGCGAACAGCATGATCTTGCTGGCCTGGTTGAAGTACCGGTCCCACTCGGGATTCATCTCCACGTAGCCGAGCTGCCTCAGGTACATGGGTATGGCGATGGCGCGGCTGATGACGCAGAGGATGATGATCACTCCCGTGACGATGCGGATGATGATCTCCTTGACGACCTTCGTCCCGTACGCCCCGATGTAGATGCCGACCAGGGAGCCCAGGTACAGGAGCAGGGTGAGACGGAGGTCCACGAAGCCCTGGAAGGCGTAGTTCAGGGCGCCGAACGCTCCCATGAACATGGCCAGGAAAAGCTCGGTGCCCGCGGCCACGGCGGTGGGCACGCCGAAGACGTAGATCATGGCCGGCACCCCGATGAAGCCGCCGACGCCGATCGTGCCGGCGAGATAGCCCGTGGCCAAGCCCACCGCGCTGATCACCCAGAGGGAGACCCGCACGTCGGCCACCGGGAAGTGGATCATCGGAAACAGCTTGAGGCGGGAGAGATACTCGGCGATCCGCTGGGAGGGGCCGCTGTCCTCCTTGGTGGCCCTGAGCGCGTCCCGCAGCATGGAGATGGCCACCAGGGACAGGATGCAGACGAAGATCAGCGAGATGTAGAGGTCCGCGGCGGCGCTGCCCCCCTCGCCGTGGCCGCCCGTGCCGCCCTCGAAGAGCATGGTGTTCAGCCAGACCGCGAACCGGATCCCCACGAAGGAGGTCAGGATCAGGAAGATGCCCAGCTTGCGGTCCACGTTGCCCAGCTCGCCGTGCATCCGGGAGCCCATCATCGCCTTGCCGAACTTGTGGGTGATGTTGCTCCCCACCGCGACGACGCCCGGCACCCCGAGGTTCATCATGCCCGGGGTCATGAAGAAGGCGCCTCCGCTCCCGATGAAGCCGCTCAGGATTCCGCCGATGAACCCGAGGACGACGACCTGGATGGCCGTGCTCAGGTTCAGCTCGATGAACATGTCCGAGAGAATGTGAGGAATCATCGCTGGCCTCCTACTCGATCCTGATCAGCTTCAGCAGGAACTTGGTGACCGTGCCGTACAGGTACGCGAAGCACGGTACGAGCACGCCGACCCCGATGGCCGCCAGCAGCTTCGCGCGCGTCCCCTCGCTGTGCAGGAGCTTCACGACCGTCTCCTGATGCGTGAAGACCAGGACGAAGACCGCGGCCACCAGCGCGAGGTAGAGGATCTGCTTCACGGCCTGTCCGGGGCTGAACATGTAGGTCTTCTTCAGCTCGTCGGCCCCGACCACCGGCGCCTTCAGGATGTCGCTCAGCGTGCTCGTGAGCTCCCGGGTCTTGCGGACCCGCGCCGCCTCGCCGCTCTGCAGGAACACGTTGCCCACCACCACGAGGGTGTACTTCACCCGGCTGTCGAGCTTGTCCAGCAGCCGGTCCGGCCGGCAGCAGGCGACGTGGGCTCCACCCGCCACGCCGTCCCCGGCCAGGCTGTCCTGGGTGCGGCGCAGGCCGCCGTCCTCGCCCTCGGCCGGATGCTCGACGTCGTCCTCGATGCCGCCGTTGTACTCCCGGCTCCGGGGGGCCGTCGCCGCGGCGCCGGGCGGCGCGGTCGCGGGCCCGACCTCCTCGGTCCCTCCGGGCACGAAGCGCAGCAGCTCCACGGCCGCGTTCCAGCGCCTGGCCAGCTGGACGACCTGGCGGTACGACTCAGCGGCCGCGTCGAACTCCTCCTGGATCCACAGGATGCTGGTGGAGGCCATCGTGCAGCGCAGCTCGCTGATGCCGGGCACGCGGTGCACGACAGCGGGCACGAACTCGGCCACCCTGGCGTCGCGGGGCTGATAGGTGACCAGGACCACGCCGCGCTCCGCCAGCACGCGGAACGAGCTGTCGCGGGTCCGCTCCTCCCTCGCGAGCTCGAGGCGGACCTGGGCGGCCAGCAGGAGGTTTTCCATGGCCTGGCGGGAGGCGGGCGTGGTCTCGAAGTCGGGCAGCGCGGCCACCGAGCACAGCGCCGCGGATGCGTTGCCCGTGCTCATCTGTTCCAGGTTCACGACCAGGTCGTAGTGGCCGGCGGTCTCCCAGTCCACGTCGTAGAAGGTCCGCACCCAGCGCCGCATGTCGTCGTCGACACTCTCCAGGTACCTGCGCGCCTTCTCCCTGGGGATCCTGAGCTTCGCCATCGCCGAGTTGATGCGGCCGTCGAGGCTTTCCACCACCCGGATGCGCAGGACGTGGGAGACGCCGGGCAGCAACAGGTGTCCGGTGCGGCCGTGATAGACCAGGTCCGATCCGAGCATCCTCTCGCAGAGCCGGGCGGTCACGAAGGCATGATAGTGCTCCTTCTCGAGCAGCAGGCGCTCGTTGAAGCTGCCGGGCTTGAGCATGGCCGTCTCCAGCTTGCCGACGGCGATGCCCGCCTTCGTCGCCTCCTCCACGAGGTCCTCTCGGCTGAGGCATTCGCAGCCGAGCTTCCGGGCCAGCACCTCGGCCAGCTCCTTGCCCTGGGAGTAGCTTCCCCGCGAGATGCAAATGTTCCGCATGCGCCTTCCGTCCCTCCGTTGTGCCGCTGTCCGCCGCCTGTCATCTCCTGGTCGGCGCGACCAGGGGACAGGCGAGCTGCTTCCCGATGGTGGAGATCCAGTGATCCGCCAGGTGGCCCGAACCGGGGCGCAGGGCGATCGGGTCCCCGCCCCACACGGCCGTGTCGAACGAGAGATTGATCGCCATGAACTTGATCAGCTCGGAGCGGGGATCGCCCCTGATCACCTCGTACTGGACCGGAACGCCGCTGCCCGCGAGGCGCTTCGTCTCCTGCTCCAGGATGATCTCCCCCTGCGCGACAGGATCGACGCCGTCGCTGCCGCTGCCCGCCTCGTTGGGCAGCAGCATCAACAGCGTGATGCGCGCGTTGATCCGCTGGGCCAGGGCCGCGGCGTACTGGATCACCTCCCGCCTGACCGCGAGGCCCTCCAGCAACACCAGGATCCTCTTGTACTGCTTCATGATCCACGTCCATGCCGACATCCGCCGGGGACAGGGGCAAGTCTCGGGCCCGGCCGGGTCGGCCGCCGCACGGCGCCGGATCTCCGGGGCTCGATTCATGTAACGACTTGCCTGGAGCTTGCTTGCATGCTCGGAGACCGGCCGGGGCTGGAGGCGTCGTCCCGTCTCGCCGTCGCGCGGCGGCTGATTCCCATTGTTGCAATCCGTAACACATCCCGCGGCGGAACGGGGCACGGGGCGGGAATCGCCAGGCATTGAAGGGTTTCTTTCAGTTCGGTGGTTCAACGCCGACGTAACATTCTGCAACGCGGGAGGACCGGCGAGCGGGCTTCACTCGGTGATCTGCGTCCGCTTCAGCTTGCGGTACAGGGAGACGCGGTTGATGCCGAGCGCCTCGGCGGCCCGGCTCTTGTTGTGGTTGCAGCGGGCCAGCACGTCCCGGATGTACTCCTGCTCCATCTCCTCCAGCGTCTTGATGCGGGACTGACCCCGGCGCAGCGCGTAGACCTCCAGCTCCTGGAGATCCTCGGGCAGGGCCTCCACGCCGATCACCTCGGAGCGGCTCAGGGAAGCCGCCCGCTCGACGATGTTCTCCAGCTCGCGGACGTTGCCGGGATAATCGTACGAGCCCAGCAGCTGGAGCGCCTCGCCGGTGAAGCCGAGGATCCGCGCCTGGGCCCGGCGATTGAATCGATTCAGGAAGTGCTTGACCAGCAAGGGGATGTCTTCCTTGCGCTCGGCCAGGGTCGGCATGTCGATGGGCACGACGTTGAGGCGGTAGTAGAGATCCTCGCGGAAGTTCCCGTGCTGCAGGGCGAGCCGCAGGTTCTTGTTCGTGGCCGAGATGATCCGCACGTCGATCCGAATGGGCCGGGAGCCGCCCACGCGGATCAGCTCCCGCTCCTGGACCACCCGCAGCAGCTTCGCCTGCATGACCGGGGGCATGTCGCCGACCTCGTCGAAGAAGATCGTCCCCCCGTCCGCCGCCTCCAGCAGCCCCGTCCGGGTGGTCGTGGCTCCCGTGAAGGCGTCCTTCTCGTGGCCGAACAGCTCGTTGGCCAGCAGGTCCTCGGTGAAGGAGGCGCAGTTGATGGGCAGGAACTTCCTGGCGGAACGCCGGCTCAGCCGGTGAATGGCCGAGGCCACCAGCTCCTTGCCCGTGCCCGACCCGCCGGTGATCATCACGTTCGAATCCGTCTCGGCCACCTGCCGGATCAGGCGCCGGATGGCGACGATCTTCGGGCTGTGACCCAGGATGCGCTGCGGCCCGGCCTCGACCTGCTGCTTGAGGTCGGCGACCTCCGTCCTGAGCCGCCGCTTCTCCAGCGCCAGGGCGACGAGGTGCCGGACCTCTTCCGGCTGGAAGGGCTTCTGCAGGTAGTGGAAGGCGCCGCGCTTCATCGCTTCGATGGCGGTGGAGACCGAAGCGTGGCCGGTCATGACGATCACCTGCGTCTCCGGATCCCGCTCCCTGGCCCGCGTCAGCACCGCCAGGCCGTCGACCGGCTCCATCACGAGATCCGTGAGCACGAGATCGCAGGGCTTCGCCTCCAGCAACCGGAAGGCCTCCTCGCCGCCGCCGGCCGTCTCGACCTCGTGTCCCTCCTTGCGCAGGATATTGCGCAGGTTCTTCAGGGTGATCCGATCGTCCTCGACGACCAGAATTCGATTCATGCGGGCGTTCTCCCGGGTTCCAGCGGCCTTCCCGTCCCTCCCGCACAAATCTACAGGTACTGATGCGATATGCAACAGCGAACCGCTCCGCCGGGCGCCGGCGGACCGCCGGGCTGCGGGCGGCTCCCGGGATGGAGAAGGAGGCCAGCTCGTGGATTGGGCCTCGCTTGCGCGGGCCGGCGACCTTCCGGAGCGGGCGGCGGGGACTGGCGGGAAACTTGCAACGAACGCGACATCGCCAGGGGGCCGAGATGTTCTCGAAAAGACAGCAAGCCGTCGAGGACCTGCGCCTGTGGATCGTCCGCTTCCGCAGGCTGCTCGAGAATGCGCGCAGGCTCATGGACCTGGCCCGGGACGGCGCCGAGAAGTCCGGCGGCGACTACATCTTCGACCGCCAGTATGTCGTGGCGCTGGTGGAGGAGGCGGTGGATCAGGCCGGTCAGCTGGTCTTCAACGCGCACGTGCTGGCGCCGGAGGGCAGCGACGCGCTCTACGCCGCCTACGACGATTGCCGCTGGCTGGCCCAGGCGCTGCTGTCGACTCCCGCAGGGCGGGAGGACGTCGCCACCGACCTGCAGGAGGCCGAGGATTTCCAGCGGACGCCCGAGTTCCGCCTGCTGGCCGCCGTAAACCGGTGGCTGGACGGCTCCGGCACCGCTGGCGAGCCGTCCCTGCCCGACCTGCTGAGCGGAAGCTTCGACCACGTGGCCCGCGGGTTCGCTGACGTACGGATTCGCCGCCTGGATACGCATCCCTTCACCGTCGGCGGGCCGTGCCCGGAGGGCCGGCTCGAGCTGATCGACCTCGAGGGGCGGCCGGGCCGGACCGGGGAGGCGCCGGGCTCCGTCCAGGATTTGCACTGCAAACCGCTGGAGCTGATGATCCTGGGAGCGAGGCAGGAGGAACCGGGCGCCGGCTCGCGCGCGGCCAGTACCCCGCGGAGCTGGCTCGCGGCGATCCGCGGCGATCAGCTCAGCCTCTTCAGCCTGGGCGACGTACCCCTGGTCCATGCGGAGGCGGCTCTGACGGGTCATCCGGACGCCGATTTCGCCTTCCTCGTCACGCAGGAAGGCGCCGGCCTCGAGGAGCGGATGCCGCCCGACTGGACCGGCCGCCAGACGGACCGCAGCCGTCTCTTCTGGAGCTACGACGTTCCCTCCCGGGACCTCGAGGACAGGATGATCCGCCTGGGCCGCACTCTCTTCTGCGGAACCTGACGTCCCCACCCGTTCCATCTCGCCACCCGGCCAGCGCCCCGGATCGCAGTGATTCCTGGCGGGAAGCCGGAAAGCGTTTTGATTGTGCCTCGTCATATCGAGCCGGCCCCTGTGCGCTCGTCCGGCACAGGAAGCAGACCGGCCGGTCTCGCAGAGGGCCCTGAAACGAAGTCCTGGAAAGTTGCCAAGCTCATGCCCAAGCGTACCCGATTCACCCTGCGCTACTTCCTGATCGTGCTCGGCGTCATCCTGGTCCTGGACCTCATGATGTTCTCCGGTTCGGGCGTCCAGGAGATCTCCTACAGCCAGTTCCGCGACGATCTGGCCGCCGGCAAGATCCAGAAGATCGTCCTCAGCCCGGACAAGATCTACGGCATGCTCAAGCCGCCTGCCAAGAGCGCGGCCGCGGATTCCGCTCAGCAGGCCGCGGCCGCCCGCGCGCAGGACCCGGCCGCCAAGCCGGATCCCGGCAAGAAGATCGTGCCGCCCGGCAGCCACACGCCCTGGCGGCTGAAGCTGAACCAGTGGGAGCAGAAGTACGAGAAGCAGAAGGATCTCCAGTTCCAGGTCGTGCGCCTGCAAGACGACAAGCTGCTGGGTGACCTGCAGGCCCACCACGTGGACTACCGGGGCAAGCTCGGTTCGAACCGGCTCGAGAACTTCCTGTTCAACTGGATCATCCCCTTCGGCCTCCTCTTCCTGCTCTGGGGCTATCTCATGCGGAGGATGGGCAAGGGCCCGAACGTCCTGAGCATCGGTCGCAACAAGGCCAAGGTCTACGAGGTCGAGACCGCGCAGCGCGTGACCTTCAACGACGTGGCCGGCATCGACGAGGCCGTCGAGGAGGTGAAGGAGGTCGTCGACTTCCTGCAGGATCCCCGCAAGTACACGCGGCTGGGCGCCAAGCTGCCCAAGGGCATTCTCCTGGTCGGGCCCCCCGGCTCGGGCAAGACCCTGCTGGCGCGCGCCGTGGCGGGGGAGGCCCACGTTCCCTTCTTCAGCATGACCGGATCGGACTTCGTCGAGATGTTCGTCGGCGTCGGCGCCGCGCGGGTGCGCGACCTCTTCGCCCAGGCCAATCTGAAGGCGCCCTGCATCATCTTCATCGACGAGCTGGACGCCGTCGGCAGCGCGCGCGGGCAGGGCCCCTTCGCCGCGGGTTACAGCGAGCGGGACAACACTCTCAACCAGCTGCTGACGGAGATGGACGGCTTCGATCCTCGGGTCGGCATCATCATGATGGCGGCCACCAACCGGCCGGAGGTGCTGGACCAGGCGCTGCTGCGCCCTGGACGCTTCGACCGCCAGATCCTGGTGGATCGGCCCGACCTGACCGGCCGCCAGCAGATCTTCAAGATCCACACGCGGGGCCTGCTCCTGGCCGCGGACGTCGACCTGCACAAGCTGGCTGCCGAGACCCCCGGCTTTGCGGGCGCCGACATCGCCAACATCTGCAACGAGGCGGCCCTGCTCGGTTCGCGCAAGGGCCACCAGGAAATCGCCTTCAACGATTTCCAGGAGGCCATCGAGCGGGTCGTCGCCGGCCTGGAAAAGCGCAACAAGCTGATCAACAAGTATGAGCGACGGGTCGTCGCCTACCACGAGTCCGGCCACGCCATCATCGGCCACTTTACGCCGGGCGCCGATCCGGTCCAGAAGGTCTCCATCGTGCCGCGGGGCATCGGGGCCCTGGGCTACACGCTGCAGACCCCGCTGGAAGACCGCTACCTGATGTCGCGCACCGAGCTGATCGGTCGCATCAAGGGCCTTTTGGGCGGGCGCGCGGCCGAGGAGGTCACCTTTGACGAGATCTCCACCGGCGCCTCCAACGACCTGGAGCGCGCCACGAAGATCGCCCGCGAGATGCTGACGGTCTACGGCATGAGCAGGAAGATGCCCAACATCTCGCTCGTCGGGCCACAGCAGAGCGTTTTCCTCGGCCAGGGACCTCAGAGCCAGCCCCACTCGAACAAGATCGAGGAACTGATCGACGAGGAGGTTTTCGAACTGATCAACAATTGCTACGAAGAGGATAAGAAGCTCCTGCGGGACAAGCGGGACAAGCTCGAGAAGCTGGCCCGGACGCTGCTGGAGCAGGAGACCATCGACGATCTGGGAATCCTCGCCATCCTGGGCACACGCCCCGGGCCGGTGGTGGTAGCAGGAGCGGAGTGATCGTTCTATACATGGGGCATCCGGGAGACTCTCGGGTCCGAAATCATCACGGCAGGAGGTATCCAGCCATGCTTCGAGTGAAGAGTAGCCTTCGTCATCATCGCCGCATCACGACCATGGGGTTGGCGCTGGCGGTGGCCGCGGTCACGGGACTGGCTCTCGTGCCCGCCTGCACGCGGCAGGACAGTGCCAAAGCTCAATCCTCGCTGGCCGCCACGAGCGAGGGCCGTACCCTGGCCAACCAGCTCAGCGCCGTCTTCGAGGCCGCGGCGAGCAAGGTCAGCCCCTCGGTCATCCCCATCTACGCCGAGCAGGTGGTGGAGGTGGCCAGCCCCTTCGGCTCGCCGGACAGCCCCTTCCGTCAGTTCTTCGGCGACGACTTCTTCAAGCGCTTCTTCGGCACGGTTCCCCAGCAGGATCAAAAGGAGACCGTGCACAGCCTCGGCAGCGGCGTGATCGTGAGCAAGGACGGATACATCCTGACCAACAACCACGTGGTGCATGGGGCCGACAAGCTGACGGTTCTCCTGCAGAAGAACGAGAAGTACTCCGCCAAGATCGTCGGCACGGATCCGCAGACGGATCTGGCCGTCATCAAGATCGAGGGCGACGATCTTCCCGCCGCCACGCTGGGCAACTCGGACGAGCTGAAGATCGGCGAGTGGGTCATCGCCGTGGGCAACCCGTTCCAGCTGTTGCACACCGTCACCGCGGGCATCATCAGCGCCGAGGGTCGCTCCTCGGTGGGCCTGGCCGACTACGAGGACTTCATCCAGACCGATGCCTCCATCAATCCCGGCAACAGCGGCGGGGCCCTCGCCGATCTGGACGGCAACGTCATCGGCATCAACACCGCCATCTCCACCCCGTCGGGCGGGAACGTCGGCATCGGCTTCGCGATTCCCATCAACATGGCCAAGACCGTCATGGAAGACCTGATCTCCCACGGCAAGGTCACGCGCGGCTACCTCGGGCTCGTTCCGCAGGACATCAACGAGAGCCTGGCGGCGGCCCTGAACCTGAAGACGACCTCGGGCTGCCTGGTGGGCGACGTCGTGCCGGACGGACCGGCCGGCAAGGCCGGCGTGCAGCGCGGCGACGTCCTCACCGAGCTGAACGGGGAGAAGATCAAGGACAGCGTCGAGCTGCGGGAGAAGGTCGCCATGATGCAGCCCGGCTCGACGGTCAAGCTGACCGTGCTGCGCAACGGCAAGGAGCTGACGATCGACGTGAAGCTGGGCGAGCGTCCGGAGAACGCCAAGGCCGGCGAGCAGCAGTCCCCGCAGCAGCAACCCCAGATGCAGGAGAAGCTCGGCCTGACCATCCAGAGCCTGACGCCCGCTCTGGCCCAGCAGCTGGGCTACGAGAATCAGCAGGGCGCGCTGGTGGCGGACGTGGCGGCGGGATCGGCGGGTGAGGATGCGGGCCTGCAGCGTGGCGATCTCATCCAGGAAGTGAATCGCACCGAGATCACGTCGGTGGACGAGTTCAACAAGGTCGTGTCCCGGCTCAAGAGCGGGGAATCCGCGGCCCTGCTGGTGCGCCGCGGACAGGTCACCTTCTTCACGGCGATCCAGGTTCCTTGACCGCCGCCCCTGACGCGACGGACGACCGGCCCCGATCCCCCGGGATCGGGGCCTTCGTTCGTCGGCGGACCAGCCCCTCTCAGGCGGCCGTCCGCCCCCGGAACCATCCCGGCAGCAGCACCAGCAGGGAGACGGCCAGGCCCGGGAAGATGGACTCCACCCCCAGGAAGGGCCGGCCCGCGCCCAGCAGCAGCCAGGCGAGGGCGGTGCCCCCGGAGAGGGCCATGGCGGCCGGGACCCAGCGGCCGCGCGGTGCGGCCCGGCCGTGGCCCAGCGCCAGGGGCAGCAGGAGGACCGGCGTCCCGATGCTGCCCAGATCGTGCCACAGCCGCACCACCGAGCCGGCCCAGAGGGCCAACACGACCGCCAGGACCGCCGTGGCCAGCAATCCCCAGCGGATCGGTCGCAGCGAGATGGCGTCCTCCGCCAGCAGGCCGGTGCCGGGGCTCGCTCCGCGCGGAGCCCGCCAGCGTTGCACGATGTCCCGGCCCACGGTGATGCCGCAGATGAAGGCGTAGCTGTCCACGGTGGACATGATGGCGGCCAGCAACCCCACGGTGAACAGACCCTGCCAGACGGGGGCCAGCGTCCGTTCGGCCAGGGCCGGAAAGGCCGCCACGGGATCGGCCAGGTCCGGCAGCACCGCGCGGGCGTAGAGGCCGGCCGTCGTGGTCAGGAAGTCGAAGAAGATCCAGAAGAGGATGGAGATCCCGACGCCGGCCCGCGCCGTCCGCTCGCTGGAGGCGGCGTAGCACCGCTGGTAGAAGGCCGGCTCCACCAGCGTCGCCAAAGCGATGACGTACCAGACCGCCACCGCCTGGAAGCCCCGGCCCCCATCCCAGGTCAGGTGGCTCGGTGGCACCGCTCCCTTCAGGAACTCCCAGCCTCCGTAGCGCGCGATGCAGGTCGGCACCAGCACCAGGAAGGCCAGGAACATCAGGCCGAACTGCACCATGTCGGTGGTGATGATGGCCCGCAGCCCGCCGCGGAAGACGTAGCCCACCGAGAGCGCGGTCCCGAGGGCCACTCCCACCCAGAGCGGCCAGCCCGTGGCCAGGCGGACCAGCACCCCGAGCATCAGCACGTAGGCCGACGGGGCGGTCATGACGAAGAGCACCCCAGCGCCCAGCAGCGCGGTGCCCCGCCCGTACCGGCGCTCCAGCTGGTCGGGAATGGTCAGGACCTGGCTGCGCCGGATGCGGCCGGCCAGGAACAGGCCGAAGATGCCCGCCGCGATGTAATAAGGCACCCCGAAGACCAGCCAGTTGCTCACGCCGTAGCGCCAGGCGTATTCCCCCACGCCGAGGATGCCCCCGTACCAGGTGGCAACGAGCGTCGCCACGAAGGCGGGCAGGGTCAGGCGCCGGCCGACCACGAGGTAGTCCGCGGCATTCCCCGTAGGCCGGCGGAAGAGACGCAGCACCACGTAGACGAGGAAGAGGATGTAGACCGCGGCCAGGAGCATGATCAGTCGAGATCGCCCAGCAGATCGGGTCGTCCTCCGCGATCCACGGTCACCAGGAGCGAACCTTCGCCCAGGGTGATCCGCAGGGGGGAGGTCAGCACGCGATTAGAGATGGTGGCCGGGCCGCCGGCCCGGATCATGGCGTTGCGCAGCGGGTAGCGTGCCCCCTCCACCGTCACGCCGGAGGCCGCTCCAGCCAGGGGCAGGAGGGAGAAGCCGGTCCCGGGATCCAGACGCCAGACCACCGGCTGGTCCGGGGCGACGCGCACGGCGTCGGACTGGTGACCGGCCAGGCAGACGCGCAGCCGGTCGGCGAAGCGTTCCAGCAGGAAGCAGTTGAAGAGGGTGTGGTCCAGGCGCCAGCCGGCGGCGCCGAGCAGGACCGCCTCGGTCAGACCCTGCTCGACCACGTAGAGGAGCGCCTTTTCCGAATCGGTGGTTTCCTGCTCCTTCACCAGCAGGTAGCGCGGGCCGTTCTTCCCGGTCAGGATGCGCCCGGTCAGCGAGTCGAAGTCCCCGATGACGATGTCCGGCAGGCGGGGCAGGTGGTCGTAGGGATGACCGGCGGCATCGGTGCAGACGAAAAGGTCCACTCCCTGCAGCCAGTAGTCGAGCAGCGGCGGCGGCGGCGGCGGACCGTCGCAGAGGACGACGGCCCGGGGGCCTTCCTTCAGAAAGATGGGGCAGAACTCGCCGCCCCCGCTCCGCGATTCCAGCGTGGACATGCAGCTCCGGTGGTCGTGCCGGCCGGCACCCGCG
>Ga0315542_1000238_pt1 | contig 33099 bp, 23 predicted proteins | sample SalMarSW160120MG_FD_202541 | JGI IMG/M metagenome (GOLD analysis project Ga0315542, IMG submission 202541) | Salt marsh sediment microbial communities from the Plum Island Ecosystem LTER, Massachusetts, United States - Salt Marsh Sediment SW1601-20 ...
CGGAAAGATTAGGAATAACTCCTGCCGCTGAAGTTGATTTTATAGAAGAGAAAGACCGAATTTACTTGGTGAAAAAGGAAGACGAAACCAAAAAAACATATAAATTCAGGAAATTGAGGGGAATAGCCAACGTTAAGATGACAACTGATGAAATAATGGCCCTGACAAGAGAAGACAAATGAAAGGGGTTCTCGTTGATTCGAAATGCGTTGATTGGACTGAATCAAAACTGCGAGAGATGTCTTTAGGTATCAATCGTATTTCCCAACTGTAGAATTGATAAGTTAATAAAATCTGATGGCTTTGCCAAAAGTCATCGCCTATGAAAGGAGAGACACATGAAACTGCCAGAATATATAACCCCAGATGAAGTAAAAAGAGTCTGCAGCGAAATTGGCCTTCGAGACTGGTCCAAAATTACGGACCCTGCTGTTTCGGAGGAAGAGGCGTCCACGATTCTCCATATTGTGAATGTCAAAGGGATGAATATTCCCCTTGATGCATTCCGAAAAGGTTTAGAAGTTGAGCTTGAGCATGGGACAAGGTTTGAGGACGCAAATGTAACGAACAACCACCCCATCTTGACGGGCAAGATCGTTATCGCACATCTCAAAGAGACTATGGACTATTATGAAAGAATCGATGTTGCTGAAATGGAAGGCGATTTATTGAAGGCTATTCTGTCTAGAAATATCGAGAAAATAGAATCAAAGTACAATAAACTCGTTGAAGCCCAGAATTTACTGAATCGATCGGTTGCCGACCAATTGAAGAAACACATCTAACATTATGCGCCTGAGATACTTTTTCTTGGCTTTCACCCTTATGATCCTGTCATGCACATCCGGACGGAATATGGCGGGCGCACCTCAGGCAGTGGCCTCTGTGGACCTCAACAGGTACATGGGCAGATGGTATGAGATAGCAAAGATCCCAAACCGTTTTCAGAAGAAATGTGCTGGAGGCACCACTGCGGAATACCAGCTGAGGGCAGACGGCACCGTCTTGGTGGTGAATTCGTGCTTGGACCACAAGGGGAAAAGCATGGTCGCCGAAGGTATCGCAAAGGTGACTGATCCCGTGACCCATGCAAAGCTGAAGGTGAGCTTTGTCAGGCTCCTGGGGATGAATCTCTTCTGGGGTGATTACTGGATCGTAGGACTCGACAGGGAATATCAATATGCCATTGTGGGGGTTCCAAGCAGAAAATATGGCTGGATACTAAGTCGAAGGCCGGAGCTTTCAAATGAACAGTGGCTTGATGTAAAAGGTATCTTGAGGAGTCAAGGTTATAACCTGGGGGATTTTGAGAGAACCCGACATTCACCCGGGCAATGAATGGGTGACCCCTTTTTCTCTTGTTGGCTTGGTTTGGGGTCGGGTCAAGTTAATTAACTGATATCTAATGATTAACATCCAAAAAATAGGCGTTTTCGGACCCTATATCGCACTTTTCGGCCCCAAAATGAACCCCATAGGGAATCGCTGGTTCTCGAAGTTGGTAGGATTCCCCAATCTCAATACCTTTTCGCCCAATAGCCAAAGCCCCCATTAATGATTTTACTTCCGACGGCAATGCTCTTCGTGAAGTGATAAGCCCTTGCATTTTTGGGGAAGAAGTATGGAGAAAGTGCTCTTGTGAATCAAGAAAAAAAGTGGCCCAACATATGGTGGTCTCATGCTTTTTGTGGGACATGTAAAGGGGGACGGGGTTGAAATTAGGTGTTTCCATTTTTATTGGTCGGTGGTAAAGAAGTCCTATGCCGCGTCAAGCCGGAATAGATGCTCCGGGTGCCTTGCATCACATCATATGCAGGGGTATCGAGCGACGAAACATTTCTAGAGACAATACCGATCGAAACCGGTTTCCTTCGGCCCGTTATCACGGAGAACCTGCCGGTCAACTGGGCATTAGCCATACGCATATGATAAATAACCCAATATTAAAGAGATCGAATTGATCCTGAGAAAAGAAACAATTGCTGACATTGATGCCATAACTGAAGTCACAATTGCCGCCTTTAAGAATCTTGCAGTCAGCAATCAAACTGAGCAATACATAATAAACGCATTACGTGATGCAGATGCGCTAACCCTCTCTCTTGTGGCAGAAATTGATGGGCGTATTGTCGGGCATATTGCTTTTTCACCTGTAAGCATTTCTGACGGAACAAAAGACTGGTACGGCCTAGGTCCGATTTCTGTATTGCCAGAATATCAAAAGCAAGGCATTGGTAAATCGCTCGTCAACGAAGGTTTGTCTTTATTGAAAGAATTGTGTGGACAAGGTTGCGCCCTTGTAGGAGATCCGAATTATTATAAACGGTTTGGATTCAGGAATTATCCAGAGCTGGTGCATGAGGGGATTCCACAAGAAGTTTTTCTTGCCTTACCGTTCAACGAAAAGGTCCCGAAAGGTACTATTGATTTTCATAAAAGTTTCTTGGCAACAGGCTAACCGCGGCGCCGACTTCGTTTAGTACCTTGCCCCGCCGCGCAAGCGCGGCAGAAGGCACTGAACCCGGCTGTGCTCGCCGGATGTCCGTCCCGCAAGCGGGACTCCCATCCGCCGTGCTCGCTGGTCAGCGCCGCGATTAACCGAAATCGGAATATGAGGTATGGCAATGAACATTAGACGAGAGGTAATTGAGGCTGAAGGATTCGGCATCCCTTGCGCTTTCACCTGTGTCTGCCGTCCGATAGGGTGGGGCCTCTGTTTTTCGGATCGCCATTGAAGGGAAAGTAATCGATGCTGAAGGAGATCGCAAAAGTCATTAAAGAGGGAGATGCAAGCGGAAACGGCATGCTGCTGAGGATGAAGCTCCCTTCGGGAATAGAGATATTCGGGCTTCCAACCGAAAATGCCTACGGCGGTGATTGGGATCTGGGACCCACATGGAACTACCTGGTAATGCTTGAGAAACCTTTTCTGGTGGACACCGGCAGGCTCGGCATGGGCAGGACGCTGATGGAAATGATGAAAGCCGTCGGAATGGAAGGGAAGGACCTGGATTCGGTCCTCATCAGCCACGGACATGAAGATCATGACGGCGCGCTGGCAGAAATGGTGGAACGGACCGGGGCCAAAGTGAAGGCCCATCCGGTCTATGACCGATTGATCCGGTACTATCCGGAAAATGCCCCGCCGGATTTCAGAAAGGGGTTCCCGGCCCTGTGCTGGCGTTGTTTCATGCCGGAGTCCTTCATATCGGAAAATTGCCTCGAATATCATAGGACCCGCAGCAGGCTGAAGATCGAAGCCGTCCATGAGGGGAAAGGCGAACTGACCGGCGCTGTGGATGTCTATCATGTCCCGGGACACAGTCCGGACGCCCTTGCCATGATCATAGGGGGCGAGGCCATCCTGGTGGGAGATACCGTGCTCCCGGGTATTTCGCCGTGGCCCACTCAGGAGGCGTTTTTCCATCCCCTAAAGGAAATCCTGAGCCCCGATTATAGGCATCCCGAAGAGATATTCGGCCTCAGGGCCTACATCCGATCTCTCAAGAGGCTGAAGGAGATCGGCAGGAAGTTCGGGAAATTGCTTGTACTGCCGGCTCACCGGTTATTTTATGAAAACCAATGGAACGAGGTTGTCCTGGAAAAACGGGTGGATGAGCTGGTGGAGCATCATATCCAGAGATGCACCGCTGTCTTGAAGATCGTCCGGCAGAAACGAAAGACAGCCAGAGGGATCGCACAGGAGCATTTTGACGAGCGCCAGTTGAAAGGGTACGGCATCCTGATGGCTGAAAATGAGATTGTCAGCCACTGCGAGCTCCTGGAAGCCTGCGGGGATATTCGTACAGCGGGGGATCACCATTACCTGGCCACGGGAACCACGAATTTTGAGAGCTACATCCGGTCATTATAACTTCTGCCGATGCGCAGATAGAATTCGTGTGGATACCGGGACGCTTTTTAATGAAAGGAAAGGCAAAGTCAGATCATGAAACAGGTGCTTTTGGCTTTTGATAGGTGGGAGCGGAAGCTCCGGAGATCGTCTCGCAATATTGCAAGAAAGCAATTCATCAGACAGCGCCCCTGATTTCTGATAAAAGGATCCTGCATGACCCAAAAAAGCATGCGACCAAAGCTCCCCATGAAGAAATACCTCCGGAAAAAGCCGGTAACCATAACCGGCGTCTCAAAGCCGTTATGATAATCGCATTTCCTTCCTAATAGGCTTGACAAACGACTCAAAGGCCCCTATTTTGACCGCTCGGTCAATATATGACTTCGAGGTCATTAAGGGGATGGAAGCGCAGCATGCCTAGACGAAAGGCAAAACACCAGAGTCTTCTGGACAGGATGACCCATCAGGCCATCCAGGAGGCCGTCGTGAACCTGGTAACCCGTAGAGAGACCGGGAAGATCACCATGGATGAGGTGGCCGCCGAGGCCGGGGTATCCAAGGGATGCCTCTACCTTCACTTTCGCAGCAAGAAGGAGCTTCTGGAATCGGTGAAGGAGGCCTCTTTTAAGCCTCTGGGGGATCAACTCCAGGATATTTTGAGCGGTTCGCTATCCCCGGACAGAAAGATCAAGGACATCACGCAGCGGCTTTTGGGCTATTTTGACGAGAATCGGGGGCTTTTCCGGTTTCTCCTGGAGGAGCGGGAGTTGGCGCAATCGCAGATAAGGCGCCAGAAGAGCAGCCGCTACCGCAGCTTTCTGGAAAGAATCTCCAGGGTAGTGGAAGACGGCGTCGCCGAGGGGTTTTTCCGGCATCTCGATTCCGGAAAAGTGGCGTCCATGTTGATCGAATCGACCATAGCGATGACCGCCCGTCGCCTGCTGAATGAACAGCCGGCCCCCGTGGAGGAGGATGCCCGGCTGCTCATGGAGGTATTTCTCCAGGGCATCACTCTGGGATCAGCAGTGCAGTGAGGGAAATCCATGGATGATCGGGGGTAAATTCTGACGATGAAAAACAGGCATTTTTGGACCGTTGCGCTGATCGCGGGGATCTTGGCACTGGCAGGATGTGCCCGGGATCTTCCAATGATGTACGGAGCGCGGGCAACGTCCCCGACTCCCGCGGTGTCATGGAAACCGCCACCCGAGGTCGTCTCGAGTCCCGTTCTCCCACCGACTGCGCCAGTGATCCCGGAGGACATTCTGAAGAGCGGGAGGTCCTTCAGCCTACTGGACATCGTGGATATTGCCCTTCGAAACAACCCCGAAACCGCAGCCACTTGGGCCCAGGCCCGATCCGCCGCCGCCGCCTACGGCAGCAAGAAGGGCGAGTACTACCCCCTGGTGGGTGCAACCGCCGGTCTGGACCGTCTCCACGGCCAATCACAGGAAGGTCTGGTTTCCTACAACGAGCGTAACTATTCGGCGGGGCTACAACTCAACTGGCTCCTCTTTGATTTCGGGGTCCGTGACGCGGCCGTGGCGGAGGCCAGGGAAGCCCTTATTTCGGCCGACTGGGCCCACAACGCCATGATCCAGAGCGTCATCCTCCTGGTGGAAAAGGCCTATTACAATTACGTGACCGCCAAGGCCCTGTTCGAGGCCGAACAGGCCACTTACAAGGAGGCCAAAACGAATCTGGATGCCGCTGTGGATCGTCACCACACGGGCGTAGCCACCATCGCCGACGTTCTGGACGCGAAGACCGCCCTGGCACAATCCATGCTGGCGTTAGCCGGCCTGCGCGGTCAGATCCAGACCACGAGGGGCGCCCTGGCCACTGCCATGGGTCTGCCGGCCAGTACACCTTACGACATCGGCATCCCCCGGACGGAGATTCCGCTCACGGAGACTCTGAAGCAAGTGGACGCGTATCTTGCAGAAGCCGAAAAACACAGGCCGGACCTCAGTGCTGCACGCGCCCAGGTGAGGAAGGCCGAAGCCAATGTCCGAAAAGTGGAAGCCGGGGCTTATCCTTCCATCAGCGGGACCGCGAACTTGAGGCGCACCTACTATGACTCCTCGCTATCGTGGGGAAACAGCTACGGCGGGACCATACAGCTCAGCATCCCGATCTTCACAGGCTATTCGCAGCAGTATGACGAGATGCAGGCCAGGGCCGACGAAAAGGCGGCCCAGGCACGTCTGTCACGCACGGAACAGCAGGTGGTTCTGGATGTATGGACCAGTTATTACAATCTGAAGACCGCTGAACAACGCGTCACGACCAGTAGAGACCTGCTTAAAAGCGCCACCGAATCCTACGAGGTGGCCTTCGGCCGATACAAGGCGGGCGTCGGCAGCCTGCTCCGCCTCCTCTCGGCCCAAAGCGTCCTGGAACAGGCCAGGGCCCAGCGGGTGCTGGCCAACGCGGATTGGTTTGTTTCGCTCGCACAGCTCGCGCACGATACAGGGACCCTCACGGCCGGCGAGGCCATCGCCCCGGGTCAGTCCCCCATCAGATTAGAAAAGGATAGCAAACCATGAGAATGTATTGCAGCCCTGAATCTTCCGGAACGAGGCTATCTGCTTTGGTTCCCGTTTCACTGCCGCGGCTGGTTGCAGTCGTGACCGTGCTTTTTCTGCTGGCATCCTGCTCCGCGAAGGCCGAAAAGGAAAAAATTTCGCGAGCCGCCCCCGTAAGCGTGAGCTTCGCAGCCACCAAGAACGTGCCTGTGGTCATCCATGCCATCGGGACCGCAGGGTCCTTCAGGACCGTTTCCGTCCGCGCACAAATCACAGGGGAGATCATAGGCATCGCCTTCAAGCAGGGACAAGACGTCTCCCGGGGAGACCTCCTCTTTACCATCGACCCGCGCCCGTATCAGGCGGCGCTGGAGGGCGCCCTGGCCGCCATCGCCCGGGACAGGGCTACGCTGAAGAACGCCGAAAGCGACGTCCGTCGCTATGGTGAACTTGTCAAGAAAGACTATGTGACCTCCCAACAATACGATCAGGCTGTGGCAAATGGTGAGGCCCTGAAGGCGACCGTGGCGGCCGATGAAGCCGCCATAAAGACCGCCCGGCTGAATCTCGGCTACTGTACGGTCCGGGCCCCCGTTTCCGGCCGTACGGGAGATCTTCTCATCCAGAAAGGGAACGTGATCAAGGCAAACGACCAGGCCGTGGTGACCATCAATCAGATCAAGCCCATATATGTGAGCTTCTCGGTTCCCGAAGAACACCTGCCCGATATCCGGCGTTACGCGGCAGGGAATTCCCTCCATGTGGAGGCGGCCTTCCCCGGACAGGGAGGGGAGGCCTATCAGGGGCAGCTCACCTTCATCAACAACACAGTGGACGAGTCCACCGGCACGATTCTCCTGAAGGCCACTTTTCAAAACCGCGACAAAGCCTTCTGGCCGGGACAGTTCGTGAACGTCACCCTGAGACTTGCCACAAGCAAGGATGCCGTGGTCGTCCCTTCCCAGGCGGTGCAGCGGGGCCAGAAGGGAGATTACCTGTTTGTGGTCAAGCCCGACATGACGGTGGAAATGCGCTCCATCGAGACGGGGCAACAGCTTGACGGAGAGACTGTGATCCGGAAAGGGGTCGCGGCCGGAGCCAAGGTGGTGACCGACGGCCAGCTTCGTTTATTCCCCGGCGCCAGGGTGGAAATCGCCGACACGCGCGCGGCAGCGGGGACAAACAAGCCATGAAGGGGCTATCCGACCTGTTCATCAACCGGCCGGTCATGACGACCCTTGTCATGATCGCGATCCTCCTCTTTGGGATCACTGGCTACCGGCTCCTCCCGGTGAGTGATCTGCCCAATGTCGACTTTCCCACGATTGAGGTTACGGCTTCATTGCCCGGCGCCAGTCCGGAGACCATGGCCTCGGCCGTGGCCACCCCTCTTGAAAAGCAGTTCTCCACCATAGCCGGGCTGGACTCCATGAACTCCGCGAGCCGGCTCGGTACGACCCAGGTGGTTCTCCAGTTCAACTTGAGCCGCAATCTGGACGCTGCGGCCCAGGACGTCCAGGCCGCCATCTCGGTGGCCCAGCGGCAGCTGCCGAGTGATATGCCGAGCCCGCCTTCTTTTCGAAAGGTCAACCCTGCGGCCCACGCTATCCTGTATATTGCTCTGACCTCCGCAACGCTGCCCCTTTCCAGCCTGGATGAATACGGCGAGACGGTGATGGCGCAGCGCATCTCCATGGTGAGCGGGGTGGCTCAGGTCTCGGTCTACGGCTCACAGAAGTATGCGGTGCGCATCCAGTTGAACCCGAACAGTCTTGCAAACAAAGGCATCGGGCTCGACGAAGTCGCTCAGGCGGTGCAGCGGGGAAACGTGAACCTGCCGACCGGGACCCTTTACGGGCCGCATGTGGCTTACACGGTACAGGCCACAGGGCAGCTTGAGGATGCGGCCGCCTACAGGCCCCTTGTCGTGGCCTATCGAAACGGGAGCCCGGTGCGTCTGAAAGACCTGGGGCGCGTCCTGGACAGTGTGGAGAACGATAAGACCGCGGCCTGGTTCATCGACGCCGGACACAACGAGCGTTCGGTGATCCTGGCCATCCAGAGACAGCCGGGCACCAACACGGTCCAGGTGGCCAAGGACGTGCTCAACCTGGTCCACACGCTCCAGAAGCAGATCCCGGCATCCGTTTCACTTCACGTCCTTCACGACCGGTCGCAGTCCATCAGGGACTCGGTCCGCGACGTCAAGTATACTTTGCTGCTCACCCTGTTTCTCGTGATCCTCATCATCTTCCTCTTTCTGAGAAACCTGTCGGCCACCGTGATCCCCAGTCTGGCGCTTCCCATGTCCATCATCGGCACCTTTGCCGTCATGTACTACCTCGGATACAGCCTGGACAATCTCTCTCTCATGGCGCTCACCCTGTCGGTGGGCTTCGTGGTGGACGACGCCATCGTCATGCTGGAGAACATCGTCCGGCACATGGAACTGGGGGAAGGCCCTTTCGAGGCGGCCTTGAAAGGGTCTCGCGAGATCGGTTTCACCATCCTTTCCATGACCTTGTCCCTGGCGGCCGTATTCATCCCGGTGCTTCTCATGGGCGGCATCATAGGCAGACTTTTTCACGAGTTCGCCGTGACCATTGCGAGCGCCATCCTGATCTCGGGTTTTGTGTCCTTGACCCTGACGCCCATGCTTTCGAGCCGGTTCCTGAGACCGCCGAAAGAAGTGCATCACGGCGGCATGTATAACTTTTCCGAGCGCGTCTTCCAGAAAATCCTCGGCATCTACGGGGCGGTACTGAGAATGAGCCTGCGGCATCGCCGCCTGGTCATCGTCTTTTCGGGCTTCATCCTTATTGCAACCGGATATCTCTTCGTTGTTATTCCCAAGGGTTTCCTCCCCAGCGAAGATACGGGGGCGATCTTCGGCTTCACACAGGCCGCCGAGAGTATTTCCTACCAGGCCATGGTCAAGCACCAGGAGGCCGTGGCCTCGGTCGTCCAGAAAGACCCCAACGTGGAGCAGTTCATGTCGAGCGCCGGCTCCAGAGGCCGCACCAGCGGTAACACCGGCGTTGTCTTCATGCACCTCAAACCCCGCTCCGAAAGGAAGCTCTCGGCCGACCAGATCATCGCGGAGCTCCGGATTAAGCTTGCCAAGATCCCGGGGATCATGGTCTTTCTTCAGAACCCGCCGCCCATCAACATCGGGGGGCATATGACCAAGGCCCAGTATCAGCTCACCCTTCAAAGCTCGGACACCGCGGAGCTTTATAAATACGCCCAGATCCTGGAACAGGGCATGCACGATCTGAAAGGACTCCAGGACATTACGAGCGATCTCGAGATCAAGAACCCCCAGGCGAACGTCTCCATCGACAGAAACAAGGCCGCCACTATGGGTGTAACCGCGCAGGAGATCGAAAATACGCTTTACAATGCCTATGGCTCCCGGCAGATTTCAACCATTTACACCCGGAATAACACCTACGAAGTCCTCATGGAGGTGGCGCCACGCTTCCAGCTCAACCCGTCAGCCCTGTCCCTGCTATACGTCCGATCTCAGGACGGCCGCCTGGTGCCGCTCAAGACCGTGGCGAACATCACCCAGGGCTTGGGTCCCCTTTCCATCAACCACACGGGCCAGGCCCCTTCCGTGACCTTATCCTTCAACCTCAAACCGAATTATCCGCTGGGAGAGGCTGTGAGCGAGGTGGAGGCCCTGGCCCGAAAGACGCTTCCGGCCACCGTCAGCAACAGCTTCCAGGGAACGGCGGAGGCCTTCCGGTCCTCGGTGACCGGCCTCGGATTCCTCCTGTTCCTGGCCGTGATGGTCATTTACATGGTACTGGGGATTCTGTATGAGAGTTTCATCCATCCCGTCACGATCCTCTCGGCCCTGCCTTTTGCAGGCTTCGGCGCCCTGGCTACGTTGTTTCTTTTCCATGTGGAACTCAGCATATACGCCTTCGTGGGCATCATCATGCTGGTAGGACTCGTCAAGAAAAACGGCATCATCATGGTCGACTTCGCCCTGGCCGCTCAGAGGAAAGGAAACAAAGAACCCATGGACGCCATCTACGAGGCATGCATCGTCCGGTTTCGGCCCATCATGATGACGACCATGGCCGCCCTGATGGGGACGCTTCCCATCGCCCTGGGGTTCGGCGCGGGCGCCGAATCGCGCAGGCCTCTGGGCCTGGCGGTGGTCGGCGGTCTGCTTTTTTCCCAGTTTCTGACCCTTGTGGTAACCCCTGTCTTCTACGTGTATATGGATCGCTTCCAGTCCTTCCTGGGGAGAGCGCTCAAGAGACGTGAAAGGACTCCCTGATTGCCGTGAGGCAACGAGATTGCGCCAAGTTCTAAATAATTAGTAATGTTCATAAAAGAGCGTCACGCTTCATTTCAAAAATTATCCAACCCCCTGGCCTGTTATCAGTAAATATGGAAAATGGAAAATATATTGTATCAAAAACAACAGCTTGAACAGTTAACCAAGGAAGCAAAAAAACTTGGAGCAAATGCTTCCGCCATGATATCAAGCAAAGAGATTCAGGTAAAAGATAATTTGGCAGCTCTTTGTAATGGAGAATATACATGTCCGAATTATGGTCTTGCAGCAAGTTGTCCACCCTATGTGGAAGGCCCAGTCAAATTTAAAAAGTGGCAGGAACAGAGCAAATATTCCATTACTGTGAAAATAGAATTACCAACATCAGTCATGTTTTCCGATGAACGCAAGGGTGTAATGCAGCTGCTTCATCAGATTGTAGCAGCAGTAGAGCTAAAAGCTATCGAAATAGGTTTTGGGAAATCAAAAGCGTTTGCTGGCGGATCATGTAAAGAACTGTTTTGTGAGGATCAAGAAAAGTGTTGTGTTGTAGCAGAAAATAAGCCCTGCCGCCACATAGAGTTTGCCCGTCCATCTATGTCAGGTTTTGGTATCGATGTCACTCAATTGATGCTGTCTTCCGGATGGCCAGCCCAAAAGGCGGAAAATAAAAACTTATCGAGTAAAGATGCATTAAGTTGGGTGGCGGGCCTCATCATGCTTGCCTGAAATTGATATTTTTTATGCGGTCGAAGACAGAGCACCACGTGTTTACCCGTGGATGAATGAGTCCGAAGACGGCATAATGCTTCCTGCCAGATCTTTTTTCAAAAACAGGCCGAGTATTACCTTGATCCGGAATCCCTTGCAATGACCACGGCCCTGCTTGACCAAAAACTTGTAAACTTAAATAAAAAAAGGGAACGCATCTGATATGACAAAATTCAACAACACCATGGATGTATTCAAATTATTGGAAAAAACCAATTGCCGCAAATGCAACAAACCGACCTGCCTTGCATTTGCAGCCGCAGTGTTTCAAGGCCAAGTTTCTTTAAGTGATTGTCCGTTTATTGATGAAAACACCCTTAACACTTACGGTGGCAAAAATGATAAATATGAATCCAAGGCAGATCGGGATTATCTCAAAGTAATGGACCAATTAAAAGAAAATATCAAACAGACAAACCTTGAGTCCAGAGCAGGTATGCTTGGCGGAAAGTTTTCAAATGCCAGAATTACCTTGAAAATCCTGGGAAAAGATTTCAGCGTTGACGTAAATGGTGAGATTTCCACAGATATTCATGTCAATCGCTGGATTGCCCCGCCTGTATTAAATTATATTCTGTCAGGCAAAGGACTGGCATTGACTGAAACCTGGGTTCCGTTCCGGGAACTTGAAACATCCAAGGATTGGTCCCGGTTTTTTGAGCATCAATGCGTTAGACTCTTAAAAAAGGTGGCAGATTCAAGTCCGTCTTTTTTCGAAGATATCATTGAACTTTTCAACGGTAAACCCGTTGAAAATCATTATGATGCCGATATCTCCCTGATCATGAAACCGCTGCCGCTTTTGCCCATACTCATCTGCTACAATCATCCCGAAGACGGTCTGGAATCGGATTTGAATCTTTTTTTCGATACAACGGCTGATAAAAATCTGCCTATTGAGGACATTTATACTCTTGCTACAGGGCTGGCCAATATGTTTGAAAAATTGGCTGCAACGCATGGGTGAAAATATGAAACCAGAGGGAGTATTAGCCGTATGGACAGTGTTTCCGTTTTGGTCGCCAAAATCCATAACTAAAACCCATCTTTTCAGCTATCTTGGGAAAAAGAACGGTGTTCATCAGTTTAAGAGGAGCGCATAAGGGGGTAGGGCCGCCCGACCCCTCAGAGAGGGACTCTTGCTACGCTGCCGCTCAGCAAAAGCCCCTCAGCAGGCGTTATCCTGAAAATGAGATGTAAGATAAAAACATAAAGGAAGGAAAAATGAAATCTGTAATTGTTAGTACAGTGAGGACACCAATTGGCAATTTTGGAGGAACCTTACGAACGGTTCCGGCCTATGATCTTGCTGCTATTGTCCTAAACGAGGCAATCGAGAGAGCTGATCTCAAACCAGAATCAGTGGATATAGTCATCATGGGTCAAAACTATCAGAACGGCGAATACGTGAACATTGCCCGTATGGGTCTTCTTACCGCCGGCTGGCCGGTTGATATTGTTGGCATCACCAATGACCGGAGATGTCCGAGTGGCCTCGATGCCATCTGTTTGGCCTCAATGGCGATCGAAAGTGGCAATGCGGCTATTGTTGTGGCCGGCGGCGTCGAGAGCATGAGTACTGCTGAGTTCTATATTAAGGGTGATATAAGGTGGGGTATGGGTGGCAGCGGAGACATGCCGAAAGGACATGGAAGTCTTACTACATGGGGAATGCCTCTTTATGACAGAGCCTTACGTGGCAGAGTTATGTCTCAGCCGGAGGAAAGATTTGGTATAGTGTCGAGCATGATGACATGGGCTGAAGCAGCTGCTACGGAACACGGTATTACACGTGAAGAAGTCGACAGCTGGGCATTGTTAAGCAATCAAAGGGCATGCGCTGCTATCGAGTCGGGTTTATTTAAAGGCGAGATTGTCTCGGTGCCGGTACCGCAACGAAAAGGGGAACCACTTTTATTCAGTCAAGATGAGCGACCTCGGGCTGATACTACTATTGATGCGCTTGCAAAGCTTAAACCTGTTATGGGCGGTGTATGTACCGCTGGTAATTCCTGCGGTGAAAACGATGGCGCCTCAGCTTGTGTCATCATGTCAGAAAAGGAGGCGGAAAAATACCAGTTGCAATCAAATGCCTATCTCAAAGGTTTTGCTTTCAGCGGCTCCGACCCTCGTTACGCATGGAGGGCCGCAACAAGTGCTGTAAAAAAAGTATTTCAAAAAACAGGATTGTCACTTAAAGATATGGATCTTATAGAGATACATGAGGCATTTGCCGCACAGGCACTTGCCAATTTCCGTGAGCTTGGTCTTAGTGAGAAAGACTATGACAGAATAAATGTCAATGGTTCCTGCGTTTCACTTGGCCATCCTCTTGGCGCTACCGGTGCGAGGATAATGACTACACTGACTCACGAGATGCGTAGGCGGGATGCGAGGTATGGATTGATAGCCATGTGCGGTGGTGGCGGCATGGGCGTCGCCAGTATAATAGAAAAGATATAGAGTATGATAGAAACTGTCCGGCAGGGTAAAAAGTGTTGGAGAACCTTGGCAAAGTTTTTTTGATCCCAACTCACTGATAATGGATTTGAAGGCTATCGGCTTCACACAAGCTCAAGATATCGGACCTGAAGAAATTAATGCACGATTTTTCAATGATCGAGCAGATAAACTTATGGTTGGAAATTTCGGCCATTTGATGAAAGCACAGCTTTGAAAGGATGCCCTACCATGCCCTTGCAGCGGAGCGCAAAAAGCCGCGCCCGCTGAAGGGCGCCGTTTTGCTCGTGAATTATGACGATAGAAATCAGAACATATGAATCACATGATGAGATTCAAGTGGTCCAACTATGGACCGATTGCGGCTTGGTCGTCCCTTGGAACAATTCCAAGCGCGATATCCAGCGAAAAATCGCGGTGCAGCCGGAATTGTTCTTGGTTGGGTGCTTTGCTGATCAAGTAATAGCCACTGTCATGGCCGGGTATGACGGCCATCGGGGTTGGATCAACTATCTTGCCGTTCATCCAAACCATCAGCACAACGGGCTTGGGGGACGCATGATGGATGAAGCTGAGATTCGGCTTCGGGCAGCAGGTTGCCCGAAAATCAACTTGCAAGTGCGCAGCACCAACACCAACACAATTGAATTCTATAAGAAAATTGGATTCAAAGTTGATGATGTCGTAAGTCTCGGCAAACGTTTGGAACCAGATGAATGAGCAGAACCATGCGCTTAACTCGGCATTAGGCGGGATTTGAAACCAATGGTCTGATGCAAACGAGACAATAACATATGTTCTCTTACATCTTTATGAAAATTCTAGAAAACCGCCCTGCGCGCTATGATATAGGTATTCATATTCTTTCAGGTGGACATGCAGATAGAATCAGAAGGCAGATTGTTCAAACTTACGTAAAACCCGGCATGGATATACTTGATATCGGCTGCGGCACTGGTTCACTTATTATAGATGCAGCAAAAGCAGGCGCCAATGCGACAGGTCTTGATATATCAAAGGGGATGATAGAGGTCGCAAAAAAACGAATCGCCAACAACGGGTTGACAGACAGAATAACGCTTCATCATGCCGGAGTTGTCGAAGTCGATTCGCTTTTTGAAAGGAATAGTTTTGATCTGATTATATCCACCCTTGTTTTCAGTGAACTCTATTCTGAAGAAAGAGCATTGGCATTACATCAAATTAAAACACTGTTAAAACCGGAGGGCACATTTGTAATTGCCGCAGAAGTTCGACCCGGGAAACCGTTAAAAAAGATAATCCACTTTTTGGTTCGGTTTCCCTTAACCGTTTTAACGTATATCGTTGCCCAGACGGGGACAAAACCAGTTAGTTTAATTTCGAAAGAAATAACGGAATCCGGATTAAATATCATAAGTGATGATCGTTCATTCTTGGATAGTTTTGCTGTCCTTTCGGCAAAGAAAGCGGATGACGAAGGCCCCAATAGAATCGTATTGCCCCGGACAAGAAAACCGGAGGACGATTTTTCATTTATGAAATCCCTATGGGATTTTATCGGTCGTTGGTTTCCGAATCCCGTTGAACCCGGGCTTCGAATCATAGGCGAGCCCAATAGAAATTCTCCTGTTATTCTTACCGGCAATTTTCATCTTACGGTCCGACGAGTTGAAAGAGCTTTAAGGAGCGAAAATGTTTTCCTGTTGGTGGCCCCGGCTAATGGCATCAATGTATGGTGTGCATCCTGCGGAGGAGAATTAAGTACGCATTCGGTGATAACAGCTATAGAAATAAGCCGAATCAATGAAAGGGTTGACCATCATCAAATTATCCTGCCACAATTTTCTGCCCCGGGAATTGACCGCAACCTTCTTAAGAGAGAAACAGGACGAGCCGGAATCTTCGGGCCGGCATATTCCAAAAAGCTTCCACTGTTTTTGAGAAACCGTAAAATCGTCTTTGAGAATAACAAGGCTGATTTTTCGCTGCCTTTCAGATTGGAAATGCTCCTTTCAATGAATTTCATTGTTTGGATTGCAATCGGAATAATTACGCTGTTGATAGAACCAAATATGTTTCTTCCTTTCAGCATTTTTTTCTGGCTAACGGGTTTGATGCTTTATGCCGGGTTTCCTGTTATCCCGGGAAAAAGTGGCTGGCTTAAAGCAGCTATCTTATCCGTAATAGAAGTGATGGCGATCGCCGTGTATTCCGTTTTCATATCGCAGCCCATATTCAGCCATTGGAAAACAATGATAATTGTGAGCGCAATAAACATGTGGCTTGGTTTTGATTTAAGGGGTATTGTAGCCGGCGTCACATCGGAAGCCGAATGGTTAATGCACCAACTTGGAATGAGTTCTTTTGGCCATATTTTTTCAGCCGGGATTTTCAATCCTGGTAAAATTCAACAAGATATAAGTAAATGTGACAATTGTCGTATTTGTCTTATGGTTTGTCCGAAAGGTGTTTTTGAGACTGTAGATAAAAATAAGATAAGAGTTCAAAGACAGTGGGAATGTTTTTCATGTAATGCCTGTGTTACCCAATGTTCTGAAGAGGCATTGTCTCTAAAATAAGCAAGAAAAATAACGTCCGACAAGGCTAATGCAGCCGACGAAAAAAGCTGCGCCCGCTGAAAAGCGACGTTCGGTCACATGCAAGGAAACCTATATGAAAATAAGAATGCATAAAAAACTGTCTATTGTGTTGGGGGTTGTATTTTTTGTGTGTATCCTCTGGTGGCTTGACGTGTGGACAGGATATGAATTTGATTTCTTTATATTTTATTTTTTTCCTGTGAGCATTATAGCTTGGTTTTTTGGAGTTAACTTATCAATAATTTGTTCAATATTGTGTGCATTAGTATGGTTTTCTGCCGACTATGCTTCAGGTCATACTTATTCTGCACATTTTATTGCTGTATGGAATACATTAATTTGCCTTATTTCTTTTTCGGCAGTTGGTTGGGGTATAGGAAGAATACATGTTTTATTGCAATCTGAAAAAGTAAAAACAGAGAATTTAGAAAGAGCGTTGTCTGAAATAAAAATACTTGAAAGCTTTCTGTCCATTTGTAGTGTCTGCAAGAAAATTCGCAATGAAGACGGAAAATGGCAGCAAATTGAGTCTTACATTTCAACCCATTCTGAAACCAAATTTTCGCACGGTTATTGCCCCGAATGCGCCAAAAAGGCTATAGAAGAAGCTGAATTATTTAAGAAATAACCGAATGGGGCTGCGGCCGGATCAAAGCCGATCAAGCTCGAGGCACGGCGAAGAGGGCAAGAGCACAACCGGCGAAAGCACCGCGGGGAGCCTTCTTCGATCGATGATTGATGAAACCGTAAAAAGTCCGTCCCTGGACTTTTTACTGACGGAAACCGAAAAGTGTGATTTTCGTTTTCCTTACAAATCAAAGGGTTGCGCTGCACCCCGTTGATTTGCGTGCCCGTCCATGGGCACGATGATGACTTTTTACAAAGTCATCATGATTGCTTTATGTCATAAATCACGATATGTTTCAATATGTTATAACAAAAACCGGTATTCCATCTTTCCATCATTATGGTTGTGCATATGATGCCAACCGGATCCACAGACACACTATCTGAGTTTTGTAGCCGTAATTGCTATTTTTTGTGTTTGTAGACCTTGACAAAGCGCACGCCCCATACTATAAGTTAGCCTTCTAACAATTAGGGGGCTAATATTCATGACCAACTCGAAACAGGACCCCCAGGAGCTGACCCTCGGACAATTATTGGGCAAGGTCTGTCGGCTCGTCGGCGGGCGCATGCGTATGAAGCTGGAAGGCATCGGCCTGCACCATGCCCAGGGGATGATTCTTTTTCATCTCTGGCATAAGGACGGTATTGCCCAGAACATTCTTGCACAGGCCCTGCATATCACACCGCCAACGACGACCAACACGCTGCAACGGATGGAGCGTGATGGCTGGATTGAACGGCGCAGGGACGCAACGGATCAACGGGTTGTCCAGGTTTACCTCACCAAGAAAGCCGGAGCGCTTCGTCAGGAAGCCCGGGCATCCTTGCGGGAGTTGGACCAGGAGTTGACTTCAGTACTGACAGAAAATGAGCGCGGCATTCTCATGACGTCGCTGCTAAAGGTCCGCTGTCACCTATCAATGCAAGCGTGCGATCGGCCTTGCGCCCGGCAGGAGAACTCCGGCGATGTAGGGAAGGAAAACCAATGAGATCCCTGGTACGCCTTTATCAATTTTTAAGGCCATACCGCATTCGGGCCATGGTGGCTCTGATTTTACTCTTTGGAATGGTCGCCGCCGACCTCGTCATTCCTCGGCTGACGCAACGGATCATCGACCAGGGCATCGTCGCCAATAATCTTCACGTGGTCGTTGCCACCGCCCTTTACATGGTGGGGGCCTCGATTCTCTCTGCGGCCTTCGCTTTGATCAACAACTACCTCTCGGTAAGCGTCGCCATGGGTTTTGGTGCCAACCTGCGCAGCGCGCTGATGCGAAAGGTGCAGTCCTTCTCCTTTGGAAATCTCGACGAGCTTCAGACCGGCAAGCTCATCGTCCGCTCAACAAGTGATGTCAATATGGTGCAGATAATTGTTATGCTGTCGTTACGCATTCTCACCCGGGCACCCATCTGGGCTCTCGGGGCGATTATTCTTCTCATTTTCACCAGCCCGCGGCTGGCTCTAATAATGGTGGTATTTTTGCCGCTGATTGCCGGGCTTCTCTGGCTCTTTGCCCGCAAGGCCCGTAGGATGTTTTTTCTGGTGCAGCAGCAGCTTGATCGGCTGAATACCGTCCTCCAGGAGAACCTTGCGGGAATACGGGTGGTTAAAGCATTTGTCCGGGCCGCGTACGAAATCACCCGATTCGACGCAACCAACGAAGGGCTCATGAACCGGACCATCCAGGTTTCTCAGCTCATGGCGGTGTTCATTCCGTGTATACTTCTGGCCCTCAATCTGGCAATCGTCACTGCGGTATGGATCGGCGGTAAAATGGCAATTTCAGGTCACATGTCGATTGGGCAAGTGGTGGCAGCCATCAACTATCTCTCCTTCGCCCTTTTCCCAATCCTTTTGCTGGGGGGAATGCTCGGTCCCCTTTCGGCTGCAGATGCCTCGGCGAGCCGAATCCTGGAAGTTCTTGACGCCGAGCCGGTAGTGCGGTTGGCAGGCAGCGCAGTGAAACTTATGCAACCCCAAGGGCAGATCGTTTTTGAAAAGGTCTGCTTCAGCTACAATGGTAAGGGTGCGGAACCAGTGTTATTGGATGTTTCTTTCACGGCCGAACCGGGTGAAACGGTTGCGATTCTGGGCGCGACGGGTTCCGGGAAGTCGACCCTGATTCACCTCATCCCCCGTTTCTACGACGTGACTTCCGGACGGATTACCTTCGACGGCACAGACATACGGGATCTGGATATTCACTGGCTCCGAAGCACCATGGGCGTGGTCCTTCAGGAAGCGGTCCTTTTCAGCGGCAGCGTACGAGACAACATCCGGTATGGCCGGATAGGCGCCACCGAGGAGGAGGTCATGGCCGCGGCCCGGGCAGCTCAGGCCGATGCATTCATCGCCGAGTTGCCCAAGGGATACGATACCGTTATCGGCCAACGGGGGGTGACACTTTCCGGTGGACAACGCCAGAGGATCGCTATTGCACGGGCGCTGCTTGTCGAGCCCAGGGTCCTCATCCTCGACGATTCAACAAGTGCCCTGGACATTGAGACGGAAATAAGACTCCAGGACGCTCTCGACCGATTGATTGCCGTTTCGAAAAATGCGACAACCCGCTTTATTGTCGCACAGCGGATCAGTACCGTGCTGCTGGCCGACAAGATTCTTTTGCTCGACCAGGGCCGGATCGCCGGCGTGGGGAGCCATCAAGAGCTTCTCGCTTCCAATGCCATGTATCAAGACATCTACCACTCCCAATTGGGCGAGCCGGCAGAAGACAAGGCAGGACACCATGGCTGACAGGCAAACGCAACAACCCCGTTCGGTAGGAATGGCAGGGATGCCGGGCCCGGGCGGCGGCCCCCGGGGCCGGGCCATCGAGCGCGCCAAAGATGTTCCGGGAGCACTCCGTCGCTTGATGCGCTATCTCGGTCCGCATCGCGGTGCTCTGATGGTGGTCTTTATAGTAGCCGCACTCGGAACCGGAATGGCCCTGGCTGCACCCTACCTTTTGGGCCGCGCCATCGACCAGCTTGCCAAGGGAGATTTAGCGGCTCTGCTCAGGATCGTCCTTCTCATGCTGGCAGCCTATGTGCTTTCAACAGTGGCCCAACTCGTCCAGGGGATTGTGATCGTCCGGGTCTCCCAGAAGGTGATGCGGGCGCTGCGTTCGGACCTTTTCAACCATATACAAACCCTGTCTCTGAGGTTCTTCGACGCCAGGCCTCAGGGAGAACTTATGAGCCGGCTGACAAACGACATGGATGCGGTCAGCCAGGTGCTTACGAACCATGCGACGCAGCTTTTCACCGGAATGCTGACTCTGGCAGGCATCCTGGTCATTATTTTCATCCTGAGCCCCTGGCTGGCCCTTGGATCGATGGTTGCCTTCCCATTGATGATCGGTCTTGTGGGAATAGTCGGCAAAAAAACGCGGACTGTATTCCGGAGCTATCAGGCGCGCTTGGGGATGCTGAATGCCGTCCTCGAAGAGACTTACAGCGCACAGCGGGTCGTGCTTGCCTTCGGGCAGGAAGAAAGCGTTCTGGATCGTTTTGGCCAGGCGAACGAAGCGGTTCGCTCCACCGGCGTTCAGGCCATGGCGCTGGCCCTGGTGGTAATGCCGATGATGGGAATTTTGTCGAACTTCAACGTGGCGATTCTTTGCGGCCTTGGCGGTTGGCTGGCGATCCGGGGAATGGTGTCCATCGGAACAATCGCCGCATTTATTTCCTATTCCCGGCGCTTTGCAGAGCCGCTTCGCCAGCTCGGCAATCTGTACAACCAGGTCCAGGGGGGACTGGCCGGAGCCGAGCGGATTTTCGAGATCCTGGATACCATCCCCGATCAGACCGACGCCCCCCGGGCGCTGGAACTATCCAGGGTGGCCGGAGATGTCAAGTTTGAACACGTATCCTTCTCCTACCTGCCCAATGTTCCCGTGCTGACGGATATCTCCCTCCATGCCCGCTCTGGAGAACGAATTGCCCTTGTGGGACACACAGGAGCGGGAAAGACGACCCTCGTCAACCTCCTTTCCCGATTCTACGATATAGATGAGGGGACCATCCGCATCGACGGCGTGGACCTCCGTACCGTGTCCCGGGACAGCCTGAGGCGGAAGCTCGGCGTCGTCCTTCAGCAGACGTTTCTCTTCAACGAGTCTGTGATGGAGAACATCCGCTATGGTCGTCTGACCGCCGGCGATGAAGAGGTATTCACCGCCGCGCGGTTGGCCCATGCGGACGGGTTCATCCGCCGCTTGCCGCAGGGCTATGGCACCATCCTTTCGGAACGGGGTGAGAACCTGTCCGAGGGTCAACGCCAGCTCCTGTCAATCGCCCGGGTAATTCTGGCCGATCCAGCCATCCTCATCCTGGACGAAGCGACAAGCTCCGTCGATACCCGTACCGAGTTTTTTATTCAACAGGCTCTGGCTGAACTGATGTGGGGACGCACAAGCTTCGTTATTGCCCATCGTCTTTCCACAATATCAGGTGCTGATCAGGTGATCGTGATCGAGAAAGGCCGGGTGGTGGAACAAGGAAACCATGAAGAGCTCCTTGCAAAGAAGGGTGCCTACAACCGTTTGTACCAAAGTCAGTTCAGGGCCCAATCGCAGCCAACGGCTTAATCAAAAGGCATCGGATGACTTGGAGATGCGGAGCCCCGCACCTGGAACAGTCAGACATGGTTCCGAAGCTTGAGTTCCAATGGATGGGGGGAGAGGTAGAACTGGTCCCTGAGATAGGGCTGTTCATATTTTCTGACGTAGTGTTTGAAGAGGATTATGGGAACGATCAGGGGTATGCGTTCATCCTGATAGTCCTGGATCACTTCAAGAAGTTCCTGCTTTTCGTCCGCTTCCAGCTGTTTCTTGAAATAGCCCATCATGTGCTGGAGAACGTTCGTGTGCTTCTTGACCGTGGCCCGCAAGCGCATGGCCTCCCTGAGCAGGGATTCATACCGCGCATAAACATCGGTGATCGTCTTCCCTTTGGCCTGGGCCACCAGCCTTCCCATTTCCCGGTAATGTTTCGTGCTGTGGGAAAGAAGGAGCAACTTGTGAGCCGTGTGAAAGGCCACGAGGCTTCCAATGCTTTTTCGCCCGGCCAGGGTGCGGCGCCACCTGTTGAGGGTAAAGACGCGTTCAATGAAATTTTCCCGCAAACGGGGATCGTGAAGCCGTCCGTCCTCTTCCACGGGTATGAGCGGGAAGTGACGCATGAAGGTCCGGGCGAAGAGTCCCACCCCTTTCTTGACCGGCATGCCGCTCTCACTGTAAACCTTTACCCGTTCCATGCCGCTGCTGGGCGATTTGCTCTTGAAAATGAAACCCCAAAGGTCTTCCTTCTCCAATTCCCTCACTCTTTTTCGGGCCCACGTGAGGAGCGTGTCCGTCATATCTTTTCTTGTCTTGACGGTCATAAGACGAGGAGACTTCGGATCGTCCTCAAGGCGCATGGCCTCACGCGGTACGCTCAGACCGGCCTCAACCTCAGGACAAACGGGGACAAATTCCAGATATTGACCCAGTGTTTCCGTCACATACCGGTCGTGGGAATGCCCGCCGTCGTACCTCACCGGATCGCCCATGAGGCAGGTGCTGACCCCGATTCGTATCTTGTCCATGAGGCTGTCTCCTTGACAATCTTCTGAGGCAAACATACATGCATGCTCGGGGACAATGGAAAAGCCGTTGGAGGGACCACTCACGATGAGCTGATCTGTCTATTGCACCTCGTCAATTACCTTTCTCACAACGCCAAGCATCTGATTGATCTCATACGGCTTGGTCACAAAAGCCCTTGCCCCGGCCTCAAGGGCATCCTTCGCGTGGCCGTTTATGGAGTACCCGCTGGCAATCACCACCTTCGCCTCGGGGTTCATCTTCAGAAGTTCTTCAAGACACCGATTCCCTCCCATGCCCGGCATAATAAGGTCCAGGATGACCAGGGAAATATCTTTCGCCCTCTTACCATAATGCTCAAGAGCGCTCTCGCCGCCTGGCGAAAAAAGAACGGTATAACCGAAATTCTCCAGGATATCTTTTCCGATATCCCGCAGGATTTCCTCGTCATCCACCAGGAGAATAGTCTCATCCCCGCCTTCCGGTATGGCTTCTTGTTTTTTCTCCGATCTCACATCTTCGGGCTCTCCTTTTATGACCGGGAAGTATATTTTAAAGATGGTCCCTGCAATATCCTTCGTTCAGGAACACATTTTGGGTCTCAATTAGCAGTTTCCCACCTTCCGGCATGGCGTCCCTTGCATTCACTCCCAGGTTCATCATGACCTGTTCCAACTGGGCTGGATCGGCATGGATTGTTTTAAGAGCTTCTTCCAGGTGGAGTTCTATATCGATCATCTTGGGGATCGTTCTCTTCAGGAGCTTTTCTACCTGCTGCACTTCCTGGTTGAGGCCCACGGGCCTCGGCTTACTTTCCACCTTGCGGCTGAATGCAAGGAGCTGCTGAGTAAGCTCGCTTGCCCTGTGAGTGGCATTTTCTATCTGCCGAAGACTGGAGATATCCGGATCACTTTCATCCCTTGGCATAATAAGGATTTGCGTATAGCCGAGAATCGCCTGGAGCAGGTTGTTGAAATCGTGTGCAATACCTCCTGCAAACGTGCCGACGGCCTCCATTTTCTGGGCCTGGAGCATCTGCCTTTGCAGTTTCTTCAGTTCCCTTTCGGCCAGAATCCGTTCGGTCACATCACGGGCTATACCGCTGACATAGGGTTCTCCTTCTTCCGGCTTTATGAGATTGCTACGATACTCGAGGTAAATCATCCGTCCGTCTCTTGTAAAATAGCTCGCGATGCCCTCATAGTGACCTTGTTTCTTAATCCCTTCCAGGTACTCGGCATCAAACAGAGCTCTGAGTCCCGGCTTCATGAAATCCGCTGCCTTATGGCCTGCAAACTCATCAAGTTCGTAGCCGAATATACTGGCAAGGGCCCTGTTTGCATTGGTGAAACGGCCTTCCAGGTCCTGGGTATAGATAAGGTCCGACACGGAATTGAAGAGGTCCCTGTAACGTTTTTCCGACCGGCGAAGCTCTCCTTGAGTCCTTTTAAATTCAGTGACATCTCTTACGATTGTAACCAAGCAATCTTCTTCCCCGTATTTGAAAATTTTCCCCGACAGCAGGGTATCGAGGACACGTCCGTCCTTCATCCGAAATTGCACTTCGAATCCGTCGACCATGCCTTTGTCTTGAAGATTGGCTCGGAGTCTCTCTCTATCGGCCGGGTTGGTATACAGGCCCAGTTGAAAAGGCGTCTTCCCAATGACCTCTTCTTTTGAATATCCTGCATAACTGCAAAAGGCATTGTTCACATAAAGATAACAGTCATCCTCGATCCTCAATATGGAAATCGCATTCGGGGCGCTGTCAAAGGTGATCCCGAATTTTTCCTCACTTACACGCAGGCCTTCTTCAGCACGCTTCTTTTCATCAATGTTTCTGGCGATGCCGTGTACGGCAATCACTTCGCCCTTGTTGTTGACAATCGGGCGGTTAACAAACGAATACCACTCAAACCTGCCATCCTTTTTCCTGGCACGCATCTCGAAGTTGAAGGTTTCGCCTCGCCGTCCTTTTTCGTAGGCTTCGGATGCGATAGCTAAGTCATCCGGATGAAACAAGAAGCCGAAATGACAGCCAATGATTTCTTCTTCCTTGTAGCCGCCATCGTTCAGGAATGCCTCATTGACCTCGATGAATTTGCCTTCCATATCGACTGTGAAAATCGCATCAACCGCATGCTTGAAAAGATCGCGGTACTTTTTCTCACTTTCTCTTAAATCTTGCAACAGGCGACGTTCCGCGTTTCTCTGCCCGGTGACATCGCGAAAGACCAAAACAACGCCAATGATTCGCCCATCCTTATCGCGGACAGGCGCGCCGCTGTCTGCCAGCATCTTTTCAGCACCGTCCCTGGATATCAATACTGTATGGTTCGCAAGACCTACTATGTCTCCGGTTTCAAGAACCTGCTCCACGGGGTTGGCACAGAGTTCCCGCGTCTTTTCGTTGATGATGTGGAAGACCTCAGTCAAACGCCTGCCGATTGCCTCCTCTTCCTTCCAGCCGGTCACCTCTTCTGCAGCCCTGTTCATCAACGTTATGGTCCCGCTCTTGTCCGTGGAGATTACGCCGTCCCCGATGGAGCCAAGGGTAACATCAAGCCGCTCCTTTATCGCGCTGACTGCGGCCTCTTTTTCCTTGCGCTCTGTTATGTCAACAAAATGTCCCAGGGCAGCCTGCCGGCCCTCGTACTGGAGAGAAGTGACTGTTTCCAGAATCCACCTCGTGTCACCGTTTTTGCTTATGGCCCTGAATTCGTAAGGAGAGAGGCGATTTTTCTTCAACATGGAAACCGACGCATCCCTCACCATCTCTCTGTCTCCCGGATGGACGAGATCCATGGCATTCCTGCCCAAGAGTTCCGCTTCAGGATAGCCTGTAATCCTTTGAAATTCGGGACTGGCCAGTATAAATTTTCCCTCCTGCACGATATAGATACCTATCGGAGAAGACTCGATCAATTTTCTCGGAAACTCGTCGGGGTTGATAACGCCAAAGGGCAGTCCTTTCAGATCAGGTCCTATAACTCAAATGAGGTACAATGTCAAAGATGCTGGTTATGCCAATATCCGCGATTGGTTTTGCGGGTGGTTGGGGACGTGGTTGACAAATTACGCTTGAGAGATTCAGGCTCAGGATTTTCGAATTGAACAAAGATTGATGACTTCGAAAAAAGCTGGTTTATGCCGCGAGCGGCAGCCTATGAGCAACGAAGTGGAGGAGAACCTGACACTCTTTTTCAGACCCTTTCTAAACACTTCGGAGGGAATGGACGCCGATTTGGGGTTTAGCGTAAATTCATAGAAGCGCGTGGGGTTTGGGAGACATAAACCCCAAATAGGCGTCCATGTCGGAGCCCGTGCCAAGTGCACTATGAGAAAGGGTCTGAAAAAGACTCTCAGGCCCTCCTCCTGGTGCAGCAAATAAAATGGCTCGCTATGAGGAGCAGGTCGCGACTTCGTTGGAAGTCATCAACGTGCCCATGGACGGGCACACAAATCAAAAATCAAACTTCTCGGTTTCCGTTAGTAAAAGTCCACGGACGGACTTTTTACGATTACATCAAAGATTTGTCCACGCCAAGGATGAAGCCATCGCAGAGAAGATGTCAGACCATCGGACTTGTCAGGGGAAACGTGAAACGGTTGGCGAGGGAACCCGGCGGCCTATCAAATTAAGAGGTCTGCATCTCCCCTACAGCTTACATGTATTGGAATTTTGGATGAAAGCAAGAGTATATATCGGATTTTCCTGTTTGACATATTTATGTTTCCTATGAGATAAATTATCCCTAAATCTAAATCTTCCAGGAGGACTTCCATGATTAACGATTTTGGCTTTACCTGAGGGGCTTTTGCTTAGCTAACCGGGTTTGTTAGACGAAGCTGTGAGCCAAAAGCGTACCTCCCTGCCATCGTCTTGTCAGTATTAAGCTAATGATTTCAGTTTGTTTCGGTATCGCCATAGCCGAACTCAATTAGGAAAAGCATGCCAGTTAAGTTGTACACCTTTTAGGCCTTTGACTATCTTTGATGACTTCGTAAGAAGCTGGTTTATGCCGCAAGCGGCAGCCTATGAACAACGAAGTGGAACCGTACCTGACAATCTTTTTCAGACGCTTTCTGAACACCCCGGAGGAAATGGACGCCTACCGGGTCGCCATCGCCCGGGGCCGCGACGTAGTGCTGAATCCACCTTAGAAAGGCGCACCGCTCAATACGTTCGGCTATCCCTGTGCGGAAGTGGGAGGAAATCCGACAAATTCCTATGATCCTGCAGCATTCGTTTGTAGGATCACCTACCGTGAAAAGTGACAGGCAACGAATTTTTTAACCATAAACCACCGTTGAAAGGAGAAAATAATGAGTGAAGAGTATCGTTCAATGTGGACAGATTTGGGACTCGATCTTGAAGCCCATGACGCCTTGCTGGGCGTATTGGGAAAAGCGTATCAGGACATTTATTTGTCACAAAAAGATCGTCCGGAAGGGATGGGTTATTTCGATTTTGTAATGAGCGAGGTTCACGGCCTGCGGATCAAGGAACTTTTAGATGAAAAAGAAACAGGCCGCAAGATCATTGGTTCATATTGTGTCTTTGTCCCCGAGGAAATCGTCCTGGCCGCCAACGCCACGCTGGTGGGACTGTGCTCCGGGGCTGATTTTGCCATGGAGGAAGTTGAAAGGCTTTTGCCGCGCAATACGTGCGCCCTGATCAAGTCCTCGTTTGGATTTAAGCTTGGCAAGGTCTGCCCATATCTGGAAAGCGCCGACATGATTGTCGGCGAAAACACCTGTGACGGGAAGAAAAAGGCCTATGAATCCCTAAACAGCCTGGTCGAAAATCTCTATGTGATGGACTTGCCCCAGGTCAAATCCGATCGAGGTAGTTCCCTTCTGAAGGCCGAATACGATCGGTTCAGAAAGGCGGTTGAAGAACTCACTGGTGTTCCCATCACTGCCGAATCATTGAAACAGGCGATTCGGACGGTGAATGCCAAACGATCTGCCGTTCATCGACTATCATCTCTGCGCAAGGCCGACCCCGCACCCATATCCGGCCTGGATGCCCTTCTGGTCAACCAGGTTTTCTTTTACGACAACCCGGCCCGTTTCACCGAATCGGTAAATAAAATCTGTGACGAATTGGAGAACCGGATCGCTGAGAAAAAGGGCGTTTTTCCTGAAAAGACGCCCCGTATCCTCGTATCCGGCTGTCCCCAGGCGGTTCCCAACTGGAAGCTGCCCTTCATTGTTGAGACCTCCGGCGCGGTGATCGTGGGAGAGGAGTCTTGCGTGGGTGAACGCGGCACACGCAACCTTACGGATGAATCCGGCGAAACAGTGGAAGAAATGATAAACGCGATCGTGGATCGATATTTTCAGGTAGATTGCGCCATATTCACGCCCAATCCGGAACGTCTGGACCATATTCAGGAAATGGTCGCCGCCTACAAGTCTGAGGGGGTGATTCACTACGGTTTGCAGTTTTGCCAACCGTATCTCATGGAATCCATGACGGTTGAAAGAGCCCTGGAGGAGAAGCATATCCCCTGCCTGCGCGTCGAGACCGATTACAGCATGGAGGATGCAGGCCAACTAAAGACCCGGGTCGAGGCCTTTATCGAGCAACTTCGATAGGGATAAGGAGCTACATGTGAGCATGCGTTTTGCGGGAATCGACATCGGCTCGCGTACAATTGAGCTGGTGGTGGTAGATGAGGCGGGTGAAATCGTTTGCTGCCTTCAGGCAGACACCGGCTTTGATCCCATGGAGGAGGCCAGGAAGCTGACCAATGGGACTGATTATGATCGTATCATGGCCACCGGCTACGGCCGAAACCTGTTCGAAATCTCTTTTGATGCGCCGACGGTTACGGAAATTAAAGCCCATGCCAGGGGTGCACGGGCTTATTTCCCTGATGCTCGGACCGTGCTGGATATCGGCGGCCAGGACAGCAAGGCCATTAGGCTGTTCGAAAACGGCAAGGTGAAAAAGTTTGAGATGAATGACCGCTGCGCCGCCGGTACCGGAAAATTTCTGGAGATTATGGCCAAGTCGTTGGGTTTTGAAATCGAAGACTTCGGCCGGGAAGCACTTACGGCGGGAAAAGATTTGAATATTTCGAGTATGTGTACGGTATTCGCCGAATCCGAGGTCACGTCTTTGATCGCCAAAGGAGAAAGCAGGCAGGAAATCGCCCGGGGCCTGCACGCCAGCGTCATTCGCCGGGCCGCAGGCATGATCAATCGTGTGTCATCAGATGGAGATATTGTTTTCACTGGCGGGGTAGCTAAAAATCCGTGCATGTGCACCCTGCTTAAAGAAAAATTGGGCCGCCGTATTCAGGTCCCGGACAACCCTCAGTTTAACGGTGCACTGGGAGCAGCGCTTTTGGTGAAAGAATGATCCTATGTTTGTTATTCCGGCAAGTTATTGTGCCCAACTCTTCCAGTAGAGCAGGGCTGTTGGCGTCCATGCCCAGTGATTGCGGAAGAAGATAATCCGGTGTGGAAAATCCCCGGCACATCATTGCGGTGGCTGGAGCAGGGTAGAAATATCAGAGCAGATATGTCTTCCTTCACCTTCCTGCTTCCGGGAAGTCGGCATGGCACGTTGAAACTATCGAGAGAAGCCGGGAAGATCGCGATTGAGATGAGCATAGAAGACTTTCGGGTGTGTCCTGAATTTCTTTTTCAAGGGTTGAGCTCCCTCATGCTGTATCAGCCTGGAAATGGCGCTTTGAGGGTCATCCAGGTCTCCGAAAATCAGGGCATCCGTCGGGCATGTCTCGACACAGTAGGGCAGCTGTCCTGCTTGAACCCTGTCCATGCATAGGTCACAACCTTTCGCAGCCTTCCCCTTTTGACCCATGGTTCTTGCGCCGTAAGGGCATGCCAGGGTACAGAGCTCGCATCCGACACATTTTTTGGGGTCTACCGAGACGATACCATGCGTGTCGATAAAACCGGCATCATAACGGCACACAGACACACAAGGCGGATAATCACATTGCATGCACATGACCGGGAAAATCCACCTTGAAACATTTGGATACTCGCCCGTTGTCATATCCATGATTCTTATGCGGCCCTGTTCTCCGCCGGGGATACCATGCCAGTTCTTGCATCCGACCACGCAACTCTTGCAGCCGGTGCATTTACTTACATCAACCAAGAGGCCATATATCATTTTATATCCCTTTCTCAATGGGAGATACACTATCAGGCGGGGAAGCCCTTTCAATCCTCACCAGGGTATTTTTCGTGATGTCACCGTTTAGCAGATCCATATGATCCCAGTTATACAGGACATTGGGATTGGTGCCGCCTTCCAGGGGAGAGGCCTCTGTAATATCCGGGGATTCACATCCCTGCCACCACCCGTGCTGGGCCATGATCGTATCCGGACGGATACCATGGAAAAGGAGGGCGACCGCCTTCATTTTCCCGTGAGGCGATACAATATCAATCCAGTCTCCATTCCGTATGCGGTATTTTTCCGCCGTAACAGGATGGATTTTGGCAACAGGGTGTTTCCTGAGTTCACGCAGCCAGGGGATGTCCCGCATCCAGGAATGATGATTGATATAGTCTGAATGTTCGTCTGTGAATAGGAGGGGGTATGTCCGGGCAAGTTCCGGGGCATTTAAAAGGTCTTCCGGCTCCCCATGGTAGACCGGGAAGGGTTCGAATCCTTCCTCTTCGAGGATCCTGTTAGAGAGCTGGATTTTCCCGTTCGGCAGATCCTTGAACAACTCGTCAAACCTCTCGCGACTGTCCATCCATTTTGTTCGCGGAAGATAGATTCCCTGAATGGCATTTCTCTCCAGTTCATCAAGGGCGATGCCGACTGGCTTCAGAAAATCGTTGACCATCGTCTCATATCGCCCACCCCAGAAATCCTTTTCCATCCCCAGCCTGCAGGCCAGATCAAGGGTAACCTCCAATTCATCCCGTGCCTCCCAGAGGGGGTCTAGAACCTTCCGGCTCATGGCAAGATGATTCTCCCAAAAGGCCGGTTGATGCGAGCATTCATATCTCGTGGCCGCAGGCAGGACCAAATCCGCATACCGGGTTGTAGGAGTAGGGACCACATCTACGACGACGAGGAATTGGAGCTTCTGCAAGGCCTCAGTGACCAAGCGGGGGTTCCGCGCCGTGCTCAAGGGATTGGAACCGAAAATCAACATGGCCTTCGGGCGATAGGGTTTCCCGGTCACCAGGGCATTGATGACGCTGTGAGAAAAGGCTGAATTTTTCCCTGATGAGCGGATGCAAAAAGTGTCAGCACCCAGCACCTGTTCCCTGGCCTTTTGAGATACCCTTTCTGAGAGAGTGGAAAATCCCAAACTGCCTGCTGGAAAAAACCAGACGTTTCCCCCCGGCCGGTCCAGATGACCGGTTATGGCCATGAGGATGGGAATAGTCGTGGCGAAAGATCTCAAATCCTTTTTTTGGGGAGCCTCTGACACCCGTATGCAGGCCCGCTTCGTGGTTGCGTATAGTCTTGCCAGTCCTTCGATCTCTTGCGCAGGTATGCCGGTAATCTTTTCCGCCCAGGCAGGATCATACTGTTTCATATGGTCCGCCAGGGCAGCGAACCCGTCACACCATTCGGAGACGAACGCCTTGTCGTAGAGTTCCTCTTTCAAGATCACATGGATCATGGCCAGGGCCAGGGCACCATCGGTGCCCGGCCTGATAGGGAGCCATTTGTAAGCTCGTCCATTGGCCCCGAGGGGGATCAACTGGGGATTGATGATGACCAGCTTTGCTCCATTTTTCAACCGTTCGATAATCTTTCGGGGAACACTCCTGAGATTGGTATCCAGGGTTTCGACTCCGCCTCTTGCAGGCCCTCCTTTGCCTCCGCCGGTGAACCACTCGATGATGAGATCTGCATGCTCATAGTCTGGCCTGGCGTACGTGGGGCCACCGATCACTTGCTGATGATACATCAACTGGGGGGCGTAACACACGGACGGCCCCCAGTTGCTGAAGGTGACGGAACCGAGGGCGTGCAGAAACCGCATCCACAGGAGATGATGAAGGCCGCCCCAACTGGAAGATTGGCCCTTGGAGAGAATGATATGCTCGGGCCCGTACCGCTCTCGTATTTCCATGATGTTTCCGGCCGTTATCTCCATCGCTTCATTCCATGATATCCGTATGAAACGGCCCTCCCCTCTAGGACCTTTCCTCAGGAGTGGGTACTTCAAGCGATTTTCGTTGTAGACCCACTGGACCGCGGATTGGCCCTTGGCGCACAGTTTGCCTCTATTTAGAGGATGGTGTGGATTGCCTTCGACTCTTGCAAATCTCCCATCTCGTACATGGGCCAGAACGCCGCAGTTATAGCCGCCATAGGAACATCCGTGACACATGGTGGGAACAACGTGGGTTTTTTGCATGTTCATGTATCCCTTCCCGTATTCGAGGCTTGACGCCTTTGCCCACGCAGCACCGGGGAACCGGCACCACAAGGAGTGGGGGTATAAGATAAATTATCTCTGTGGAACGGTGTCCCTTGCCAGGAGGATTTCATGATCAATCGACAATCTTCATTTCCTCCACCCAATGATTCGGCAGAAATACGCGGTCGGGTCCTTCCGTAGGGATGAAGTTGTTTCCAGGACCGATTCTCCAGTAGTAATTTCCGCCGGAGGGCACTTCGTATCTTTGTCCGGTGTTGGGGTCTTCAATCAGTACCTCGCTTCGAAAGGCCCTGGACCATCGCTCATGCGTTCTTTCCTGCGCCCGGGACCGGTTCATGTAGGTTTGATTGATCATGTCGTCCACTTGTCTGTTCGTCTCACTCCGGATTCGGGACACCTCTCCGGTTAATCTGCTCTGACGTGCCCTCCAGTTGGGATTTTCCCGATAACCCAACACCATTCGATTCAAGACCCCCTCGGCAACGGATTCGGCGCCGGGCGCCGCAAGGTAGCCGAAAAGATGGGTGACGTACCAATTGCCCCTGTCCGGGACCCCTTGGGTCGGCACCAGGACCGTCTGAACAAAGGCGTATCCCTTCCGATGACCCATCTCGGTCTGGGCATCAAAGGTCATCTCGGCGGTGTCCACCCGAACGGGCATTCCGGCCCGGGCCCATAGCGATTGGGCCTGCTGGGAGAGTTGCTGGAAATTTCTCTCCCGAACATTACCCACCGGTCCCACCCGCTGGGGGAGATAGATCGTTTTTAGAAATAGGGTGGATGGGAGGTACCGCATGACCAGCAACTTGCTCTGGCCGTCGCGACTGAACCACCCCCCTTCAACGACTCCGTATTGCTGCAGTATCGGGGCGGGAAGCTCCATGGGCGGAATGAAGGAGTCGCCGATACGGGCCAGCATCCGGTTATCCGCACTGGTCACCAGGATTTCCGACCGCACGTCAAGGGCGCTATACCGTTTCAGTCCGCCGTCG
>Ga0315542_1000240_pt1 | contig 33035 bp, 30 predicted proteins | sample SalMarSW160120MG_FD_202541 | JGI IMG/M metagenome (GOLD analysis project Ga0315542, IMG submission 202541) | Salt marsh sediment microbial communities from the Plum Island Ecosystem LTER, Massachusetts, United States - Salt Marsh Sediment SW1601-20 ...
ACCCTGCGCTCACGCTTCCCCCTCGTCCATGCCCAGGTCCGCGAGGTCTTCGGGCTTCAGGAGCACGTCGCGCGCTTTGCTGCCGGTGAACGGCCCGACCACGCCGGCCTCTTCCAGCATGTCGATCAGACGTCCGGCCCGCGTATAGCCGATCCGCAGCCGCCGCTGCAGGAGCGAGGTCGAGCCGCTCTGGTGCAGCACGACGATGCGCCGGGCCGCCTCGAAGAGATCGTCCTCGCCGCTGTAGTCGCCCGCGCCGCCGGCCTCGTCGTCCAGGAGGACCTCGTCGGCCTCCGTGGCGAACTGCTGCCAGTGCTGCACGATGGCCTGGCACTCGTCGATCTCGATGAGCGCCCCCTGCACCCGCACGGGCAGCGCCCGGCCGGGCTGCAGGTAGAGCAGATCACCGCGGCCGAGGAGCGTCTCGGCACCGTTCATGTCCAGGATGGTCCGGGAGTCGTTCCGCTGGATGACCCGGAAGGCGATGCGGCAGGGGATGTTGGCCTTGATGACGCCGGTGATGACGTCCACCGAGGGTCGCTGGGTGGCCAGGATGAGGTGGATGCCCACGGCTCTGGCCTTGCCCGCCAGACGGGTGATCGGCAGCTCGAACTCCTGGCCGAGCTGGAGCATCAGATCGGCCAGCTCGTCCACGATGGTCAGGTAGTAGGGCATGGGCTCGGCGATCGGCTGGCCGTCCGGAGCCCTGACCTCGCCCCGCGCCACCCGTTCGTTGTAGGCCTCGATGTCGCGAACCCCGGCCTGGGCCAGGCGCCTGTAACGGGCATCCATCTGGGCCACCATCCACTTGAGAGCCTTGAGAGCCTCGCGGGGATCCGTGACCACGGGCAGCAGCAGGTGCGGCAGACCGTTGTAGACGCTCATCTCGAGCATCTTGGGATCGATCAGGACGAAGCGGACGCGCGAGGGGTCGTTGTGGAGCAGCAGGTTGCAGATGATCGCGTTCAGGCAGACGCTCTTGCCGCTGCCCGTGGAGCCGGCCACCAGCAGGTGGGGCAGGCGGGCGATGTCGATGACCACGGGCTGCCCGGTGACGTTCTTGCCCAGCGCGACGCAGAGAGGCCCCCGGAAACGATCCTCAGCCAGGGCCAGCACCTCCTGGAGCCGCACGACCTCCGGGTGCGGATTGGGGATCTCGATCCCGACCGCGGCCTTGCCGGGAATGGGCGCCTCCATGCGGATGCTGCGGGCCTTCATGGCCAGGGCCAGATCGTTGGCCCGCTGGGTGATCTGGCTCACCTTCACGCCCGGCGCCGGCTGGTACTCGAAGGTGGTGACCACCGGGCCCGGTCGCACGTCCTTGACCTCCCCCTCCACCCCGAAGGAACGCAGGGTGGATTCCAGCAGATCCGCGGCCGCATCCAGCACCGCCGGCGTCAGGCCGTTGCCGCCGTCGTCGACCACCCGGAGCAGCTCGCGACCGGGCAGAACGTAGACCGGCCGCTCGACCGCGCCGCGCGCGGAGGAAATGCCCGCAGCGGAAGCCCCAGCTGGCCGGGCCCGGGTGGACTGCAGGGGATCCGAGAGCGAACCGGGCCCGCTCCGCTCCGGCACCGCCCCGTTCGCCTGGCCCCCCGCTGTGCCGCCCGCAGGACCCGCGCCGGCGGAGGAGACTCCCGTCTCCTCCACCGGCAGGTGCAGGCGACGCCCGGCCGCCGCCCAGCGCGCGGCCGCATCCACGACCAACCCGCTGCCCGCCGCCACCTTCCCCGGCCGCTCCGTCCCCGAACCCTCCAGGTCCGCCCGCAGGACCGCCTCCCGCCGCGAGGCTCTCCGGTCCGCCCAGAAGCCCTGCAGCGCGCGAGCCGCTGCGGCGGGCACGCGCAGAGCCCGAACCGCGAAATCGCGCAGGCCCCGCGCGACGGCTCCCAGAGGACCCGCCGGCGCGGGCCGTCGTCTCCAGAGGGGAGCCAGCCAGGGGCGGGTGATCAGTCCCAGGCTCAACAGCAGGAAGAAGGTCAGGAAGATCCGGCCGCCCCACAGTCCGAAGAGGAAGTGGAAGCCGCGGCCCAGCCAGATGCCCGCCATGCCGCCCCAGGCGGCCCCCACCTCTGCGGGCAGAGGCCCTTTGGGCTGGGCGATCCAGGCCGTCGTGGCCAGCCAGGCCGGCACCGCCCGTCGCAGCAGCCGTCCGGTCACGTCACGCCGCCGGACCAGCAGGGCGAGCCCCTGGCTGGCCAGGAGCAGCGGGATCGCCCAGCACCAGGCGTTTCCCAACAGGACGCGCAGGGCCAGGCTCAGCAGGGCCCCCACCGGACCGCCCGGATTGTCCGCCGGCAGCAGCTCCGGGGACTCGCCTCCGAGCAGGGCTCGCCACCAGGCCACGGGAGGACCGGCCAGGGCCACGGCCAGATAGGCGGCCAGGGCCAGCAGCAACAGACCACCCAGCCAGCTCGACTCCCACCACGACGGCCGCGCGCCGCCGTCAGCCCTCCTCCGACCTCGCCCGGACACGCATACCCTCCTGCAGCTCCGCCAGCTCGTCCTCCAGGAACTTCGTCGTCGCCCCCCCCGCCAGGAAGGTCGGATTGGCCAGGACCACCAGGTGCAGCGGGATCGAGGTCGGGATGCCCTCGATCACGCACTCGCTCAGGGCCCGTCGCATGCGGGCGATGGCCTCCTGCCGATCCGCTCCGTGGGTGATGATCTTGGCCACCAGCGAGTCGTAGAACGGCGGGACCAGGTAGTCGGAGTAGATGTGGCTGTCGACCCGGACACCGGGACCACCCGGGGCATGGAAGAAGAAGATGCGTCCGGGACAGGGCAGGAAAGCCCGCTCGGGGTTCTCGGCATTCACCCGGCACTCGATGGCGCTGCCGCGCAGCTGTACATCCTCCTGCCGGAGATCCAGCCGCTCGCCGGCGGCCAGGCCGATCTGCAGCTTGACCAGATCGAGACCCGTGACCATCTCGGTCACCGGATGCTCCACCTGGATGCGGGTGTTCATCTCCATGAAGTAGAAGGAACCGTCCTCGTCCAGCAGGAATTCCACCGTCCCCGCCGAGCGGTAGCCCACCGATTCCGCCAGCTGTACGGCCGCCTCGCCCATGCGCGCCCGGAGCTTGGCGTCCACGACCGGAGACGGCGACTCCTCGATCAGCTTCTGGTGACGTCGCTGAACCGAGCAGTCCCGCTCCCCGAGGTGGATCACATGGCCGTAGTTGTCGGCCAGGATCTGGATCTCCACGTGCCGCGGCCTGGCCAGGTAGCGTTCCAGGTAGACCGCGTCGTTCTTGAAGGCCGCCGCGGCCTCGGAGCGGGCCGTCACGAAGTTGTGCGCCAGCTCCTCGGCATCGGCCGCCACCCGCATGCCCTTGCCCCCGCCTCCAGCAGAGGCCTTGATGATCACCGGATAACCCAGCTTCTCGGCCGCGGCGATGGCTTCCTCGGCTGTCTCCAGGACAGCCTCGCTCCCCGGAACCACCGGCACGCCGGCCGCCAGCGCCGTTCGGCGCGCCATGGCCTTGTCGCCCATGCGACGGATCACCTCGGCATCGGGCCCGATCCAGACGAAGCCGTTCTCGCTGCAGATCTCCGCGAACTCCGCGTTTTCCGCCAGGAAGCCGTAGCCGGGGTGGATCGCCTCCGCGCCCGTGATCTCCGCGGCCGCGATGAGATTGGGAATGCGCAGGTAGCTCTCGCTGCTGATGTCCTTGCCCACGCAAACCGATTCGTCCGCATACTTGACGTGCAAGGACTCGGTATCCGCACTGGAATGGACGGCCACGCATTCCACGTCCAACTCGCGGCAGGCCCGCATGATGCGCAGCGCGATCTCTCCGCGGTTGGCGATCAGGATCTTCTTGAACATCCAGCTGCCCCCATCCAGGACCAGGTTCCAGCAAACCGGCCCGGGGCGCCTCATCCAGCGAATGGAATGGGCCATGCACCACGGGCGCTACGCCCGCTAGGCGCGGCTGCAGCGCAGGGATCCGGGCCGTGACGAGCGATATATTGTCATCCCCACCCCCAATATTGGCAAGTAGGTTGTGCCATCGAGAATGTGTCCGGCGCGTAAGCTGCTGAACGCCGGGCATGTCACCCTATCATCCAGCCTGGAAGCCGCCCTTCTGCCCCAACTGCAACTGCCCATACCATAAGGGATTGCACCGCCACTGGCCCTACAAGAAGATTGGCTTCTACACCCGTCGCATCGCCCCCAGGTGTATCCAGCGGTATCTCTGCCTGCACTGCAACCGCTCCTTCAGTAGACAGACCTTCAGCATCTCCTACTGGCTCAAGCGACCCGACCTGCTGCCCCACGTCCTGCTGGCCACCGTCGCCTGCAGCGCCAACCGCCAGATCGCACGCGCCTTGCACGTCTCCCCACCCACCATCGACCGCCTCGTCGCCAGGCTCGGCCGCCATGCCATGCTCTACCACTTCAAGCTCTGGCAGCAAGTTCCCCCCCGCGGCCCGCTGGCCATCGACGGTTTCGAATCCTTCGAGCTGAGCCAGTACTACCCCTTCGAACATCAGCTGGCCGTCGAAACCGACACCGGCTTCTTCAGCTTCTTCACCGACAGCGAGTTGCGTCGCAAGGGCCGCATGACCGCCCACCAGAAGCAGCGCCGCACCGAGTTGGAACAGTTGTTCGGCCGCCCCGCCCCGGGGACCGTTCGCCGCGACGTCAGCGAGCTGCTGCAGGTGACCCTGGCCAAGACCGAATCCGCCGTCGTCTACAGCGACGATCACCGGGCCTATCCGCCGGCCATCCGCCAGCTCGGCTGCCGGATCCACCACGAGGTGACCCCGGGCCGGGAACACCGGGATGCCCGTAACTCCTTGTTCGAGGTGAACTTGCTCGACGACTGGATCCGCCACAGCAGCTCCAATCACAAGCGGCAGACGATCGCGCCCTCGAAGCGGCGGCAGGCCTCCAGCGAGAAGCTGGCGATCCTGCTGGTCCATCGCAACTACATGCGCAGCCGGCGGGAGAAGGTCCGGGACGGGCCGACGCCGGCGATGCTCAAGGGCTTGACGGATCGGCAGCTGAGCATCGAGGAAGTGTTGGGGGAGCGGCTGTTCCCCGGGCGGATTCCCATGCCTGCGCGCTGGCGGCAGTACTACCGGCGGGAGATCCGGACGCGGGCCCTGGCGGTCAACCGCCGCCACGACCTGAAGTACGCCTACTGAAAGGGGCCGGCAGAGCGCAGACAACGCGGCCCTGACCCCCCGGACACATTCTCGATGGCACAACCAACTAGATACGGGTGATGGCTGGTTCTGCGCTGGACCGCTCCCCCTCGAACCTGTCCCAGGACGTATCCGAGCTGGCCTGGATGCCCTTGACGCGCAGCAGGAACTCGTGCGAGTTGCTGCTGGCCTGCGTCGCCGCTTCCAGGCTGATCCGCTTCTCCTTGTAGAGTTGCATCAGGGACTGGTCGAAGGTCTGCATCTGATACTGCACGAAGCCTTCCTGGATGGCCTGCCGGATCAGCACCGTCTTCTCGGGGTCGCGGATGTACTCCTTGATGGTGCTGGTGTTGATCATGATCTCCACGGCCGGGTAGCGGCTCTCACCGGCGGCGTCCGCCACCAGGCGCTGGGAGATCACCGCCCGGAGCGTCGAGGCCAGCAGGAAGCGGATCTCCTGGTGCTGGTGAGGGGGGAAAAAGGAGATGATGCGGCTGATGGTCTGCGTGGCATCGATGGTGTGCAGGGTGCTGAGAACCAGGTGGCCGGTGTCGGCGGCGGTGAGGGCGACCTTCATGGTCTCGGCATCGCGGATCTCGCCGATGAGGATGACGTCCGGATCCTGACGCAGGATGTACTTGAGTGCCTCGCTATAAGTGCCCGTGTCGGTGCCGATCTCCCGCTGGCTGATGATGCTCCGCTTGTCCTGATGGAGGAACTCGATGGGATCCTCGATGGTGATCACGTGGGAGGACAGCTCGGAGTTGATGCGGTCGACGATGGCGGCGAGGGTCGTCGACTTGCCGCAGCCCACGGTCCCGGTGACGAGGATCAGGCCGCGCGGCAGGGTCGCCAGCTCCTTGATCACCGGCGGCAGGTTGAGCTCGTCCACGCTGCAGATCTTGGCCGGGACGTGCCGGAAGACCATGGCGATGGTGCCGCGCTGCACGTAGAAGTTGGCGCGGAACCTGGCCAGGCTGGGCACGCCGAAGGCGAAGTCGATCTCACGCGTGGACTCGAACAGCTCGCGCTGCACCGGCGTCAGGATCTGCTGGGCGACACCAATCAGGTCCTGGACGGACGGCGAGGTCTCCTCCAGCGGCACCAGCGTGCCGTTGATGCGCAGGATCGGTGGCGCGGCGACCTTCAGGTGGAGGTCGCTGGCCCGACGCTCGATCATGGTGTGCAGGATCTTCTTGATGTCCATGGACGGTCCTCTCCCCGGGCACGACGTTTTCACGCCGGCAGGATGCACCGGCCGCGCGCAGGATCCACCAGGGATAGGATCGTCAGCTCGACGCAACTGCTTGAGGGGAAACGGGCGGCGGGCGGGCGGTGGAGCGCCGCCCCCGGTCCAGGGGCGGCGTAGGGATCGCGGCGGGCACCGGGGCTCGCGGATGCCGGCGCAGTGGCTCAGACCGGCTCGACCAGGAAGATCACGGCCTCGGCCTCGACCGGCTGGGCGTTCTCGACCAGGATCTCCTTGACGACGCCGGCGAACTCCGCCTCGATCTCGTTCATCACCTTCATCGCCTCGACGATGCAGAGAGTCTGCCCCGGGCTGATACGGTCCCCCACCCTGACGAAGGGCTCGGCCTCCGGCGAAGGGGCCCGGTAGAAGGTCCCCACGATGGGCGAGCGGATCTCCTTCCACTTGTCGCGCTCGGGGGCCGGGCTCGCCGCCCCGGCGGCCGCCTGACCAGCCGCCGGCGACGACGTCTGGGGCACGGCGGCCGGCGACATGGCCACCGGCAGCGGCTGCGGAGCCACAGTGGCCGCGGCCGGGATGAAGGTGCGGCTCTTCTGGATGCGGATGGTGGTGCCCTCGTGGCTGATCTCCAGCTCCTCGATGCCGCTGTCCTCGACCAGCTTCACGAGTTCCCGTACTTCGTCCAGGTCCATGCTCACCTTTCCGGCTGGCGGAGGGTTGGCAGCGCGCGGTGCGGCATGCTCAGACACGACCGAGGTATTTTCCGGTTCGGGAGTCAATTCTGATCACCTCTCCCTCTTCGATGAACAGGGGGACCTGGACCACGAGACCCGTTTCCATGGTGGCGGGCTTGGTCCCACCCTGAGCCGTGTCGCCGCGCAACCCGGGATCGGTCTGGCTGACGGTCAACTCCACCGTCAGAGGCGCCTCGACCAGCAGCGGCCTGCCCTCGTGCAGGAGAACCTGGCACGTATCGCTCTCCTTGATGTAGAGTGGTACGTCCCCCAGGGCCTCCGCCGGCAATGACACCTGCTCGTAAGTCTCCGTGTTCATGAACGTGTAGAATTCGCCGTCCTGGTACAGGTACTGGAAGTTGCGGCGCTCCAGGCGCACCTCCTCGACCCGCTCTCCGGCCCGGAAGGTCTCCTCCAGCACCCGTCCGGTCTCGACGTTCTTGAGCTTGGTCCGGACGAAGGCGCCGCCCTTGCCCGGCTTGACATGCTGGAATCCCACGATGGTCCACAGATCTCCCCGGTGACGGAGCACCATGCCGTTGCGAAATGAACTCGTATCCGTCAAGGACGCGCCTCGCTTTTTGCACGTTCGGCTCGCAGGCCCCACGGGAGGGGCGGGAGCCTTTACCTATAGCACCCGGGGCCCGGCTCCGCAATCTCGGGGATCGAGACGCGCCGCAAGGTCGCCTGGATCCGACGCTCTTGCAGGAGAGATGCCAGACGCGCCGGACGGCCGTTTGCGACCGTCTCAGGTCTCCTCGTCGGAGCGATGACTGAGGCGGTCGATCCAGCTCTCGAATTGCCGGCGGCTGCGCACGCCTGAACGCGGTGGGGGCGGCAGGGGTTCCCTCCCCTCGGGCAGCGGCGCACCGCTCGCCGCAGCCTCTCTTTCCAGGTCGGCGATCTGCGCGCGGATATCCTCGCGCTCGGGATGACGAGCCAGGATCTCCCGCAGCACCTCGAGCGCCTTGTCCCGGTAGCCCTGCGCGAGGTAGATTTCCGCGAGGGTCTTGGTGGCGAGAGAGCGGGGGGGCGACTCCCCCAGGGCCGCCTGCTCCCGGGACGGTGGAGGCGGCGCGGGATGATAGAGCGCCTCGGCCGGCGGCCGGGGGGGACGCACGGGCTCCACTTCCACGTCCATGTCCGGCGGGGTTTCCACCACGTCCGGCGGCGCCGGTCCCTGGCGCCGCGGCGGGGGACGGCCGTGCCCTTCCTGCCGGGCGCGGAGCGCCTCCAGCTCCGCCTCGGCCGGGGCGTCGGAGGGATCCAGCAGCACGACCCGTTCCAGCAGACCCGTGGCCTCGTTCCAGTCCTCCTGCCGCGCGGCGTCCTCGGCCATCAGCTTCAGCACCACGAGGTTGTCGGGATCGATCTCCAGCACCTGCTGAAAGACCGCGCGCGCCTGGGGTCGATCTCCGGTTTCCAGGTGGCAGCGCCCCAGGATCACGAGCGCCGAGATGTAACGGGGATGGGCCGCCAGCCCGGCCTGCAGCACGCGAAAGGCGTCGTCGAAGCGTCCGGCCCTGCGATAGAGATCGGCCAGGGGAGCGAATGCGCGCGAGTCAGGGTTGAGTTCGCACTTGTGCTCGTAGTAGGCGATCTGCTTGTCGATGTCCATGCCCTGTCCAGATCCCTCCCCGACCGCGGGAGCGAGATGACCGTCCGGTTGGCTGGGGCCAAGTTTAGTGAGACCGCTTCCGTGCCGTCAAGACACTTCGGCAAAAACCGCACCATCGCCACGAACTAGAGCAGACCCAGCCACCCGCCCAGAAGCTCCTGCAGGCGGCTCACCAGCACGGCCACGCGCCCCATCACCGCGTAGCCGAACGAGGCGCCGAAGGTCACCATCATGAACGCGACCCCGACCCGGGCCATCCCGCCGTAGTATCCGCGGTGTGGCCGGCTGTAGGTGAAATAGACCAGCCCGCACACGGTGCCCGCCAGGACCAGGATCTGATCCAGCGTCCCCCCCCAGGCCACCCTTCCGGCCTGCTGCACCACGATGCCGTCCTGCACGGTGGTCGAGATCTGGTTCAGAAAATCCGTGCGCAGGTAGCGCGTCAGGTTGTAACCGGCGGTGGTGCCGATCGCGAAGGCCGTGGGCCAGCGGCTCAGCCAGGCCAGGCGGGGCCAGAGGCGGCAGAGCATGAGCAGCCCCAGCAGCACGGGGACGATCGCCAGCGGTTCGAAAGCGCCCGGCTCGGCCCCGGGCTGCGTCACGCGCACGGCCGCGGGCACCAGCTTGACCACGGCGTTCGGCCAGAGCGTGCTCCAGAAGGCCAGCACCATGAAGTAGGCCGCCGACACGCCCACGAACAGGTGCTCGGCGAACTTGTAGAGCGGATTGTCCCGCCAGAGGAAGCTGAAGACCATCAGCGTCAGCAGCGAAGCGATCCAGACCTCGAGGCTGCCGCTCATGTCGCATCCTCTCGCCGCCGGCGGCTCAGCAGCAGGCCCAGATTGCCCAGCAGCACGAAGGCGATGATGATGCAGTGCGCTACCGCCTGGGGGCCCATGCCCTCGGTGGCCCGCATGGTGCGCTGATGGAACTCGGGATGTCCCAGCCGTAGGGCCGCTTCGTACTCGGCGGCCCCCTTGATGCCCCCCATCAGGCCCAGGAGCTGGTGGGGAAAGTACGGCAGGAACTGCGGGGCTCCGGCACCGTTGCAACCTCCGCCCAGCGGCAGGCCCAGCGGATCCCCGGCGAACAGGATCCACTCCTTCAGTCCCGGCGTCCCCGCGGAGAAGGCCACCACCAGGGCGAAGTCGGCCAGGCGGTGGACCCCCGCCAGCGCGGGCAGCTCCGCCAGCGGGCGCCCTTCCAGATCGCCGGCGTACATGCTGTCCAGCCGCTGCGCCAGGGCGTTGATCACCATCTCGTTGCCGGCCTTGTAGCCCAGCACCGCGAAATCCCGGCCGGCCCGGACCGCGGGGAACTCGCGGGCGATCACACCTTCGGTCACCCTCGCGATCTGGTTGTCGCCCTCCGGGTAGAGAGAGACGAAGCAGAGCCGGTGTCCCTTGAGCAGGGCGTGGCGGACCACCGCGAAGGCCATGGGCTCCAGCTCGGGAGCCGTGCTCGGTGTGTAGTCGAGCGAGAGCAGGATCGGCGAGCCGGGGGGCAGGTTCTCCACGCGCTCGTAGAGGGGCTCCACGAGGATCGAGGGCCGCTCCGGCAGGCGCAGCCCGGTCAGGAGGGTCAGGATGAGCCCCGCGGCCAGGATCAGGTAGATCCAGCGCCGGTCCAGGCCGGCCAGACGTGCGCCCCAGTCGGCACCTCGCCGCCTCATCGCCGGCCTCCCAGCACGGCATGCTCGATCCCCAGGATGAGGCGCAGGGACATGGCCACCACCCCGAGGGAGATGCCGATGAGGATGGAGCGCCAGCCGGCGGTGTTGGGAACCTTCATGATCCAGATCGAGAGCTCGTCCAGCCGCAGGAAGCGCAGGACATTCGGCAGCCAGGCGGTCAGCGTGACGCCGAACGGAGTGCGACCGATCAGCACCACGAAGGCCGCCGCCAGCAGCAGCGAGGCTTCCCAGGATCGCAGGCGGAAGGCGCGATAGGCGGCCGAAGCCACGAAGAAGGCCAGCAGGGCGAAGAGCGTGGACTTCAGGGGCATGTAGATCCAATCGAAGATCCAGGTCAGGGCCGAGTCGCCATGGGAGACGCTCCCCTGCAGGCCCGGCGGGCCACCCACCTTGAACAGCCCGAGAACCAGCACGGCCGTGAACGCCACGAGCGTCAGCAGGGAGTAGGGCCAGTCGCGGCCGCGTTCGCGCACGCGCAGCGCGTGCGTGCGCAGCAGGTTGGCGCCTCCGAGGATGAAGGCGAAAACCGCCAGCACGTTGAACCAGACCGAGAAGTTCTCGTCCGCGTAGGCGAAGAAGACGGGCAACGGCCCGCGGCCGCCCGCCTCCGGCCGCACGAAGAAGGGGGTCAGCACCAGCACCACGCCCACCACCGTCAGGATCAGCCTGGGTATCAGTCGCCGCATCTTCCGTTCACCCCGTCTGCAGCAGGCGCAGCACGGCACCGTACAAGGTGGTCAACACGGCCTGCCCGGTCAGGACCGAGCCCGCGGCCAGCAACGCGCCTCCGGTCAGCAGGGCCATGGCCAGGTACTTGCCGAAATCCTGACCGCGCAGGCTGCCCCGGAGCGCGGGATCCTCGTCAAGATAGGCACTGGCCGCGAAGAGCTCGTCGCCGATGAGCACCTCGTCGCAGGCCGTCACCAGGAAGGGAAGCTGGTGCCAGTTGGCCGTGCCGGCGACCTGCATGGCGCCCGCCAGGTTTCCCGCCTCGGCCAGGAGCAGCGACTCGGCGTAGAAGGCGCCCAGCAGAAACGCCGCGGCGGGACGCTCGCGAACCATCAGCCCGTCCACCCGGGCGGCGAAGGCGAACTGCTCGTCCGAGATGTACGACACCATGTCGTCACGGTAGGCCTCGGGCCTCCCTGCGGCCGCGTAGGCCTCGCGGCAGATCTCGCGGGCGGTGTTCATCACCAGGCTGCGATCGGTCGGAACCTGGAGACGACAGCCGTAACGCGCGGCCAGACCGGCCACCGTGCGCAGGAGCGAGAGCCCGGCGATGGTCTGCACGTCGTCGATATCGCGCACGCCGGGGACGAAGTAGACCGGGCGTCCCAGCTCGGCCGCGCGCCCCACCGCGATCTCCAGGGCATCCAGCGCGCGCAGGCGGCGCATCGGACCCAGCCGCCGCCGCCGGGCGGCCTGGATTCCGCCCAGCACGGCCGCCGAGAGCAACAGCAGCATCAGCCCCAGGTTCCAGGCCGACGTGTCGAGTATGCTGCCCATGCTCCTCGTCCTTCCGCCGCGAGCGGCCCGCCAGGCGGGTCGGCTACCAGAGCCGTTCCAAATTGGCGCACGGAACGGTGCAGAGCTGCCCGCCCGCCAGCTCGACCACCGCCACCAGGGCCCACACCTCGGCCGGGGTGATCCGCGGCAAGGAGGGCAGCTCGCGCACCACGCCTTGCCGGCCGAAGTCCTCGGCGCCCACCAGACGCACCCGCTGTCCCAGGGCCAGCGCGCCCGCGGCCATCAGCTCCCCTTCTTCCTGCGCGGGCATCGGACCATCCTGCCACGCACCGGCGGGCCAGGGAACGAGGATTTCCGGGCGCTGAACGCCGGCCCGGATGCGGGTGGCGCCCGTGACGCTGGCCGGTGCGCCGTTGCGCCGGCGCAGCAGCTCGAAGGCCGCGGCCGCCATCGGCACGCTGCCGAAGCCCTCGGTGATGATCAGCGTCGGACCCGGCCTGCTGCCCGCCGGCGCGGACAGCGAGCCGAAGGCCTCCAGATCGGCTGCGTTCACGCTGCCCGCCACGACCGCGGCCACCCCCAGACGATCCGCCGCGACCAGGGCCTCCGCGACGGCACGCCCCCCGCCCACGACCACCCTGCCCCGCTGCGCGTCCGTCAGGTGGGCGGCCGTCAGCTCCTCGCCCGGTTCGCCGGACCGGACATCCAGGGCTCCCCAGCACTCGCCACCCAGGCCGAAGATCCCCTGGATCCAGGTCGCCTCGGCGGCCACCACGGCGCCGCGCTGAGGCACCACCTGGACCACCTGCCCCGCCAGCCAGGCGGCCAGGCTCAACCGTGCCGGCGGACCCGCCAGCAGAACCTGTCCGGTGAGCCGGGAAACACCCGCGATGGTGCCATCCACCGGGGCACGGCACTCGCTCGTGAGCCAGCCGAAGAGCCGCTGCACGCGCGCCAGCACCTCGCCGGACCGCACCGGCTCGCCCTCGCGCTTGAGCATGGCAGCCGGCACCTCCTGCGGCCGGATGTCCAGGGCACGGGCCACGTCCACCGGCAGCAGCGCACCCGGACGCTCGGCGCGCCCCACCTCGTCCGCGGAGGCCAACTGCTGACCCGGCGACACCGCCACCTCGCCCGGCACGGGCAGCAGCCGCTCGCGGCGGACGACGATGCGCTCCCGGCGCGCCAGACCCGGCTGCTGGACGTGGCTCAAGATGAACTCCCCGGTTCGCAGGCCAGGGCTCGCCGCCAGGCGCGCAGCCGGGCCGAGCGCTCCTCGGCAGCCTCCGGCAGAATCAACGGACGCCCGCGGCCGTCGAGGATCACTCCGGCCACGCCCCCGTGCACGGGCTGCTCGACGGACCGGCCGGGACCGGCTCCCGCATCCACGCCCCGTTCCGGCAGGAGGCGAAGCAGCCCGCGCGATCGCGGCTCCAGCGGCCAGCGCGCCAGCTCGCCGGCTCGCAGCAGGTGCTCCCGCAGAGCACCCCCTTCCGCTTCCAGACGGCAGCGCAGCAGTGGTGCGCCCGCCGGCCGATCCGCTGTCCGCGGGGCCACGCAGCAGGCCAGGGGAACGAGCGCCGCCTCCAGCGCCTCGGCCGCCGCAGCGGGCGCCTCAACCGCCAGCACGCCCAGATGCGGCAGGATATAAGCCGCATCCAGCAGAAGTTCCGTCACCCCGACCGGCTGCAGGGCATCGATCAGGACCAGCGCCGCCTGCTCCGCCCTGGGGGCGCGGCTGAGCACGCCGCCGGAGGCCACGATCAGCTCCACGCGGGACAGGTCGAGCCCATCCCCCGCCACCGCAGCGCCGAAGGCCTCGCCCACGTCCCGGTCCCGCCGCCGGCCGGCCGTGCGTCGGATCGCCTCGCCGTGCGTCGCCAGGGCCAGGGCCAGCGCCTCCCGGGCCACGGCCTGCTCGAGCGCCAGGGCCTCCGGGGAGGCCGGCACCACCGTCGGTCGCAACATCTTGTTGGCGATACGATCATGCATCATCCATGCCGGCGGTGGATCGGGCAGCCAGCGTGCGATGCGCTCCGGGCCGACCTCCTGCCAGACCTGCAGGATGCTGTAGCTGAGACCCAGATTGGCGCTGACGGTCCGGCTGAAGCGACCTCCCACCACGGAGAACACGTCCGTCGTGGCGCCGCCCACGTCCACCGCCAGCACGTCGCCGCGCCGGCCCGAGGCCAGCATCTGCACCATGGCGCCCACGGCCGCCGGCGTGGGCAGGACCGGCGCGTCGCAGAGCGCCAGCAGGCCACGCGAGCCGGGGGCCCGGCCCATGACATGCTCCAGGAAGAGCTGGTGGATCCGCCGTCGCACCGGCTCCAGGTTCTCGCTGTCCAGGGTGGGACGGAGATTGGCGACCACGCTCAGCTCGACCGCATCGCCCAGGGCCGCCGTGACCGCCTCGCTCGCCTCGCGGTTGCCGGCATAGACGAGGGGCAGCCGCTGGTCTCCGGCCCACCGCGTCGCGGGTGCGGCGGCGGCGATCAGCTCGGCCAGCGCCACGACCTGATCGCGGGCGCCCCCGTCCACGCCGCCGCTCAGCAGGAGCATGTCCGGCCGCGCTTCCTGCAGCCGGGCCACCCGGAGAGGCCACGGCTCCAGGTCACCGTAGGCCAGCACGTCGGTCACGATGGCTCCCGCCCCGAGCGCCGCCCGCGCGGCGCTGGCGGCCGTCAGCTCGCGCACCAGACCCAGTACGAGCATCTGCAGGCCGCCTCCCGCGCTGCTCGTGCTCAGGAAGAGGTCCAACCCCTGATCCGCCGTGGCCGGCCGGAGCAGGGGGCCCATCGCACCGGAGGTCAACCGGCGCCCGGAGGCGGCTGCCAGCTGGTCCAGGGCGTTCCAGATCCCGAGCGTCACGTCGGCGAAGGGGGCCTCGACGGTGGTGGGGGCTTCCCCTCGGGCCAGGACGACATGCCGGCCGCCCCGGCGGCCCACGAGGACTGCCTTCGTGGTGGTCGAACCGCAGTCGGTGATCACGTAGACGGGCCCCTCCACCTGCGGCCCCGCGCCTGCGGGCCGGGGCAGCACCTGAGGAGCGGGGGCTCGGGTCATGTTTCCTCCCCCTTGCGCCCCCGGCCACGGCGCTTCCGTGAGGCCTGTCCGGCGTCGCGGTCCGCCGCCGCTTCCAGGTGCTGCAGCAGCCTTTCCACGTGGGAGCGTTCCTCCAGGATCGCGGCCAGACGCGGCCAGGAGGGAAGCGGCACGATCAGCTGCACCAGGGGATTCATGAAGTGCATGGCCTGGGTCCCCAGGAAGACGAGGGGGCGCAGACTCTCCAGCCAGAGCACGGCGGGAGCGGTCAGGCCGCGGGCCTGGATCCGCCCGGCCAGCTCCGCCAGCCAGGCGTCGTCCTCGGGGCTGAGAGTGCTCGGCCTGGGCTCGCGCGGGCCCGCGGGCCGGTCCTCTCCGCCCCGCGGCGGCGGGCTCTCGCGGCCGCCCCCGCTCACGACGCGGCCGCCGTCTCGCGCGGGACCAGCTCCGGGGGCAGCTGCGCCCGGACCTCGTCGACCCGCTCTGGGCACGACAGCAGGACCGCCCGGAAACGCTCCAGGCGGTGATGGTGCGCGAAGGGGGTCAGGAGGATGCCGTCGGCCAGCGGAACGTAGGCACGGAATCGCGACCAGGGCCAGCGTCGCCGCCAGATGCCGTAGTCGACGGTCACGCCCTGGGCATCCAGCCGGTAGCGCACCGGCGCGTAGAAGGGCCAGACGGTCAGGACGAGGGCCAGACCGGCTAGCACGGTCAGCAGCGCCGTCTCGCCCGCCGCCTGCACGAGCAGCAGGGTCGTTATGACGAGCACGATTCCCGCCAGGCCGCGCGCGGGGCGGCGGCGGAACAGATGCGTCCTCCATGACATCTCGGACACGCCCTCGGTCCTCCCCCGGCGCCGGCGACCGGGCCGGCACCAGCCTGCGGGACGCCCCGCCCGGGTTCCGGGACGACCGCGCCGTTAGGCCGACGTGCGCAGGTGCTCGGCCACCAGCTCCATGTCTTGCCAGAGTCCGGCTCGGCCCTTCAGGTCCCGGTCGTCGCCCAGGCGATCCATCAGCTCCCGGGCCCGCGCCAGACCCTCGGCATCCGAAACCTCCAGGAAACCGGCGACACACAGCCCGGCCCCCCCGCGCAGCTGGGCCAGGGCCTGGCGGGCGAAGACCCGGCTTGCCGCGGCGTGGGAGGGTGCGAGCGGGCTGCCGTCGGTGGCCAGACGGGCCGCCTGGCGCGCGAAGGCGGCGGCCACCTCGGCGCGGGTGGCCAGATCGGCCAGCGTGAACAGCACCATCTGATGCCGGGTCAGGCGCCTCTCGTGACAGTGCAGGATCGTGGCGCTCAGGCCGCGCAGCGCGGCGGCCACCGCCTCGGCCCCCACGTCGGCATGCGTGCGCGCCAGCTCGTCCAGCGCGGCGGCCTGCTCCTCGTAGAATGCGCCCTTGGAACGGGTCGTCTCCTTCCAGCGGAACAGGCCGATGATGCTCTGCTGGATCTCGCTCGTGCCCTCGTAGATGCTGGTGATCCGCACGTCGCGGCGAAACTTCTCCACCATGTACTCGCGCGTGTAGCCGTAGCCGCCTAGGGCCCCCAGGGCGGCATCGGCGGCGCGGTTGCCCGTCTCGGTGCACCAGTACTTGGCGATCGAACCCTCGACCTGCAGATCCTGCTCGCCACGGTCGATGCGCAGGGCTGTCTCCTCCACGTACGCGCGGCCGGCGGCCAGATCGATCCAGTGCGGCACCAGCAGCTTCAGGCTGTAGCCCTCCTTCTCGATGAGCAGGCTGCCGAACTGCTGTCGCGTACGGGCGTAGGACACTGCTCGGTCGAGGGCCGCCTGACCGGAACCGAGGCCGAAGGCCCCCACCATCAAGCGGGTGTAGCCGAAGACCGCGTTGGCCTGCTTCAGGCCAACGCCTTCCTCGCCGCCGACCAGCTGCGAGGCGGGCACCTCGACGTCCTCCAGTATCACGCTGGTCGTGTTGGAGGCCCGGATGCCGTGCTTGTCCTCCTTCTTGCCCACGCTCAGGCCGGGAGTGTCTCTCTCGACGATGAAGAAGCTGGGGCCTCCCGGCGCCTTGGCCAGGATGGTGTAGAGCTGGGCCACGCCGCCGTTGGTGATGAACTGCTTGACGCCGTTGAGCCGGTAGGCGACGACTTGGCCCGCGTCGTCCTTCACCGGATCCGCGGTCGTCTTCAGTGCGGCCACGTTGCTGCCGGCCTCGGGCTCGGTCACGCCGTAGGCCACGATCAGACCCTCGCTGGCGATCCGCCGGAGCCAGAGGTCCTTCTGTTCCTGGACCCCCCCCACCAGGATGGGATCGGTCCCGAGGCAGATGGCCAGAAACGCCGTGGCCACCCCCAGATCGGCCGCCGCCATCTCCTCCGAGACGCGGCAGATGTCGCGCGCACCGCCGCCGAGCCCCCCCGCCGCCTCGGGCAGGAAGATCAGGTGCAGGCCCACCTCGGGGGAGAGCAGGTGACGGATGAGATCGAGGGGGAAGATGTCCTCACGATCCAGCTCGAGGCGTTTTTCCTCCGGCAGCTCGCGCTGGACCACCTGACGGAGCGTCTGGATCACCATGTCCGTCATCTCGGGCGCCAGTCCGGCCGGTCGTTCCATGTCGTCCTCCTGACACTGATGGGCGGGCGCGGAGCTCGCCGTCAATCCAGCTCGATGCAGCCGCGCCCCACCAGGACGCACTGCCCGCCGACCTGGATGTGCGAAGCCTGCCCGTCCGCGACCTCCAGGTCGGCGACGAGGCGGCTCGGCCGTCCCATCTCCAGTCCCTGCTCGCAGACGATGCGCACGTTCCGGCTCAGCTTGACGAGTCGATGCTTGACCAGGTACGCCGCCAGCGCACCCATGGCCGAGCCGCTGGCCGGATCCTCGGGAATGCCGAAGTGGGGTGCGAACATCCGGCAGTGAACGTTGGCCTCGGGCGAGACTGTCTCGCAGGTGAAGACGAAGAGATCACCGAAGCCCAGATCGCGGGCGATGGCGTCGGCCTCGCGCACGCGCAGCGAGATGGAGCGCATGATGTCCAGTCCGCCCACCGGCACGATGTGGATGGGCAATCCCGTGGAGATGATCTCGCATGGCAGGCCGGTGATGGCCAGGTCCTCCACCGAGAGTCCGAGAGCGCCGGCCACCTTGCCCCGCTGGTAGTACTGGCCCAGGAAGACCGGCGGGTCGTGCAGCAATGCGTAGATGGTGGTGCCGTCGGCCTCCTTCAGGAAGACCTTGAAGGCGCCGGCCTCCAGCTCCCAGGTGAACACCTCCGTCGCCCGGTCATCGTGTAGGCGTCCCAGCTCGGCCAGGGCGTAGGTGGCCCCGAGGACCGAATGCCCCGCGAAGGGAAGCTCGACGGACGGGGTGAAGACCCGCAGGCGGGCCGCATCGCGCGCGCGGCCGCGACCGCTGAGCACGAAGGCTGTCTCGCCGCAGCCCATCTCCAGGGCCAGCTGCTGCATCAGGTGCGCCGGGACCCGGTCCCCGTCCGGGAACAGGGTCAGCCGGCTGCCTCCGAAGGGACGGTCGGTGAAAACGTCGACCAGCAGATAATCGAATTTCTGCACCGACACGACCGCCTTCCACCCTGCTGGGACCGCCCGCGGAACATCCAGGTGCGAGCCAAATTAGCACATCGGGCGCGCGTCGCCAAGCGCCTGCCGGCCGGGCGGCCGCCAGGCCCGCTCACGACTCCACGAGCACCACGGCGATGGCGAAATCCCGCTCATGGCTGAGAGAGAGATGAACTCGCCGGCCGCCGGCTTCCGCCAGCGCCGCCGCGGCCCGCCCGTGCAAGCGCAGTCCGGGGGCATGCACCCCGTCCGACACCACCTCGATCTCGCGCAGGGGAATCGCGGCGAGCGGCAGGCCCAGGGCCTTGAGGAAGGCCTCCTTGGCCGCCCAACGGGCAGCCAGCGCAGGTGCCGCCGCGACATCGCGCCGCACCGCCGCGGCCGCCTCCCCGGCCTGAAAGCAGCGGCTCAGGAAGCGCTCCCGGTGCCGGTCCAGGAGCGCCGCGATCCGGCTCACCGCCACGATGTCCGTGCCCACTCCGATCACGCTCAGTACGCCCCCTTGCGCTGGATGACCGCCGGCAAGGTGCGACTGAGGATCCAGATGTCGAAGCCCAGGCTGCAGCGGCGCACGTACTCGAGGTCCAGCTCCATCCACTCCGCGAAGTCGACGTGGCTACGGCCGGAGACCTGCCAGAGGCAGGTCAATCCCGGTTTCACCAGGAGGCGGCGGGCCTGGCCGGACGTGTACTGCAGCACCTCGCTGGGAATCTGCGGCCGCGGCCCCACGATGGACATGTCGCCGCGCAGGACGTTGAAGATCTGCGGGAACTCGTCCAGGCTGCTACGGCGCAGAAACCGCCCGACCCCGGTGATGCGCGGGTCGTCCTTGATCTTGAAGGCGGCGCCGGTGGCCTCGTTGAGATGGGACAGCTCCTCCTTCCGCTGCTCGGCGTCGGCGGCCATCGAGCGGAACTTGTAGCAGGTGAACACGCGCCCCCGCCGGCCCACCCGCTCCTGCCGGAAGAAGATGGGCCCCGGGGACTCGAGCTTGATCATCAGCACGATGAAGGGAAAGAGGGGCAGGAGCAGGGCCAGGCCGCCGACCGCGGCGATCACGTCGAGGAGCCGCTTCACCAGGTGGTAGGGCGCGTCGCCGGGCGCCACGCTGGGTCCCGGACCGGCGGCGATGAAGCGCTCGAAGCCCCCCACCGCAGCGAACACGTCCTCAGTCGGCACCGTCGAGAACCTCCCCCCCGCGCCGCCAGTGCAGGATTCTCACCCCGGGCAGCCGCGTGTCGCTGAGGATCCGCCCATCCTCCGCCAGCACGCGCGGCAGCCAGCCGTCCGGATCCACGCGCCAGATGCGGGATAGGACCAGCCAGGCGCTGGGGGCCTCGTCCAGGCGGGAGGACAGGAACTCCCGGGCCTCGGCGGCCGAGCGCAGGATCCGGAAATCCCAGTTGGCCACCAGCTTTCCCGGTCCCCGGAAGTAGTAAGCGAAGACGGGGGCGGCCACGGGAACCAGGATCGGTTCGGCGGGGCTGCCACGGTCCGCGATGATGGCCGCGGCTCCGCGCAGGTCGGCCTTGGCGTAGCGGGGATTGAAGAGATCTCCCGCCACGGCCACCAGGAAGAGACCGAGCAGGGCGGCGGACAGGGCCATGCTCCAGCGCCTTGGGAGAGCCAGCAGCCCGCCGGCGGCCAGCAGCAGCACCCAGGGGAAGATCACGGCCAGGTAACGAGGGTTGAAGGGCTTGATGTTGCGCAGGGCCAGCCACGTGACCGCGAGCACCGGCACTCCGATCCAGAGGATCAGCAGCGCCCGCCTGCGCCGCAGGCGCAGCAGCCCCGCGCCCAGGGCCGCCGTGGCCACCAGCGACGCCGGCAGCACCACCGGCCACGCGGCCCGCAGGGCCGCCAGGCGGTCCGGCTGATGCAGGTCCTGCAGGGACGGGCCCAGGCTGTAGCCGAAGAAGAAGCTGTAGGCGGTGAACAGGTAGGCCAGCGGCGTGAAGGTGGTCTCGCCGCGCAGGGCCTCTCCCGTCGCACTGCCGGGCAACAGCCGGCCCACGGCCAGGATGCCCGCCGCCTTCAGCAGGTAGGGAACCGCCGCGACCAGTGCGCCGCCCATGGCCAGCAGCCAGCAGAGGGCGGCGCGTCTGCCCCGCGGCCGCTCCAGGAAGAGCAGCGTCAGCAGCTGCGCTCCCCAGAGGAAGAGGGCGGTCATGCTGCTCCAGATCGCCAGGGCGGTCAGGAGCGCGTAGAGCAGCGCTCGACGCGGGTCCGGTCCGCGACGCACCATGTCCAGGAAGACCAGCGAGGCCGCGGCGGCGAAGAGGATCAAAAAGGTGTAGCCCCTCGCCTCCTGGCTGTACCAGAGATGGAATGGGCTGAGGGCCAGCAGCAGGGCCGCCAGCCGGGCCGTCGGCGCGTTCCAGAGCCGACGCCCGCAGGCGAAGATCACTGGAACCGTGGCCGCTCCCGCCAGCGCCGCGGGCAGGCGCAGCACCCAGGCGGATCCGCTCCAGCGCACCAGCGGCCAGGCCACGGCCAGGTAGAGCGGCCCCTGGATGGAGTCCGCCAGCTGGCGCCAGAAATGCAACCCGGCTCCGGGACGGATCATCTTCCAGGTCAGGATCTCGTCGGTCCAGAGGGATTGCTCGCCCAGCCGGTAGAGCCGGATCAGCAGCGCCAGCAGCGTGACCAGCGCCAGGAAGAGCGTATCGAGACGTCGCGACTCCAGGATCCGATCCGCGGACAGCCAGTCGGCCGGCGGCACCAGCGCCCGGGAACGAAACGTCTCAACCATCGTGGGGCTCCCGGCCCGCCCCGCCCACCAGCAGGGCATGGAGCAAGGGCACCATGATCTCGTGATGGCCGGTCAAGGCCAGTCCCTCGCCCCCCCAGGCGGTGGGTCGCTGGAGCACGTTCTCGTGCGGCCGGTAGTGCTGGAGCATGTCCAGGTTCGCCGTGGTCAACCGTCGCGGGCGGCAGCCCAGATTGCGGGCCAGGGTGTAGGCCTTCAGGAAGACCTCGGGCATGATCACCGCCGAACCCAGATTGACCACGACACCCTCCGGAGCCAGGTGCCGGGTTACTTCCGCCAGGATGCGGAAATCCTGCATGGTCAGCGCGCCGATGCTGGCTCCATCGGTCCCGGGATGCTGGTGCAGGATGTCGCAGCCGATCGCCACGTGCACCGTGCAGGGGACGTCCGCCCGCCAGGCCGCATGCAGCAGGCTGCCCTCGCGATGGGGCGCGCCGACCCGCTCCAGGTGCCGGGCCACCCCCTGTCCCATGCCGCAGCCGCTCGCCACGGCCTCGCCGTAGGCCGCGTTGAAGAAATCCCCGGTCTCGCGCACCATCCCGAAGCGGCCGTCTTCCAGGTTGCGCGCCACGTCCTCGCTGGTGCGTCCGAAGAGCGCCATCTCCACGTCGTGGATGGAGGCCGAACCGTTCATGGCCAGGGCCGAGACGTAGCCTCGGTGCAGAAGGTCGTTCAGGTAGGGCGCCAGACCCGTCTTGACCACGTGGCCGCCCAGCATCCAGAGGATGGTCCCGCCCGCGTCGCGCGTCGCCTGCAGGCGTTTCACCAGCAACCGCAGCCGGTCCGCCGCCAACACCCGCGGCAGCGAGTCCAGCCAGCTTCCCCAGTCGGGGGAGCCTTCCCCGCCGCGGCCGGCATCCGGCCGGCCCAGGTCCTGGCGGCCGACCTTGTTGTCCCGCTCGGCGAAGGGGATCCGCCGGACACCGTCCATCGCGATCTCGGGCCAGGTGCGGAGCGGTAGCTCCCCCCCCTGCCGCCTCGACTCTCGCCCTGACTGCACGCTCGCCCTTCCGCTAGGGGGCAGACGCCGGATGGTCGGTCACCGGCACGCCGGGGGTGTATTCCTTGAGCGAAGCATCGATGGAACCGACCTTGACCTTGGTCTTCATCAGCACGGGCAGCTTGCGCTCGTCGGCCGTCAACCAGATGGTGAGCTTGCCCTCGTGCTGGAAGAGTCCGTCGCCGAGAATGACCGGCTCCACGACGAAACAATCGAAGGTCCCCGCCGGAACCTGGATCGTCTCCCGGCCGTGGACGAACACTTCCAGGCTGTAGTCCTTGCGGGAGCTGTGAGTCGGGAGCCCGAACTGCTGCCCCACCTGCAGATCCCGCGTCCGCACGTAGTAGAAGGCGGACAGCACATCCTGGATCCCGGGCATTGTATCAAAAACCCGGCCGTCGTGGTACCGGGCCTTGACCGCTTCCTGGTCGAAATGAATCTCCTCGTGCATGTTGTAGGTCCCCTCCCGCAGTCTCTTCTCGAAGAACCGCGAGAAGAGCCGGCGCCGATCGATGTGCGTGACGGCCCGGTCGCGAACCTTGTAGAAGGTGGAAAAGAAGCGGTTGGAGGTCGCCCGGCTCTCGATCTGATAGCACTCGTGACCGTCCTCCTGCACGATGCCCAACACTTCGAGCGTTCCCTCGCCGGCATTGATCGGACCGTAGTCGATGGAGAAGACCAGCTTCTCCCCGATGCCGTAGGGCACCCAGGGATAGGCGGTCGTGTCGCCGCCGGCGGTCTGGAGCGCCGCGCCAGCAGGCGCCGCCGCCGCCGCGGAATCCGCCGGCGCCTCGTGCGCCGGGGCCGGCTGCGCAGGAGGCGGCGCGAGGGCGAACAGGGCGAGCGAGGCGAGGAACGGCAAGATGGTGCGGTGCAGCATCGCGACCAAGATCAGGCTCCTTTGTCGTCGCGCCCACGTGGCACGATCCGTGCCAGCTGCCGCCGGATGACGGCCAGGACACGATCGGCGCCCAGGCCATCCAGGCAGGGATGGCCGGGGATCGGACAGGTGGTCAAGTTGCAGGGGGAGCAGGGCTCACCCGTTCTCATGGCAACATGACGCGGGTCCGCGGGGTTCCAGCCGATCGGATCGGTGGGCCCGAAGAGGGTCACCGTGGGAACCTGCAGGAGTGCTGCCAGATGCCGCGCACCGCTGTCCGTTCCCACGCACAGGTCCAGGCCGGAGAGCAGGTGAGCCAGCTCGAGCAGGTTCGTCGGCGGCGCGAAGGCGGCGTCGGGCCGCGAGCGCCGCAGGGACGCTTCCAGGGACTGATCTCCCGGTCCGGTGATGAAGAGGGGCGCCATGCCCTCCGCCAACAGCAGTCCGTATAGGCGATCGGCCTCGCCCGCGGGCCAGGCCTTGGCGCTCCAGGTGGCGCTGAACACCAGCCCCACCCGCGGTCCGGCGACCCGCGGCCAGCGGTCGGCCCAGGTCCGGTACTCGGCACCGAGGACGCTGTCCAGAGCCGGCAGCGCCAGGCCGGTCCGCCAGGGTCGCGGCGCCAGGCCGAGGGCTCGCAGGGGATCCAGGAACGCCTCGCCGGCGAAGGCGCGCAGCGCGTACCCGTCCCGCGCGTTGCGGGGAACCCGCAGGTTGTAGGCCCAGGTCCGGCCGCGCAGCTCGTAGCCCACCCGCAGCGGCGCCCCGGAGAGAGCCGTCCACAGCGCCGTGCGGGGGCTCCCCAGGTAGTCCAGCACCAGATCGTAGGCTGCGGACCGCAGGCGGCTCAGCCAGGCCGCCGGCCTCCGGGACGGCGGCGGCCAGGGCAGCACCCGCAGACCGCGGGCCAGAAAGTCCAGCAGTTCCGCGTAAGGCCGGTCCACGACCAGGTCCAGCCGTGCTCGCGGAAAGGCCGCGCTCAGCTCCAGGATGGCCGGCAGGGTCACCAGCACGTCCCCCAGGGCCTTGCGCCTGATCACCAGGATGCGCCGGATGTCCCGCTGCGCCATGGATTCCCGCGCCGCACTCAACCGGTCCTCCCCGTCTCCGCCAGCATCTCGCCCGCGGTCTCGGCCACCAGATCCGCGGCGAGTTCCGGCAGGCAGACGAACTCCGGGCAGGTATGGCGATCGCAGGGATGGCAGGCCGGATGCGTGCAGAGCACGCGATAGGGTCCCAGGTCCTCGTAGGGAAACCAGATGGCCGGATCGGTCGGGCCGTAGAGCGCCAGGGTGGGCCGTCCCATGGCCACGGCGGTGTGCACGATGCCGCCGTCCACGCTGATCACGAGCCGCGCCGCACCCACCAGACGCGCGACCTGCTCCAGGGGCAGGACCGGCAGCAGGCCTCCCGTGCCGGGCGGCAGCAAGGAGGACAGCTCCGCGTAGGGCCCCGCGCCACCCGGTGGACAGAGCACGACCAGCGGCAGGAAGGTCTGCTCGCGCAGAGCCCGCACCAGGGCCGCCCAATGCAGGGCGGGCCATTCCTTGGTGGGCCAGGTGGCGCCCGGCGCCAGCAGCAGGAAATCCGCGCTGGCGGGGACCTCCAGCGCGGCGAGCGCGTCCCGTGCCGCGGCGCGGCCCAGGGATGGCACCGGCAAGCGCGGCCGCGGCCTCTCCTCGCCCCCGTAGGTCCTCTCGAACCAGTCCAGGAAGGGCACGTCCCCGCCCGCCTGGCGCAGGGGTGCCAGGCGCGACAGGTGATCGCCCAGTCCGCCGGGCGCCAGCCGCCGGAAGGCTGCCCGCTCGCCGGCCGCGGGTGGCTGCACGGTGTGCGTGTAGAGGCGGCGACGCCAGCTGCGCGCCCCGCCGATACGCTGCGGGCTGCCACCCAGCCAGAGCAGCCAGGCGCTGCGCGGATTGAAGAAGAGGTCCACGCTCAGGTCGTAGCCGCTGCGGCGCAGCGCCGCGGCGGTGGACAGCATTCCCGAACCCGCACGGGCTTCCAGTCCCGCGGCCGTGCGGCGCGCCTCGGCATCCGTCCCTCTCCGCCGGGTCGCGAGCGAGTGGATCCGCCGCAACGCGGGATGCCCGCGCAGGAGCGGCGCGTAGGCGGCCTCGCAGAGGAAGCCGATCTCCAGGCCCGGATCGCCGCGCTGCAGGACCTCCAGCAGGATCGTCGACATGGCGATGTCGCCCAGGTAGCGCAGCCGTGAAACGAGCACGGAGCGCAGCGGCCGTCCGGCGAGGCTCCAGCTCATTCCCGATCCCTCCCCAGGATGAAGTCCACGGCCGCCGCCAGATCGTCCCGCACCGGCACTCCGCGCCCGGCGAGGGCGTCCTCCTGCGCGCGGCCGTGGCCGCTGCGCACCAGGACGACCCGCAGGCCCGCGGCCAGCCCCAGCTCCATGTCCGCGAGCTTGTCCCCCACCACCCACGAGCGGGCGTCGGGCCAGCGGAAGAGCCGGGAGGCCTCCTCGAGCAGGCCGGGCGCCGGCTTCCGGCAGCGGCAGCCCTTCTCCGGGGCGTGCGGGCAGTAGAAGAAGGCGTCGAATGCCGTCCCGGCCGCGGCCAGCAAGGCGTCGACCCGCCTCTGGACGGCCGCGAAGTCGTCCTCGCGATACAGCCCCCGGCCGATGCCGGACTGGTTCGAGACGCCGATCACGTGGTAGCCGGAGTCGCGGGCCCGCCGGATGGCTTCGGCTGCACCCGGCAGCAGGGCCACCTCTTCCGGGTCCTTCAGGTAGTTCCTTTCCTCGACCACCACGCCGTCCCTGTCCAGGAAGAGCGCCGGACCCGCCAGAGGGGGGCCGCCGCGCGCCCGGACCCCGGCCGTCACCAGCTGGGCGTTCCAGAGGGTCATGTTGCATCCTCGGCAGCCGCCTCGGCCAGGGCCCGCGCCGCACCCAGAACACTGCGCGCGGGGAGGGATTCCATGCAGAAGATCTGCTGGTTGCAGCGCCGCCGGAAGCAAGGCTGGCAGGGGAATCCCCCGGCCGCCAGGGTCGCCACCCGGCGGCCGCGCGGACCGGTCCAGGCCGGACTGGTGGAGCCGAACAGGCCCAGGGTCGCCGTCCCCAGGGCCGCCGCCAGGTGCATCAGCCCGCTGTCGATGCTGATGCAGACCTCGGCAGCCCGCAGCCAGGCTGCCGCCTCCCGTGGATCCGTCCGGCCCACCAGATCGATCGCCGCGGCCGGTCCGGCCGCCTCGTCGCGCCAGGCGATGGGGCAGAGGCTCCGCAACCTGTCGGTCTCCGCACGCGCACCCGCGTCGCCCAGCAGGAGGACGCGAACACCGGCCTCGACCACCGCCATCTCCACGAAGGCGGCCGCGCGTTCGGCCGGCCAGGCCTTGGCCGTCCCGTACGCAGCCGTGGCGGCCAGCGCCCAGAGGGGCGGGCCCTCGGCGGCACCGGCGGGAGCCGCCAGTTCGGCGCAGGCCGGCAGCACGGGCCTGGCGACCGGCGGCGGCGACCAGGACCAGCCGGCTTGCTCCGCCCAGCTCCGCCCCAGCAACAGCGTCTCCTCGCAGTAGTGAAGAGTCCCGCGGCGCGGCCGTTCCACGCCGGGGTGCAGCAACGGTCCCCGCCCGTCGCCGCGAAAGCCGATCCGCTGCGGGATGCCGGCCAGGAAGGCCGCGGCGGCCACGCGCAGGGACGGTGGCAGCAGGATGGTCCCGTCGTACCCGCCGCGCCGCCAGCTCGCCGCCAGCCGTGGTAGACCCGGCAGGCCCCGGTGCTCTCCGCGCCTGGCCACGAACAGCAGCCTGCGCAGCCGCGGATCGCCCGTCAGCAACGGAGCCCAGCGGCGACGGATCGCCAGATCCACGGCCAGCCGGCGGCCGCCCGGCAGGACCGGAGCAGCCGCCAGAGCCTGGAGCAGCACCGTGCTCATGACGAGATCACCCAGCCAGTTCGGGGCCACGACGAGCAGGGCGTATTCCCGGTTCTCTGCGGCCCGGCCCTTCACGCGCATCCCCCGGTCGCCGGTCTTGGCCCGCCGCGAGAACCGCCCATCACCGGTGCTCGGGCTCGCTGGTCGGGCCAGCGGGGCGATCGTCGGGGACGGGAGCCAGGCTGGTCGTGACCGCTTCCACGGCCTCCATCAGCGTATCGATATCGACCCGCTGACCTGCGGCCACCCGCAGAATCCGGGCGTGGGCTCGTTCACCGGGATCCCATTCGGGGCCGTCCTGCTTGGTGAAGAGGCCGATCGTGGGCACGGACTGGGCGACCGCGAAGTGAAAGAGGTCCGTGTTGCCGGCCACGAAGAGGTCGCACTGGGCCAGCAGGAGCAGGGTATCCAGCAGCGTCTCGCGGGACAGGGCCGTGACGGGGTTGGCCAGCTCCGCCTCGAACCGCGCCAGCCGCTCCTGGCTGCCGGGGGTGCTGAGCGCCAGGATCCGGCAGGGGGCTTGGCTGGCCAGCTGCTGGACGAGGAAGTGGAGATTCGGCAGCGATATCGACGTCCCGGCCTTGCCGAGCCCGGGATCGATCCCGACCAGCAGCTCGTCCTTGCGGGGCTTGTTGAAGTGCACGAGCTGCTGCATGCGGCGCAGCTTGTCCGCGGGCAGGGGCCAGCGTCGATCCAGGCTCTGCGTCTCCAGGCCCAGGAAGGGCGCGCACCGGACCGGCCAGAGGGCGCGGTAGAGCTGTCCGTCCTGGGGCGGACGCACCTCGAAGTTGACCGCCGGCCAGGCCCGGTCGTGGGAGGGTCCGCAGCGCAGCACGGCGCCGCTGGCGAGCGTCACCAGCTCCAGAACCGGATGCGGCGTGAGCGTCATGAGCAGGGCCACGTCGTAGCTGTGCTTGCGCAGGCTGCGGATCAGGGACCAGAAGTTCGGCGTCAGGGGCCGCAGCTGCTTGGGACTGTAGACCAGACACTGGCGGGCGAGGCCGCTGGGAATCACCAGCGAGGTGTGCTCCTCCGGCAGCAGAAAATCGACGTGAGCGCCGGGAAAGGACCGCCGGATCCCCTGGATCAGACCGATGTGAAAGAGCAGATCGGTGAGATCGCCGGTGTCGAGGGCGAGAATGCGCGAACCGTCGCTCAGGGTTCCCGGCAGCTGGAACGGCTGGCTCTGCCCCCGCTGCAAGAATGGCCGCAGGAGATTCGATCCCCGCCATGGCTCCGTCACGCTGGGTCCACCTTCCTTGTGCGGTCCGGCCGGTCCATCCTAGAGGACACCAGGAAATATCTCGGCCCAGGCCTGGTCCAGATTGCGCACCGGAATGAAGGCGATCTCCTCCTTCACCTCGCCCGGTATGTCGTCCAGATCCGGTGTGTTGTCGAAGGGGATGACGACACGCTCGATGCCGACCCGATGTGCGGCCAGGACCTTCTCGAGCAGGCCGCCGATGGGCAGCACGTCTCCGGTGAGCGTGATCTCCCCCGTCATCGCGGTCTTGCGATCGATCGCCTTGTGCACCGCCAGCGAGAGCAGGACCGAGGCCATGGCGATGCCCGCGCTGGGCCCGTCCTTCGGAATGGCGCCGGCGGGAATGTGGATGTGGACGTCATTCTTGCGGAAGAACTCCGTGTACTCCGCCTTGCCGCCCAGTCGGCTGCGGAGGTAAGAGTACGCGGCGCTGGCCGACTCCTGCATCACGCTGCCGAGCTGGCCCGTCAGTTTGAGGCTGCCGTTGCCGCCCGGCAGGACGACCCCTTCGATGTAGAGGATCTTGCCCCCCACGGAAGTCCAGGCCAGGCCGGTGGCCACGCCGATGCGCGCGTGCGGGCGCAGCCGATCGCCGCTGTACGGCGGATTGCCGAGGAAGCTCCGCAGGTTGCGCGCGTTCACGGCCTGCCGCTTCTTCTTCCCCTGCGCCACGGAACGGGCGATCTTGCGACAGACGGCGCCGATCTTGCGCTCCAGCTCCCGCACCCCGGCTTCCCGCGTGTGATCCTCGAGGATCCTGAACAGGCCGGCGTCCGTGAAGCGGACCTGCTTGGGATCGAGGCCGTTCTCCTCGATCTGCCGGGGAACCAGGTATCGCTTGGCGATCTGCAGCTTCTCCAGGTTCGTGTAGCCAGGCAGCTGGATGATCTCCATGCGGTCCATGAGCGGCCGGGGGATCGTGTCCAGCAGGTTGGCGGTGGTGATGAACATGATGTTGGAGAGGTCGAAGGGCAGCGCCAGGTAATGATCGGTGAAGGAGAAGTTCTGCTCGGGGTCGAGCACCTCGAGCAGGGCGCTGGCGGGATCACCGCGGAAATCCTGGCCCAGCTTGTCGATCTCGTCCAGCATGATGAGCGGGTTGTTGGTGCCGCACTCCTTGATCCCCGCGATGATGCGCCCCGGCATGGCCCCCACGTAGGTCCGGCGGTGCCCGCGGATCTCGGCCTCGTCCCGCATGCCGCCCAGGGAGAAGCGGAAGAACTTGCGGCCCACCGCCTCGGCGATGCTGCGACCCAGGGAGGTCTTGCCCACGCCGGGAGGCCCCACCAGGCAGAGGATGGGACCGCGGTGGGTCTCGCGCAGCTTGCGCACGGCCAGGAACTCGAGGATCCGCTGCTTCACGTCCGCCAGACCGTAGTGATCCCGCTCGAGTATCTTCTCCGCCCGCCGTAGATCCAGCTTGTCGTCGCTGCTCACCTTCCAGGGCAGGTCCAGCAGCCAGTCCAGATAGGTCTTGCTGACCGTGTACTCGCTGGCCCCGGGGGACATGCGGGACAGGCGGTCGTACTCCCGCTCGGCCGCGGCCTGTACGTGATCCGGCAGATCGGCGGCCGCAAGCCGCTCCTTTAGCTCGTCCAGCTCGACGGAACTCTCGTCCGTGTCCCCCAGCTCGCGTTGGATGGCCTTGAGCTGCTGCCGCAGGTAGTACTCCCGCTGATCCTTGTCGATGGCCTTGCGGACCCGCGTCTGCAGCTTCTGGCCCAGCTCGACCACGTCGAGCTCGCGGATCACGATCCTGGCAAGGATCTGCAGCCGCTTGCGCGGAACGGCCTCCTCGAGGATCTGCTGCTTCTCCGCCACGTCGATGTCCAGGTTCGTGGCGATCAGGTCGGCCAGGCGTCCGGGATCGTCGATGTTCATCACGACGACCTTCAGCTCGTCCGAGATGTTCTCGCTGGCGTCGATGATCTTCAGGAAGTTGTTGGCCACCCCCCGCATGTAGGCCAGGGTCTGCGAATCGTGCTGCTCCGGCTCGGGGATGGTCTCGATGCGGGCTCGCAGATAGGGCTTCTCGCTGACGACGGCGGTGATCCGGCAGCGGGAGATGCCCTGCCCCAGCAGCCGCATGCTGCCGTCCGGAAAGCGCAGCATCTTCTGGATCTTGACCGCCGTGCCGACGTGGTAGATCAGCTCGGCCTCGGGTCGCTCCTGCTCGTCCCCGTTCGTTCCCTCGGCCTCGTCCTCCTCCTCCTCGATCTCCTTCTGGGCGAAGGCCCCGAGGATCTTGTCGTGGGCCAGGCAGTCGTCGGCCAGCTGGATGAGGTTCTCGTCGCTGAGCACCAGCGGCACCATCATGTACGGGAAGATGACCGCCTCGCTGATGGGCAGGATGGGCAGCTCCACGGGCAGTGACATCTCGCCGGCGGGGAGATCGGGTCTCTCGGCCTGCTTGCTCTCCGACATGGCAGATCAGCTCCTTCGCAGTTGTCCTCGCCTGCGGAGCGGGCACGAGAGCTTCTCGCCGCCCGTGCTCATTCGTCGACGGCGATCTGCCGCCGGTCGACATGCTGGTCCCTGCGCCCCTTGCGGAAGATCACGTACAGGAATCCATTGCGGTACCTGGCCGTCGCGCTGCCCCAATCCACCTGCACGGGGATCGGTACGCGCCGCACGAACGGCCCCACGTTGATCTCCATCTTGAAGTAGTGCTTCTTGCCCGGCGGAGCGATGTCCTTGCGGATGCCCCGGACGATCAGGCTTTCGCCGTCGGCCTGGACCTCGATCCCCGCCGGGTCCATTCCCGCCAGATCCATCTGGACCACGTAGGTGTCCTCCGTCTCGTAAGCATCGGTGGCGGGACGCCAGCAGAGATCGCCCTCGAGGGGCACCGCCCGACCCTGGGTACTGTAAGAGGTGACCAGGATCTCGAAGATCTCCTCCAGATCTCCGCTCTGATCGGGATCCCGCATGCGCTCGATGAGCATGGCTGGCTGCCTCCTGCTCGTTGCGTTCGCCATCAGGCCGTCATCGCGCTATGCTAACCAGCGCCCTCAGGAGCGTCAACCCAAGCCGTGGCGCCGTGGTGCCGCCTGCGGCACCATCCCGGCCTGGACCGGGCCGCAGATCCCAGGGATGCCGGATACAAGGAGTGGACGTGGCCCCCCCCATTCCACCCTCTCCCCCACCCGCCGCACCCGCGGCCCGGCGCTGGCGATTCGGGCCGGCGGGCTGGAGCTACACCGACTGGCGGGGCGTCGTCTACCTGGAACCAGCGCCGCCGGGCTTCCGTCCCGTCCCTTTCCTGGCGGAGCTGTTCGATACCATCGAGGTGAACGTCACCTTCTACCGGGACGTGCCGGCGGTGCAGCTGGAGCGCTGGTGCGCCCAGGTGGCCGATCGGCCCGACTTCCGCTGGTGCTTCAAGCTGCACCAGCGTTTCAGCCATGGCGGCGGCGTCCCCGCCCCGCGCGATCTGCTGCCGGCCCTGGCCTCCTACGCGCCCGTGCGCGAGGCGGACCGGCTCGGCGCGCTCCTGCTCCAGTTTCCCTGGTCCCTGCGCGGTACCCCGACCCACCGGACGCAGATCGCCGATCTCCTCTCGGCGGCCCGGGACGCGGGCTGGCCGCTGGTGGTGGAGGTGCGGCACCGCAACTGGGGCGAGGGCACACCGGCCTTTCCCCCGGTGATCTGCGACCAGCCGGACCTGCCCGGCAACCTGGGCTGCGACACCGCCCTGGCCGCCGCCGCGGCGGTGGCCGGCACCGGGGCGGGCCCCCTCTACATCCGCCTGCATGGTCGGAACCGCACCGCCTGGTTCGACCGGGAAGCCGGCCGCGACCGCCGCTACGATTATCTCTACACTCCGCAGGAGCGAGCGGGCTGGCTGGAGAGGCTGCGGCGGCTGGCGCGCGACGCGCCGGCGGGGGTCGCCGCCTTCCTGATCGCCAACAATCACTTTCGCGGCCAGGCGGTGGTGGACGCCCTGGTGCTGCAGGAGATGTGGAGCGGTCGCCGGCCGCCCTTGCCGGCCAGCCTGAAGCGGGCCTACCCGCGGGAACTGGCCGCCTTCCCGGCGGCGCCCACGGCGGCCGGGCGCCGCCGCCGCGAACCCCCGCCGACCCTCTTCTGAGACCGCCCGCCGCGGCGCGGCGCGGCCGCGCGCGTCCCCGCGGGCCCGCCGTCGTCCCAGCGGACGCCCCAGGCGCCCAGCAGGATCTCGCTGGCCAGGAAGAGAGGTCCGACGGCGTGATGTCGCAGGCGGCGCCAGACCGCCGCTAGCCGCTCCGCCTGCGCCGCTTCGGCGAAGAGGCCGCCCTGGGCGGGCCGTGGTGGGCGGGCGCTGCCGGCCAGCAGCCGCACGCCCGTCACGCCGCGTCGCCGGCCGGGCAGGCGGCGCCAGAGTGCTTCGATCAGGGCGAGCCAGCCCGGGAAGGTCGCGGCTCCCACTCCGGGAGCGCGCACCTCCTGCTCGGCATCCTCTCCCCAGCGGACGCGCAGCGCCCAGCTCTCCCAGGCGCCCGGTCCTTCGGGACAGATCACCATCGCGCGCACGGCCAGCCCCCGGCGCAGGGCCGTCTCCGCGCGGAGGCCGGTGAGCGGCCGCTGCAGCCGGGCCGCGACCACGGTCCTCGCCTCGGGCCTCCGCCCGGCGAGGGGGCGCCAGGCCTCGCCCCGGGCCTCGGCGGCGAGCTGTTCTCCCGTTTCCCCGCCGAGCGTCGCGCTCAGCAGCGCCCGCGGCACCACCTGCAGATCGCCCAGTGTTCGCACGCCGAAACGGCGCAGGGTCCGGACCGCCTGCGGATG